>JGI24158J21664_10008273_pt1 | contig 13832 bp, 6 predicted proteins | sample Ectturendosymbi3_FD_21664 | JGI IMG/M metagenome (IMG submission 21664) | reverse complement strand
TAACTCTAGGTAAAAATAGGTTGTTAGAGGTTTCTAGTCTTGTGGAGTGAGAATGAATTGAGCTGATTGGAATGAAATATTCATCAAAGTGGTTTGGAATTACAAAATCTTAAGTCTTCTTGACCTTTTGAAAATCCACCTGTGTTATTATACTTTCCATAATTTCACAGTGTGCTCCCACTTGGAGCACATATGCTAATAAGAGGTCAAATGAAGAAAAACATTACATAAATTTTTTTAAAATCTGTATTTATGTATAATGGTCAATGGTCAATGGTTTATTGTTTCATATGACTCAGCCAACAAGCAGAAGCATTATAAAAGCCATCGCATGCAGTAAGCCAACCATTAGCAAATATACGATAAAATAGATATTAAATCCATGGAAATGCTTGTTTATTTGTAGTCCTAAAGCAAATTTGGTCTTCTAGATTTTTTCTGCGCTTGCATGTTTTAGGAAATAGCCCAACTGAAATTTTATTTTTGTAAAACTGTAGATTTGTGTAATATTGCGTTGGGGTGTTATTATAAGGAGGTACATCACATAATTTCATGGTCGGTATCTTAACATCACGCATGTTAGTAAGCCACCAAGCTTATTGTAACCAAGTTTTATGCACGCTCAAAACCACATATTATTGTTTTCGTGTTGTACGACTATTGCGTTGCTTAAGTCTAGTGCGTTGCGTGTGGGAGTGAAGACGTTACACAGAACAATACAATATGACGATAATAGCATGCTGATGCTGTCAGCGCTTTGGTGGTTAAGAACGTAGAAAATGCACATACCATGCTGCGAAAATTCTATGATTTTTAGTTTCACCCTTTCAGAAAACAACTGCAGTTGGTGTGCCAGTTGGTAGTAACTTTCAAAGGTTTAATTGCTATTTGAAAAAGCTACATTTACATACTTCTTTAAGGTGTATTTAAATCAAGATCGTTGTTTATAAAAAAATTAGCTTTAAGTGGAACTTATACGTATATACGCGTATACTTTCGCTTTTCGCCAAAGACGAAAATATTTTAACTTACGACCAAATAACCTGCGAGCTTTTCACACCAAAATCATTTTCGAGTAGGTTACTTGTTGTTCGTTGAAACGCATTGTTTTCGTTAAACGCACTGTTGTGATCCAGGACTAATCTTTTTTTCCCTGGACCTCGNTATGTTGGAGCTTGGTGGCCCACACCTTTGATAGTAATGGGCGCTGTTTGGATCGTTGGTATTTTTGTATCNGGGTTCCCCAAGCATCTTCCAGGTAACTAAATGATTTGTGCATATGTTATCTGTAATCCCCTGTTTTTGCATGATATTCAAAGTTTTNGCATCTCGAAGAGGTAGATTCTTATTTNTTAAAGTAACCAAGTTCGTAAGCTAATAACAGCTGCAATTGCTAGCAAAACAACATTTGTCTCATTGAGTTTAAAAACATCGTAAAACAAACAATTATCCTGCACTTTTTACTTCCTTAGCTTTAGTTTATACCAGGCTTTGCTTGGTGCAAAAGAGATATTGCTGAACTTTTTCATTTACAAGCTTCACATCATAAACCTTTTTTTGAAATATCAAACTTTTATGTTGCATTGCCTCCAATCCACTTGTTTCAGTAAATAAATCTCTACATTTTTACAGATACAGAGATTGAAAAATGCAACCTGCTCAGCATACCTCTTTCCCTCTTGTTTTTGCTGTCTGATATTCAATTTTTCTGAACTAATTAAGCGTTACGTCTTGCAATAACAGGAACTAAAAATCGAAATTTTGAAACTGAAAACGGAAATACTAATCNTGGTCGCAATGCGGTGTTTGGAAAAGGACCTGGCTGCACTGCGAAAGACTTTCAACGAACCATTTGGGTGATTGTTTGCAACCCTGCCTTCGTCTGCGTCGCTGCTTCAGCTTTTTTTCAAGCATTGGTTCTGAGTGGAATTAATGCCACCATGATCTCTTACGTGGAAGACGCATTTCACAAACAGTTTGAACAAGCTTCACAATTGTCAGGTACAAGCAAATTCCGCTTTTCTTCGTTTTACTACTAACGATAAAGACGGTAGTTGTGGCAAAGTCGTTTGAAGGTAAACATCCATTGATACCTTAATTTACTGTATGTAATTTGCACATCTTGGTGCTACTTATGAAAAAAAGCTTCACATAGAAAAAAAGCAAAACACGCTTAGTTTGAACTTTTAGCCTCATAACAGAAAATCCAGTCATCATGCCACTGAAAAAATTGTGCAAAATGTACAAGCACACCTGCACCTGCGAATGGCTTTTATAACCTATAAAAATGTTCAGACATCGTTTGTTTTGTCGTAACGCGAAGATGAGCCAGTAAATAAATGTCGTTTTATGCAGGGTTTATCACAGTTACTCCTGGAGTGATTGGGAACATCGTTGCGGGTATCCTGATAAATCGAATGAAATGGAAGACTGCTGATATCCTGAAATTTAGTTGTGTGTCACTGCTGATGGGTGCATGTCTTCTGCCCATAAGCTTTGTTCACTGCAAAAATGCGGACATTGCTGGAGTTACGGTTCCTTATGAGTAAGAGATGCTTGATGTTCACTTTGTTTTTCTTGATGTATGCGTCTGCAGTTTTACATTACATCAATAAAAATCTCTCTGTTGCAAACTGGGAATATAGTGGATATTTGTTTAATTAAGGGCCCAAAATAAGATTTTTACAGATACGTTTTATCATGTTCACAGTGAAAGGTACCCGAAACCTTAATGACAATACAAATCGTTTGAGAGCTTTAAGATAACCAACTACCCAAGCATTGTGTTGAAGGTAAACTGTTTCAAAGTGCCTGTAAAAATCTAACCAGAGATTTATTTTGCTGGGATGAGTTTCTCATGTAGACTAAGAAGCACCCTATGGAGTGTTTTTATTTGCAAAGTATCTGGTTATTTCAACAACGTGGTTAGGATGGTATGCGATGACGTCTTCCCAACTTTTGTTTTTTTTTCTTGCGCATAAAGTCATTTGACGACAACTTCCAAACTAAGATGAAATGGAAGAAGTCGCAGGCCACGTGATAGCATACCTTACTGCGCAGATCAAGACCTCCTTCACCAAATCAGGCTTTTGAACATGTGAACTTAACTGGGAAATGCAATGACCACTGCAGATGCCAAGAAGAGTTTATCAGTCCCGTTTGTGGGGCAGACAACTTGACTTACTTTTCTCCGTGCCAAGCCGGATGTTACGGAGCGAAAATTGAGGATGGAGAACTGGAACCTTATGTAAGAGCAGTGGTGCTGTTAAAAGAAAATAGGTAACTTTACTGATAAAGAAAAACATTCCATTCGCAAGTAAATGAGAGAGTACAAGTGTGAAAGATGCTGTTCCCAGGTGTGGCTCCTAACACGAAAAAATGGTTTGGTAGTGTATTAACAATTTTCCCCTAGTTCTATACTACGGTCTGAAACGTTTAGAAATAAGATGCATTTTGTAACAACCCCAGTTTTCAAATTTACGGACCCATCTAGGTCCTAGGTTGACGCTTGATGAAACTATTTTGGTCTAGCATGAAAAGAGCAACGTGGTTTGACTTTAATCTTCGGGAAAAATCACTTCGAATACGATCATAATTTAAAAATAGTTTTAAAAAGTCTTATATCACAAGCAATGAGTGCACGACATTTAAATTGGAACCGGAGGTAACATATTTATTGCCTGTTTCTAAGTGTATCTATCGTGAACTTCCTTTGCATGAAAAATCTTTTTCTTAGGGTAAACATTTGGTTTGCTACTCTGTCTGTTGACTGTTGTAGATCACGTTCTGTATTTTCCGCATTGAAGGTTTCTTTCAAAATGTGGTTTTGCAGGAATACTTCCTGTGCAGTTGTGTGCGAGCTCAGGGCAGAAACGCTTTTCCGGACTACTGTCCAACAGACTGCTGGACGTTGCCAATATTTTTTGTAGGAATGTTTTTGGCTTCCATGTTCTCTTTCCTTCCTTTAACTGCCTCCCTTACAATGAATTTCAGGTGAGATAGACGTTTGTCCGGTTTATTTTGTGCTGGTCAGATCAGAGTGTCGTTTGCTATAAAGGAAACTAAAATAAGACAAGTTGTTGGCAAAACCACAACCGTATTTCCTGCTCTTGGCTGAATGATGACCTAACTAGGTAGTACAGGTCCCTGAAATGTCTGCGTCTTGCATACATTGGTGCTGAGAAACATGGCGTTGAAAGAGCAAACTGTTGCCATGCTTAAACTACAGCACTTTTGAAAGTTCACACGCTTTACGAAATTTGCATAAATAATGACCACATGTGCATTTTGGCCCTTTCGGGAATCCAACTTGTAAAATCGAAACAGTTTCTCATCGTTTTTGAGTGCAGTCACAATATTTATCCCGTGGAAATGCTGATGTATCCACGCAGACATTTATTTTGACAAAAATGTTTGATATCCGCAACTCAACAGTTTCTATCATCACGCAAAAAGAGATATAATCACAGATCAAGATTTTGTTGTTACTGCTTGTGATTTCTTTTTCCTTTTGGAGGGCCACCCCTTGCTGCAATTTTCAGTCATCTAGATCTTTGTGAACGTTTGTCAGAGCCTCTATTGCAAAAGATGACCTCATTGAGAAAATTGCTGAGTGAGCCAGGGCAATGATTACAACCAAATCGTGCCAATTGTCAACAGACCACACTTTGCATACTTCAGGAAGTCCTGAAGAAAGGCATTGTTAATACACTGGGGTCAGGCTTAACTGAAGGGGATGGCATAGTGGAGATGTAGTCCTCACATGCCTATAGGTTTCCCATACCTAGAGTGACTGCTTATGTGAAGAGAACAGTCTGCTAAAAATAAAGCTCTTGATCTATGCTGGAGTCATGTCAAGCGGCATCTCGTCAGGACAGAGTATGCCTGGAGATATTTAATCATGTATTTTGCTGTAAAGGTCATCGTGATGTTCATATCTACAATATGCAGCTTGCACCATGCCGTCACAAAATACACTCCACACACAAAAATATCAGCATCACGAAAACAGTATTTTATATTGGTCCTTCTATGTGACAGCCGATATTGATTTCTCAATCGGTTGCAAGAGATCAAAACATGCTATTACAAAGCGACTAAGAAGCTTTAAAGTGATCACTAAATCATCAGGTCACACTCCTCATCACTCTGGTATTTAGATTTGCGTACCTGTGCAATTTTTCTACTATAGATATTTTAAATTTTGGAAAAGCATAAATCTAGGAAGGAAGAAAGCACGAAAGCACACGAACTCTGAGTTATAGGAAGAAAACACACGAACTCTGAGTCACACCGGTGTTATATGAAGCTAAGCTAACACTGCAAAACAAACTGTTGCTTGCTATACGCTGTTCAGCAAAGAGGCATCCTGTAACATAGGTGTGAAAAAGAAAAAATCGTTGTTTGTTTTTGACCATATTGCATTGGCGGGCGTCAGTGTTTGGCCTTTTGGCGCCCGTCTCGCCCTGTTACCCGCTAATGCCACGAGGCCGCTTTCGCAGTGATGGTTTAACGTCGCGCTTTTATTTACAAGGTCAATTGCAGCTTTTTTCCCGAGCTTATAAGAACGAGGTATTTACAGAGTTGTTCCAGATAAGGTGCATACCTTCTCGATAGGATGGTTGTGGTTTTTCATTCGTGGTGTCGGAGCGATATCCGGACCCTTAATTTATCGTGGATTGTTTGACACCACCTGCCTCCTATGGAAAAAGAAGTTATGCGACGGAAGCCGAGGAGACTGTTATATATACGACAACCACAACGTAACAGTTGTACTTGTTTGTACATGTAAGTTTATTATGCCTCCTATTTTTGTCTTGATTGTTCCCACAAAAATGTTTTATTCGAAACAAAAATACTCGGAATAGAAAACAGCGCAAGACGTGAAGTAAATCCATTCCATCTTGTTACATTTGTTCTCTGTCTGCAATTGAAACGTTTTATCCAAAACTCTATAATTAGGTCCACTGCTATCAAACGATGCAGAACAAAGCAGTTTGTTGCACGTCTAACTACTGAAAAAATGATGTTTTATTACAGAATCGTTTGCTTCAGATCGGCTACTTCAGGGTAAGACGCGCTTATCAAATTACTCTAAAGAGAGCTTCAAATACAATTAAGCCACATTAGTGGTATATACGTTAAAAAAGAGCTAAAATATCAGCGGAGTTTTGAACAAGAACTGGAAAGAGGGTTGGTAGTTAAAGATGCAATAAGACTTTGCATCAAAGATGAAACTGGAAAGTAGTTGAAAAATTTATTATATATGTATCTAAACTGGTAAATTCTTATAGCAATCAAATTGCAGGATTATCAGGGGAGTGTTGTAGTCTTCACTGAACAAATGTATTTGGAATGGATTGGACAATGTATTGTATTTTGTCTTCAGAAAGGAAAATCTCCTGTGTGAAAAAATCTTGAACCATTTATTGATCAAAAAACGCAATTAAATTTTTCTTTTTACGATTTGAGCAATACAACAGTTTGCCAATATTTTTTTTAATTTTGAGACAATCGACATGCAACGTAACACCTTTCCGTTGCAATTGTTATTGAGGAACAATTCCACACATACCCTTTGAGTCCGGCGTGCGGCATGTTTTTTACTGAACTTTGCAACACCATAACTAGCCAGCCGATTGAGCTAGAAAGCTGATTAAACTCTGTAAAGATGCAAGAAGCCTTGTTAAAAAAATTGGAAAGTTTTCGATTTCGTTTTTTTGTAGATGACGTCGTAAATGGGGTAAGTTTTGCATTTTTAAGATATGATCTATCTGTGCGTAAATTGCCTGAAGCCGTACGCAGACCATTTCGAGAAGAAACGGAAATTACAACAGTCAACAAAATCAGACCAAAAGCGCAAGCACAGGGCCGCTTCTTTCCTACGATAAGTATGAGCGGGCCTGCTAAAGTGGCTCATACTGAAAGAAAGCGCGTGCTTTTTGTAGTTTATTGACGCTAGTGGCATGCAAAGAATTGCTAATGAATTGTAATTCATGTGCATACATTCTTCCAGTACACGATCCCATGAACTTGAAAGCAAAGACAAAAAAAGTTGACCAATTCTATTCTCGCGATGCTGACAAACTTTACATTTTTCTCTTCTTGACGAATCCGATGGACTATTTTGCGAAAGCACAGATTTTATGTCATTCAATTATTGGCAGTCCCTATGTTTTTTGAAGAAAACGTATTACTTATTAATGGTACAAGGCGAAAACCAGCAGTGAATGCTGTGCAGATCGTGAGATAGATTGCAAATATTTGAATGATCTGCATGAATTACAAACCTTTTTACATATGTTGCTGCCTGTAGCTCCTTAGTTAATACTATTGGTGAAAATTAAAAATCCAAAATACCACAGTAAATGCTTGTGAAACTGGTTGATTACTTATGTCTCGTGAACGGTGATACAAAGCATTGTGCTTAATTTAAATGTGCTTGTTCTTTTCAGCTGTAACTTTGAACCTCATTGCTGTTGCATTCTACGCGATTATCGGCTGCGTTGAAGTTTCAAACTACGAAGTCGATGCCTGTCGGGTTGTCAAACCAAGCTCGCAAACAAAAAGTAACAGTTTGACGAAAGAAGGCAGCCTTTCCGGAATCTGCACTGTGTATGCGCAAGTGGACCGTCTTTGATGTGCAGTGTGCGCGTAAATGCGCGAACGTGTTGAAATTCACTTGCACTTGCACTAGACGAGAGCAGACGAGTCATTCTGAATAATCACCCTATGTCTTGAAGTGATATGATTACACTGCACCATCCGGAATTTTTGTAAACCATGACTGATTACTGAATCATCCAGAACTTTGGTAAACCATTGATTTGAAAGCGTATTTCGACAAACACCGCGGGAAATCTTTGCAGCAAATTTTTTTTTTCCTGAAAAAGACTTGCACATTTTCCTGTAAAATTCTTTAAATTGTTTCATTATATTCACGGGCAATGTAATAGAGTGTGTAACACGTTCGAAGCACAGTAAACTAATATGTTTAAATTAATCGGCTTTTTTCATATTTCATTTTATTTAGAGATCAATGTGTTTTGATTCCTTTCCTTGTACTTTGATGCGTACAGTAACGAGGTTTTGCGACATTGTAGGCCCTTCCGTAACTGCTGCTATCACCAGCAGCTATTACGCACTTCTACTTTTCGTGTACCAAAGTCGATTTAAGCCTTTGATTTCCAACTTTATTGATATTTCACAGCAGAAAAGAAAGCACTATTTATATGTGGATAAACGTCGTAAAAAATATATAAAATTACCAAAATGTTCTTCGTTTATCCTTCGACAGTTTTCTTGAATTTAAGCTGCGGTTTTTCAGCATAACTCTGAGCAGCTTACATTCTGTGAGAGACTGTGTTCAAGAAATTACGCCAGTGTGATTGTTTGAGCACCTTGCTATAAATGTGTCCTCCGTTTTTAGGTGATTAAAAAATGGTAACCCTACGCAAACAGAAACATTGCGCTTAACAAAAACGGCTTTGCAAGTTAGTGCACGTTATTCCAGAAATTAGCTTGCATTATAAATAAAATGAAGCTTGCTTTCCGTTCCCTTGTCATGAGCTACTAAAAAAAGTTTGAACCAACCAGTCTATAAATAGCAGTCGGCTGTGCTTTGTTGACTCTAATTCTAGAAACACGCCTTGTCAAATCATTTCTGAGTACAGCCTCTTCTCTGCTAACGTTTAGCAGCTTCCCCTGTTTCTGTTACACGTCAGATGGCAACAAAGATATAATTTGTTGGTTCACATTTACATCCTGCTTTGCCTGTCTTCTTTTACCATTTTAGGCTCACCAATCAAATTTATTCTTAGCATAAATTTACATGAAGAATTTACTAAACAAGGTGTTTTTTACCCGGTTACATGCAACAATTCTTGACTCTGCAATAAATCGATTTGCAGCAAAAATATTCTAAAACTGCGAATATTTTCTCTGGGTATGAAGCATTTCGTAAAGTTGAGCGCCAGTCACAAATATAAAATGCTTCCATTTAAACATGGAAATCAACTGATATCGTCAAGGACCACTTGCTTGCAGCCATATGGCGAGAAAGTGACCTCTGCCATACTCCAAACACGATTAGAATTTTGAAAACGCAAAGAGCATGACTGCCATAAATCAGATTGATCATGAAGTTGGATTGGTGGAAGGATCCGACCACCACACCCAACTTGCTATCCGAGTGTGAAACCTGTGTATTTGCTTCGCAGTATCTCCATCGAACTGTGCTTAAGGAAACGAATGTTTGTAAGTTGTTCCACAGCCATCAATTTTTACACGAAAAGCAACTTTTTCAGCCCTTATTGTGACCCTGCCTTTGATACAAAAAAGATGACGGCAGGCATAAAAACTTCTTCTTTGCGGAAGAAGTCCTACTCGCCGCTTGAAAAACAGATGAGACGTTCAAAAACGATCGGTAAAATTGTACTTGCAGTGTTTTAACTCGTTGTAATGCACAGTTTTTCATAAAACGAAGAAGTTGCTGGTTCTTTTTTGCCAACGTGACGTCGCACGCGTTGTGCGACCAGCGTTGTTTGACACCACGGCGGAAACCAAACAAACAGAGCTTCTCATTCTGACGTGTGGCAATTGTTACGACTGAATCTACAGCTCAGTCGCTGTTCAGCTGCCTAGCCTTGCATTTTTGCCCGAGCTTTCAATATATCTTAGTGAAGCATTCCGTCACGGCGCAGCAGAAAAAAGCGTGTGAACAATTTAGATACTGTTGGCAAAAAAACGACAGTTTTGTTACCATTTATGCGAGTTAACGCTGCAAGCGAGTGGTTGCATTCCTTTCTCGAGTCTAGCTAGATACACGTTTGTGCTGTTGAATCGCCTGAGTAAATAGGTGCAAGGTTTGGGTTTACCATGCCTGTTGGCACAGACGTAACCAGGGGGGCCATGCACCAAAAATTTCTAGTATAGCTTGTTGTTTTGTATTTCAAGAGGCGGTGTCCCAAACCAAATATTGTTGTTCGCTTAAGTCAAAATATTTGGCCGGTCACAAAATTTCGGGCAGGTACGCCACTGTTTGTTGGTGTTGTCTGCGAAGCGCGCTCAGAAAACGCTGAAGATCCTCAAACGCTGGTAGTTTAAGGATACAGCATTTCACTGCAAATCTTCAACAAGTCGCTGTCACACTTTAAACCAGCCTAGTATGAATGTCCTGGGCGTGACAGTAATTTCAGAGATGAAATAGATATTCTCCAAAATGTGATGTGGTGACACACCAGTATTTTGCTTAAACTAGCTTGGTGAAATCGGTGTTTTACTTTTACGAGTCAGTGCCTGCAGCAGAACGGTTTTTCAAATAGTCAACTTTGTAATAAATACACTTAGACAAAATTTTCTTGTTTTTACATCGACACGTCTTGATCACTGAATGTGATCCAAGAGTCACGCAACCAAGAAACTCACTTTCATTACGTTTTAATCTGTGGTGCGGTTTCGTTGACAGAAATCCAAAACGCAGTTCGTTCTGTTGCTTGTAAATACAATAGTCTATTATATCCACAACAGTAACTTTTCAGTAATGGCGTAACGTTGCTAAACAGTCGTACTGTGATCTTCAAGTAAAGATTTTCGCAGTTCGTTGAAATACATGGTGTGCCTTTCCAATGTTTTTGCGGTTTTTGGTTTTTGCTTGCAGAATTGGTGTTAATAATGTACTGCCGCAATGCATGATAATAAAACGTTCAGCAAAACTCGAAAAATAACACTGTAACAGTGTAGACAAATTGCGGTAAAATGAAAACAAGCTTCAAAAATAAAATGATCGAACTGTAGCAGCTAGCACCTTGAATTATTGCTATTTAAGGTATTTCAGACATATATTAAAAAAGTAATGCATCCCATTTAACCATACTAATATAAAGCATTTTTGTAAATTTCATACTTCCTTAATTACTACAAATTGGCATATCTCATTTCACAAACTCACATGGGCGTCGGAAGGATTTTTTTCCAGGGGAAGGCAATAGTGAATTTTTCCATGGGGTTGGCCAAAAGAATTTTTCCAAGGGGAAACAGTCGTGAAATGTTACTTTACCAACTCCAAACTAAGAGAAAAACATTTTCTACTAAAACGTTAATACGAAAATATCAAATTTCAAAATCTAGGAAAGCCTTGTTTCTTAAAAACCACTACAACTAGGAAGTTGAAGGAAATTTCTCGACAAATTTTAAGTCTCATACTCAGCTCAAACTAAGTTACGTAGCACTGCCGCCACCTTCGCTGAAACCTAAGTGTTTGAAAATGTCATCTGATGATGAACTTTCGCAAGCAGTCTGCTCGTCTTCACTTGCGAATTGAGAACACTTTTCTGAAGACTTCAAGGCAGAGGATGGCCCAGCAACACAGGACTCCGCCTGGCGTTTGGCTCGACGACGCCTCAAGTGGTCATGTTGTTTTGAATATCTTTTGTCGTCCGATCGCGCTAGCGAGCCACTTTCGGCGAGTCCACCTGAGCGCGAGACGAAACGGTGCAATTGCGTGCGTATTACTTCAGCAAGCGCATCTGGTAAATTGCTGATTCGCTCTTCGAGGGAATCCAAGCGCGTCTTGATCATCTCAACGCGAGTTTCCATTGTTTCGTGTCTGGTGGTGACTTCACCCAGGATGTCCGAAACACGAATCTGCATCTGGAACATAACACAGTTCTTTGAGACCTTGCGTATCCAGACGAGGTAACGCAAGACAAGTTTTCACATAGGGGCTAGAAAATAAACCATTCGTTTTGAAAAAATAACATTTTCAAATATGTTTGAGGCGAATAAGGCTAACAAAGATTTTGGCGATATTTCTGGCGTTAGGTCGTTGGGAAGAATTCTGCATGTCATTCTTCCTAAAGGGGCCATTCTTCATAAATCTCTCCACAAATACAGTTGTTGGTGGGCGGGTAAAATTCTGGGAATTTATTGAAATTTTTCAGCATGCTCTTGTTTGAATCGGGCATGACACAAAATTCAGTCATTGTAGGTCACGATTAAGACAGTTTTCACAGCACGCATATGACCGAAACAACACCTATCTTGTAAAACGCAAAAAAGTGTTTGCTTTTACTTGAAAGTACAATCCAACAAATAAGTTGTTTATTCCTTTGAAACACAAGAAAATTAGTTTACAGTTAGCAGATAATTTTGAATTTTTCGTCTTTCTGGTGATTCTTGAATCATTCAGTATTTTTATCAAATTCAGCCTCCCAACGCACATTGCAGAAAAACATGCATATAATTCGGAGATGGTTTGGTGCTTATTCCTTACAGTAAAAGCTTGCGATAGAGAACACGCAATAAAGTTAAAACAATGAGTCTCCCCAAAACAAATGTCTGTGGTGCTTAATCAATGGTATAGCGAATGATCATGTGTCTGACGATGAAAAGATTCTTTTTTACCCCAACTAAGTCACTTGTAAATATAAAAAAGAATAGGAAAAACTAAGATTGATTTTCAACCGTAAATCATTTAAAACAATTGAACTGGACGACATCAACCAGTGGAAGCTTTAGTAATAAATAAACTTAAACTTTCACCGCTGAGATTAATGACTCTGAGACACAAATGCACTATATGTTATTAGAGACACAAATGCACTATACGTAAGCACCTAAAGTTCTTTTGAAATGTTACTGAATTTAATGCTGAACAAATAAAAAGTGAAATAAGATGTAGAAACAGGTTTTGCAAATTAACAATATAGATGAAATTTCTACAAACAAACATCTAGTTTGCATACGAAGTATTAAGGTGAAAGTTCAAGTGTATGATGCAAAAAATACATTTAAGTAATACTACGTATAGAACTTAGAACTTCGAAGTGCAGATAATATCCAATCTACAGAACTTTTGTTAGCAAAACAAACTTTTCGTGTTGCGCACGACATTACCCTGTTCGGGAGAAATTGCGCGGAATGGACAAAAAGTACAGAATGGATCTTGAAACGGGTATCTTTGCACACAAACCAAATTTTTTGTTAAAAAAAATATTTTTATGCAATCAAAAGCTCGGGAGTTCAAATATTTGTCTTGATTGCACTTTTTTCAGCAAGCACGCTTCACGGAAAATAAGATACTGTTTAGAAACTCTTTCCATGCACGCAACAAATCACCTTCGCGAAATCGATCAAGGTGTTCGCCTGGTCGTTTAGCTTCCTTTGCTCCATTTTGAAATTTCTCAATCTAAACGAAAAAGAATCCTGCTATAGAACAGAGGCAACTTTATTCTATATTTTTATTACGTCACCGCTTCCGTGATAGCTCGTTCAGAAGCTGTCAACCATCCTGAATCCACGGAAGTATTTGTGAGATGAATAGCAAAATTTATGGCAACGCGCCAACACCGTGCATCAACAAAGGCGGCGTGCGATTCGCGGGTTTGATGAACCCATCGCAAGTTCACGTGTGTCTTGCTGAGAGTATTTGGCAAGAAGGCAACTTTCGTATTCAAAAGTCAAAAGCGCAGGTTTCGTGGCTTGGAAACAAATCGCACGCTAACCTGGAAATTACATTCAAAGATCAAATGCAAGGATTTCCAGGTGATGAATGAATTAAGATCTAAGCCAGGGGTGTCAAACTCGTTTCAGTTCAGGGGCCAATTCATGCAAATTTAATCTCAAGCGGGCCGGACCAATGTAATCACTGTATAACACCCTGGTTATAAGTATTGACATCTTCCAACTGTTTTCATACCTTTAATGCAAAAAGTTCAAGCTTATCTGAAAATGATTCTTAGCACATAAAGTTTTCAATTTCCCCACGTAAATAAAAAAACGCCTTATTACTGAGAAGGCTGTCAAACTGACGGTGATGGTTCGGATGAAATTAA
>JGI24158J21664_10008267_pt1 | contig 13835 bp, 11 predicted proteins | sample Ectturendosymbi3_FD_21664 | JGI IMG/M metagenome (IMG submission 21664) | reverse complement strand
TTTGTATCATTCTCGTAGCCTTAGTTTATCTTGAGTCCGCGAAGGTTTATACTGGTCCGAAAATAGTCCGTGTCTTAAAAAGGTTGAGAAACACTGGGCTGTACGGTGCAGTTTGAGCAATTGTGATATCAGTGATGACTAGTTGATTAACGCCTGTGTTATTGCGTTCAGCAAGCCAACATCCGCGGTAGAAAGAGTTAACAGATTGGATTGACCATACCAATATGGGATATTCAATCTCTCAAAAATTAGAGCAGATTCAGCAAAACTAAGTGCGTTTTCGGATTCAGCGACCCAGATTTACCCTTATAATGATCACATTAATCTACTATTCTGACCCTTAAAAAATTTTTTGTTGTTGCTGCCAGTGGCCTGTCACCAATGCAGCATTAACTACGAAACTGTTTGTGTAGTTCACGGCGCATAGTTAGTGCCCGCAGACCACTCGAGTCGTGACACTTCGAAAATAGTCCATGATCAGTACAGTTAAACTTTATTTCTCGTTGCTGATCATTAACTTCGTGCTTGCTGAACAAACTTTAACTACCGAAAGCTGCGCACGGTAGCAAACATCTGAGCAGCAAAGCAAGAAGAGCATATTTTCTACATAAAATAGAATGAGATGACTGCCAGATAGCCATAGTCTCGTGAAGCCAGATTGTGGAGAAAGAAAAAAGTGGCATGTTGTTGCCAGTTGTGTTAAAGTAGAGGCCTCCACGGGCCGATTTGTGTGGCCCGGGCCAGCCAATGGTTCATTCTGTTTGAAATTTTTAAGCTCGGGCCATACAACAAAGCTTGTCTCTCAGGGTGCTCGCAGTGGTACGTTGGCTTGACTTGTATACAATAGTATACGTACGCCGTACGAATAAAACGAAGTAATCGCTGGCACGTCATTCAAACCAGCACTGCTAAATGCATTCATGGGCCGACATTTTACAGAAAGTCCCGAGATAATTTCGGCCAGTGGCCCGGAATCTGAACAATTTCCAGCGTAGCCCATGCATGTTTCTATTGTGAATGTCTTCTTTGAATATTTGAGACTGATTAATAGAAAATTGACTGTTTTCGGAACTTTTCCCGATAATCTTAAAATCAGTGCAGCAAGTTCGCTTGCTAATCTTATGATGTCGTCCAGGGACACAACCAGCCGATATTTTCGGGTGATTGAGCAATTGCCCGGTTGCCTCCCCCCTGATTGCGGGCCTGCCGTCTAAAAAAGAATGTGGAGTGGAAGGTGACAAAAAAGCATGGTTGAGTGGAAGACCAAGCAATTAAATAAGCTGCAAGCTTAGAAAAATTGATGAATTCGCATTAATTGAAAACTTGGAAAACATTCTGATACTGCTTGCTAACGACACGTCCGATGGCTTGCGTGACTCGAAATACGTGTAACTGCAGGAGAAACATTTTAAAGTTGGGTTAACGTATATAACTTGTGAGACAGTGGATTACAACTAACTGTAACAATGTACTTATACTCAACAGTTGGTCGCTTTTGCTCAAAAATGTTAAGAATATTTAAGAGCTTTGGAATCGTAAAAAATGTGCAGCTGCTTAAGCGCCAGACTTTATCGTCTGACTTCAAATACACAGTTTCAAGACTTTTTTCGTTAAGCAGGTTGGTTGCCAAATATGCAGTACTTGCTGATGTGGTGCACGGTAGTCTGTGCATTTTTTACTCTAACCGTATTTCAAATTGGAAGCAATATACCATCGCAATTTTGCTTTGAGTTAAACAATCATTCACAAATATTTGCTTGGAAGCTTAATACAGGTTTGACAAATGGCTTATGGTATCATTGATCATAGGACTGCTACGTGGCCTGAATATCAGCTCTCGATAAGGTCGCATCACTTGATCGTTGCCTTGAAAAAATATGAAAATACACTTTTCGTCAAACAAATGTAATCCCTTACCAGTATAAACTATTCCCAACAACTATAAAACTTTGTGTTGCGTGACTTTCAAATTAAAATTTTTTAACAAAAAGTAGCAGCTGAGGGTTCAGCCCTTATTTAAAATATTTGAAAATTGCGATTTTCAGGAAAAATATCTGATTTGTTGGGCGAGTTCTCATAAAGTGCTTGATGTATTGATATGCACTTACAGCACGATAAATCGAAAATTTGATCGTGGTTGTTTATTATTTTGCTTAACAAATTACGCCAGCTGTCAGTTCCGTCTGTTAAAAGTTACTTACATTTTCTAAAACAATCGTCCGCGGTTTCAAAATAATATAATGTATTTTGTTCAAACTAGTTTTGTAATGTTTTACAATTCATTCGTGGCTCTGTTTTCATTTGATTAATTTTTATGGCAGAGCAGAATTCATAAAATTGTGAAGGAACTTGAATCTTGTAATACATATGATCATGTGAAGAACGACGTGTCTTTGCAATCTTGGCATGAGTGGCTTCGTACCACGACGTATTTGAACTCAGGCTTTCTTCCCCACTGCCTATTTTTGCAGCCTGTCTTTGGAGCCAAAATACACGCATAGCTACAGTCACGGAACAGCTGATGTTACGCTTGTGGGCAAGAGTGTTGGCACGGTGCTGAAAGAGACCGTAGAACGGTATCCCGATCGTGAGTGTTTGGTTTTCTGTGATGGAAATATTCGGAGGACTTTTTCACAGTTTATGGAGGAGGTGGGTTGACATGTCTTCCCAAGTTATGCGAAATATTTCAGTTGTTGAACTGCCGTTCAAACTATGAAAAACACTAGTTGATTTAGACGAAAACTTAGGTGAGAGTGTAAATCAGGAAAAAGCTCTAAATTTTACGTTAAACTTCCAAGTTACCTTAAGAATTACCAGCAGAGTTCTTCCTGTGATAATAATTTGGGGTCAGTTTAGTTTCTTATACATTTCCTGTGTGATTTCGTGTGTGTACTTTATTTTTCAAATCACTTCAATGTTATTCGCGGAAAGAAGATTTTTGCTACGTGAAAAATGAAGAAAAACTCGTTACGGACTTTACAATTACATTGCACGAACGCGCGACCAAAGCTTTATGACGTAGACGTGTTTGTCATAATTTTTACTAGTTGTAAATTACTCTTTTTTGAAGTCAAAATAAATAAAATTTGTTGTTTTGCAGTTACTCTTACTGATTCACTACTTTCTTATTTGTAAAACTGACGTTCCCCTATTCGTTAAATTTTTTTCTTTTTGATTTTATGGTTGCGGTGGGGCATTTCATACTTTCTAAGACCACTTAGTTGAGTGTTTCATTTGCAAGATACATATATTGGTTTATGGTTGTTCCTCTTCAGAAACAATTGTAAGAATCTACGTTAGTTGGGTATATACTGTAATTAAAGAAATGAAGTACAATACCAACCTTCAGGTCATGAATACATCCCGTTAAAGTACAGTGCCTGATCAAGTCAATTTCTCAGCCCAGAAACAACCAAACCCACGTTTACAATGATTGCCGTGCTTTTAAACTAGACAACAAGACTCATAGTCTGTTATCAGTAACAGTGGTGAAACCAGAAAAAGGTAAGCAAGAAGTAATCTTCTCACTTAACGAAATCAAGCTCATACTGTTCAGCTTTTTGCTAAAGCAGTGGTACTCAACCTGAGAAAAAACTTCTGTAGGTCGACACTCTTTCAGAAGGGCAATAGTAGAAGGGGACATAATTCTTTACTCTTGTTTCTGTTTTCAGTGTGTTGATTTGATCTATTTACAGTTGACGTATTTGCAGGTTTGTCCATTAGACAGTGCACTTAAAATTTGTCCCATGTCCCACCTTAAGTAATTTTAATTTCCTATAGCAGAAAGTTTCTTCAGTTGAATACCATTATTACATACTCCCAGCACAGTACCTATGACAGGTGTGGCTCAGTGCCTTGGCTTATTGATGTAGACCCCCGGAGACAATGTTGTTGGGCCCTTTTTAGGTGACAACTAAAAAAGTCAACCAAATTTCAGTGGGCCCCCGAATTGGAAGTTTGGCGTACTTTAGCCACGGCTGTGTAGAGGTTGGGCAGGCACATGAAATAATGTACTTTTTATTTGCTACTTGTTTTGTTGGAATTCCATGGGTTAGCACATCCAGAAGTTACCATGGGAGGGGACAGAACAGCATATCCCGTAGACAAACCTGCGTATTTGTCATGGCTGATATGCACAATTGTTTTTGGCTGTCATCTGCGTGAGTCCTCTGTTGCCTGTACAGCCCGTAATTTGTTTTTGTTTTTCTTTATTTAGAATTACTGGGCAGCGGGCTTGCAAGCCTGCAATATTTTTAAGATTGCAGTTACCATTTACGACTTTGCACCCGCTTGCAATGTATCTTACATTGCGTAGTTGCTGTTACGAGAAAAATACTTCTAACGGTGAAGCGCTGGAAGTTATGTCTATTATTTCAAGGTTGACAAACTTGCGGCCGGAATGATTCAACTTGGCTTCGGAAAAGGTGATCGGGTCGGCATGTTGGGTGCAAACAGTCTGCAATGGGTCCTCACTCAGTTTGCCACCGCTCGGATAGGCGCTATATTGGTAAGCGCAGAATTCGTGTTAAGCGCTAAGGCTGACGTGGCAAACGCCTGAACATTAGTGTTGCACTAAAGTGTCAGCAATCTGACGGGTATAAATGTAAAAGTTGATTTTTCTATCAAAACCAAGCGACATAATCAAGTCACTCTCATCTTTAGTCAAGAAGGCATATTCTCTGAACTTAAAACAATTTACTTGACGTCAAACCCTTTAGCAGCGAAGAAGCAAATTCGTGTCTGCGTTGGTGCTTAGCAAACTTTGTTTCAAGAAAATTCCTGGTGGAAATTGCTGTTTTGAGAAGTTGAATACGTTCGCGCTGATAAAGGATTCCGCTGTATTATTTTCCCAGTTTGAAGCAAATAAGAAAACGTAGGTTAGTCTTTGACATGAAAAGTACGATTTGGGAGACACAAAGCAAGACACATGTTTTACATTCGTACAGGTTAGCATAAATCCGGCATATCAAGCCAAAGAGATGGAATACGTTCTGCGATTGGTTGGCTGCAAAGGACTCGTCTTTTCCGCCTCCTTCAAGACGCAGAATTATTATCAAATGCTCCGCCAGGTGGCGCCCGACATTGCTCAGTGTCACCCTGGAAGCGTCGTCAGCAAAACGTATGCTGGAGGTTTCGACAGTTAGTCATTGTCGTTTGCGTTTGCTCGACAATTGTATATAGCTACCACCACTGCATCTTGAGTAAATTTGAGTTATATTTAACTTGGAAACTTGGTTTAAATTTTTTGCTTCTGATCTTGTGCTTATGTGTTGCGTTTAAATCGTCAAGCAATTAATTGCACACAGTGTTTTCGAATTAATTAGCTTTCATTTTGTTTGTGCAGTTTGCCAGATTTGCGAACAGTCATCATGATCGGAGACGAGGATTTACCAGGAACTTTTAAATTCAGTCAAGTTTTATCAGCTGCTGAACCGCAAGAGGTCTTCAAAGTGGAACACATGCAAAAAGAATTCCTTTTCGACGATCCCATAAACATTCAATTTACTTCGGTAAGTGCCTGGCCGGGGACGATAATGCAGTAAGTATAATGATTACAGTAGCATCATTTAGCGCTTGTCAAAGACTCCTTCAAAATCCTCATACCTAATATAGATACATGAAACTGATCTTGTTTTTCTTGGACGTTCACCGATATTATTCTTAATTCAGATTTTTTTTTGGTCAAAATGCAACTTTTTGAGCCATTACCGCTAGTGCGATGTGGTTTCTGCTTCTGGTTTCCAACCATAGTTGGGTAAAAGCGAAACGGTATTCACAGTTATCTTGTGTTGTTTTAAAGGGCACAACTGGTCGGCCCAAAGGAGCCACTTTGTCTCATCACAACATAGTCAATAATGCTGTCCAGATTGGCAGGGCAATCAACTTCCACGATGAGGTATATCCAATGTGTCTATTCTAAAAAAGCCTGTATAGAATTATGTTGATGCGATTGAGATGTTTGTACAGGCTATACGCGCCAAATACCTGTGTTTCTTGTTTGGTAAACTGTGCAAGTTTGAATTTGTATTTTTAAAGCTTGTAGTTGTTTTTTTTTCTTTCATTGGTTTAACAACGTCTGTGTCTAATAGTACCAACAAACTGAGCGTTTGGGAAAGTTTACAAAATTCACAATCGCTGAACGAGCCTGAGTTATTGCCAGCAGTAGGTTTGACCTTGTATCTTAAAAAAACGAAAGGGTGATAACAGAGATAACCCCATCTTCCTAACTTTGCATTGTTGTCGTACAGATTAATCGAATATGTTGTCAAGTTCCTTTGTATCACTGCTTTGGAATGGTTGGCGGAATGATGTCCATGGCTGTATACGGAGTCCCGAACGTCTTTCCATCTGCGGGCTACGATCCTCAAGCGACAATTAAGTCATTGGTGGAGGAGAAGTGAGAGAAGCTCTGTTGGCACTGCTAAATTTTTCTAGACGCAATAAAGAAGTTTCAGATTTCAAAAACGATTTCCACCCTGCTTTTTCCCGTATTTACCGGTCGTGATTTTGCGTGCCCAGAGCAGTGCAAGGTCGTATTGATCGAGAAGTATCTAGACATTTTATCGCTCACATTTTGTTGATCTAAAAATGCAGGCTTTGGTCATTGTCAGACCATAGTTATTCTTGATGCTTGTCTCGACTTGTGGTCACGCAATACCGGTGATTTTTCAGATGCACAACCTTGTTTGGCACGCCAACGATGTTCATCGACGCTTGTGTTTTGGCTGATAATTCCAATCTGGAGCTCCCCTCTTTGCACAAAGGCAAGTACGTCTTGTGGAGACACTTATGTTTTTCGCTGGAGACGCATTTGCACTTGATAAGGAAGGAGAAGGTGCTGCGGTAAAATCTTGGAGTGAGTCCTTCGCAAAGCGTTGTTCATTCTCGGGCACCAATGCCATTTTTGTTTTTATTTGTTGTTTTGGTTGTTACGACTGGGTTCACCTCCGCTCGCAGTTAACTTGACCCACGCAAAGGGCAAATCACTGTCTAATGGCCCGCGTGTACAACAGTGTCCGGTGACCTGTGGCGTTGATACCGTGATTCAGGCCACGGCAGCTTGTTCTTTTGTAGAACCTTACGTTGTGCGAAAAAGGTCAACCAGCTTGCAGAAAAACGATCTTCGTAAAGGTATCTGCTGATTGTCGAATGCCACGAAGTCTTTGCCATGGTTTTCATTACTTAGAAAAATCGCAAATGCTTTGTCGCAAGGCTGCATTTACAACCGTCCCGAGACTGCGAGATCAAATAGAAAGGTGCGACGACTGAAAGCTGAATATCCCTGTAGGTGTCACGGCCGTTCACGTGGCTCCAATTCTTCAAAATACACCCACCACTAAAATCTAGCCACTTTACATTCCAGGTATCATGGCAGGCGCACCTTGCCCGCCTGAACTTGTTCAAAGGGTAGAAGAGACGCTGGGCTGCAAACTGCAGGTATGTATTTTTTAAACACTCCTTCGGATTAAAAATGCTGGAAAGTTTTGATGGATTAATTAACGCAAAGAGTGATCTCGTTGCTTCTTTTAAATAAATTTACTTGATTCTCATTTGGTAGTGGGAGTTTTTGAATTGCAGCATGCAAAAGAGATAGTCCATTAGAAGCAAGATATAATGCGTAAGTAGAAATTCGAAAATACAACAGTAAAAAGCAACGGCAGAACACAGGGTGCCAAGCTCAAAGGCTTTGATCAGGTTACGCCGCATCGCCAACATACCGACTAGCCCCATGAATAGTCATTGCGATGCGACACCTAACAAGCTGCGTGACGCAAGTAAATATCATGAATAATTACAACGTGACTGCGCAAGGGCAAAAACAATCGCTTTGATTCGAGGTCATGAATAAAGTAAGATCAAACAATCATAGCGGGCCTGCCGCCTGTCATTCGTGGGACAACGTGTGCCTACAGGAGCATAGGCCACCTGATTTCAGAGGACATAACGTCAAAGGCAGCTTGTGATCCGGTTGCCAGGAAACAGGTATTTGTTGCGAACTTTGCGGCGCCCACTCTCGCACGTTGTCGATCTTTCGCAAGTCCCGTTCGACTTTTGCGGGACCGCTTAGCGAAAAGTTGCTTACGTCGCTGATTGTGATGTCGATCACGTTTCGACCGACTGAATCGATGCTTCGGTTCATCCCTGCCTGGTCTGGAATCGCTCTTTTTAGCGTCCAAATACACGCAAGGTGGGGTGCGTGTTTTTCACGTGGGACTTACTTTATTGAGCAAAAGCCTGTACGTTGGCAAAAATGCTCTAAATGCGAAGTGTGAAGCGTTTAAACGAACATGGCAGAATAAAGTGTACCGCTAGTTTTTTTTTTCCACTGAAATTGGCGAACAGAATAGTTGTTTGGTTTGTATTGCAACTGTTTATGTGTTTTTTGCTGTTTCAAAATTTTGGATGCTACCACTCATTACTTACTCAACGTCTCATGTAGACGTTTCAACGTCACTTTTTCTCACTCTCGCAGCTGTAGCTGTTGAAATTTGTTTGTTTGCATGTTCCTGAACCAACGTACTGTGCATACTTTCAAACATGAATATAAGTCTTGTTGCGATCTCTATGCTTCAGACCGTTGTTGGCCGGTGACTGATCAGCCATGTTGAAAGCTGCTGAGAAAGTTTGAAAATAGTGCTTAAATCTGGCTGATATCTTGTTTTAATGCGGCCAGCATTGCACCACTCGCGACATTCAGTACTGCACGTGTTTTGAACCTCGGGTATCAACTCGCCTACATTTCCTCAACCATATACGTTACGCGCCTGGTACAGCGTTCGGACTACAAAATGACAAGACGATGGTGTCTCATTCATTTATCAAATGGGCGGATGAACTTCATCCAATGATGTTTTACTTGTTATACCAATAATGAATTTTGTTGATCGGCAGTATTAACACAGTTTGAGAGATAAGCTAGGGGATTAGTCAATATAATTCCCAGTCAGATTGTATATTTAGTAGGTTTCTGTAGTATACAGTATAACCTCGTTCTCTACCAAGAATGCTGTCCTCGCTGAGCATTTACTTTTCAGATGCATCGTCAATTGACGTTCGGACAAAATTGTATTTTCTTGGTTTTTAAGCTTCTTTTTGCACTTATTTTTTATGGTTTTCGCAAACATGTCTTTAGCATTTGCCCTATTACGTTTCTTGGCTTCTCGGTTTTTTGCAGAATGGCACAATACCGGATTCATTTACGTGATGTTGGTGTTTTGTGTGTTGAGACGAGAATCACTACCAAGATGCAGCCAGCTGCTAATACGAACATACCAGCTTGTATGGCGTTAACCTTTGCATAGAAGCAATCTAAACAAAATAACGGAAATCGTTTCCTACTCTGCACTCTTCCCCAGTTTGAACCAGCCTCCTCGATTGGCTTGGACCGTTTTTGCCAATGCAAACCTCGAGATCGGTCTCCCTGTGACCGGTGACCTTCCACCAGTGGTTGGAGACTGGTTGTTCGTACGTTGTTTCCTATTGCTTCCGCGATTAAGTCACAGCGTCTCACGATGTGGGAAGTAGTTTCTCTTCTCATTGTTTCTGGGGTGAGCAACGTTCGGTCGTATGACGCACACTCCGAGCGGTGACAGGAGTGGGTCGTGGGCTCTCTGCGCCTGACAAAGAAATCGCAGTAAACCACAACCTGTCTACTATTCCACAGTATTACGAAAGCTCTGAGCGTTTCGACGTACATGACTTCCGCAAGCCAAACCTTTACCGGCGATCAATTTCCGCCACCTTCAAACAACGCACAAACCAATACAAGTCACCCTAATACCGCATTCGATTGTGCTTGCAGGTATGCACGCTATGCGTGAGCGGTAGTAGCGATTTGCGCAGCTGCTGTCACTTGCGGGTTTGCTTTAGGTTAAATCGGGATTTTGTTCAGTAATTACCAGAGATAGTGCTTCAAAAGAACACTTTTTTTCTACACAGCGTTTTTTGTTCGTGTGTGTGTCGACGTTCACTCCTTTCCCCTATTTTTCGACCACATTGCGATTAACGGGTTGATTACCCAAAAGGCTGACTGCGTTCTGCAGGCTGGCAGTCTGCAGTGAGACTACTGTAGTAAATAGTTTTGACCTGCGAATTCCCTCTGTTCTTGACCCAGTCGTAATGAAAGATGCAGCAAATCGCTGGCTGCTTGAAGAAAAGTGGTCTTTGTTTTATGTTCTTCTGTCATTGCAAGTCCATCAAGATGTTGAATTCGCTGGTCAAGCCTCCACGAAGCTGCTGCTAATTTCCTTCAAACTTTTTCGTAAGCTAGTCATAAAGAAAACGAAACAGAAGCAAACAATTCGTTTTTTTGGTCAAGGAAAAAGCTTTTTTTCCCAACAAAGTCTACCAATTTTAAGGCTTCATAATGAGGCCCGTTTACAAATCTGCCTTACACACCATTTTTGTGTCGAAAAGTTTTTATACTGTTTTTTATTTGCCTCCGAAAGGTTTAACATTTCAAGATAAATCGTGCGCGCTGCAATTTATTCGACAGAATGAGGAATTTTGAGATCGCTCACTTTTCTGAGCTTGATCGTCGCCACCAGCTGTCCTCACAAACGCACGTGTGATGCTGAGAAAAACTCTGCAAAGTGTGTAGGAACAAAGAGTAGCATGCCACCCGTAATGCCCACTGGCAACCAGAATCTTGACTTGAAAAGAAACCAAAGATTTTTTGTCATGTGGTTAGTTTACAAAGACTCGTTTTCCACCATATTTTCATGGGTGCTGTCATGAAGTGGATCTTCTCGCTGTTAACCAGTGTGGTTTAATGACCTCAGAGAATTAACAGATTGCGAAGCTTTGTCCAGAGGCCAGAGGACTCTTCAATGGATCGTCTAAGTGGCTGAGAATCATTATTTGGAGCAGGTGAGTTTTTCACTTTTATTCTTGTTGTTTTCTTCTGCCTTCACGCCCATGCAGACCGAAATGCGTTGCTGGCCTCAGAAAAAGTCAGGAGCTTGTTTCTAGACAAAAACCAGATTAAGATTTGCACAGGCAATGCACAGTTATGTTACGAGGCACCTGTATGGCTTTGCACTATACGCAATAGAAAGGCGGCTAATGATTTTGATGTGACGCTTGGGCTGGCAAGCAGTGTCATTTCATGCATGAAATGGCTTCAGAGCAGCGGGTATCAATCTTCACATCAAGGAATAACTTTCTTGCCAGCTAAACCATTCGTGGACTCAAAAACAATGCGTATTGTGCGGAGTAAGTTAAAAAGTCTAAACTCAATTGAGTTCTCTTACTCAGGTTTGGGAATGTCTGTCTCCGAACAGCTGTTGAACGGTGGGTATTCATACCCTTGTGGGGCATGGAACTCGATACCTAGCTAAAAATATTATTTATTTTAATGTATTCATTTATGCTTAGGTGAATGGATGTTTTGGACGAATTGACGTCGTATTGTAAAAAAAAAAATTTTTTGATGTTGTGCTTTCCAAAAACTGGATGGAATTTTCAAGACGAAACGGTTACTACCACCTTGAAAACCCGGTGTCTCATGTTTATGAGTTTTTCGACAGTCCCTTGAAGCAGTATGGGACCATATTGGACAATCCATTGGGCGCCTTGACTCATAAACAGGTTAAGAACGCCTACTTTAGAGTTTTGAAAACGAAAGAATCGTGTTCTCCTGGTCTTTCCTATCCGCTGCCATGCGTACGTCAAATGCCCAGCGTTTCACGTCAGGATGAAATGTTGAGATATGACGATTTACGTGTAACTTGTAGAAAATTAATCTACTTTTGTTAAGCAACTTGGTAAACTTTTAGGTGGTTGTTGATTAAAGGCTTAGTTGCGTTTAAGTGTTAATATATTTGCTTACATTTTTTTCACAGGGCAGTTCTTTGCTGTTGTTGCAACATTCCTTGGGTATTAGTAAACCGGCACTGACAACCAACGCAACGACGATCTCACCTTGCCCATGTGTCTTATCTGTCTTGCAAGCAGCCCTTTGAACCTCCTTTCAAAAAGAGCTTGGGCTGGTAAGCAGAAAATTTAACTTTTTGCAATAATTTTTCATTTCAAAAGCAACTTACCAAATTATTTTGATGAAACAATGCTTGTCCTTGAAAACACTGCGAAAGCGCGAAGTCCCGTTGCCTGATCATGCGATCACTGCTCGACTTCAACATGCTGTTTTGCGTCAATTCTCTTGTTTCGCTACACTTATCTTGCCAACAACATACACTGCCTAGACATTCATTATGAATTTGGTATGAGTCGGAAAAAATCGGGGCAGAATTGAATGTCTGAATGGTGCATCAATATAAAAATGTTCTTTAGCGCTTATTCCAGGCAAGTTTAACATCTGTAAAGTAGCTTTAGCGGCAAAGCGTCAACTCTTTGAACTGAAACCTTTGCTTTGGCCTCCGAGACCGCTTGTCCGAGACAAAAAAATTAGTAAACCTTGTTCAAATCACCACACGTTTTTCGGGAGGAAAGCATGTGCACTTTTTTCGGACTCCAGTGCTGGGCCAAGCAAGAGTTCCCAAATTTAGTTTGTTCAATGCAAAAGAACGCAAGACACCAGTGGAGCCGTCAAATCTACTAGCACAGTTATGCAGGGAACGGCGTTTCGTATTTCTCAGGAAAAGTAACCGCGAGCATTACCCTGACTTTGACTTAGCTCGAACTCTAACACAGAAGTGACAGTTTTGTGATAATCTGCCCCCTCCATCGCTTGTTTACTACAGAACCAGTTTTGTACAACAGTATGCTTTAGCATCATGCTTTAGTTTTGCCCATAGGCAATGATGCCGCTTCGCAGCTCTGAATCTGTTTTTTGATCATTTTTAGTTAATAGACTGAATTTTTTTTAAATGACCGAAAAAAATTAAGTTAATCCGGCCACAATGTCTGAAAATGTAGAGCAATGCATACTGTTACGGCGAGTTTCAATACTACTATGGGACAAATGACCGACATGTCTCAGTGACCAAAATGTCTCAACTGAAAAAAACCAGCGCTGAATACAGTGAGCTCAGGAAAAGTTTTCGAAAACATTTTGAGAAAATCAAAAAGCAATCTTGAAATGTCAGTGTTTGAGTAACCAGTCAAGTGAAAGGTGCCATTAATTTTGCGAGTTGTTGGTTGCGTCATTAGGGGCGTAATTCTCGGTCTGAACAGGAGAACGGATCCCACGGCATTTGTGTCCGGTGAAGTGCTTCTTCCTGTAAACGTATTCCAACCCTTGCTGTTTTCGTTACCCAACCTGGTTGGAAGTCATCGTGTTTACTGAAAAGTTAAATCCACTACGTATCCTTTTCCTACTACAGCTAAGCAACACCACATGCATGGCGATTTGTCAACCAGGGAGTAATTATCACGAATCATTGTGTGACGAAAAGTTTTTCGTAACCATCTGCAAAGATTATAAACCTTTCACGTATATTGTTCTATGGAGTTTTCTACGTTATGAAGATTGTATTATTTAATTGTAAGACGTAAAACCATCAAAAATGGCCCTACTTGCTCTGACAAATGAAGGATTTTAGATGCAATGTGAGCAGCCCGCATTCCATCCGCTTATTCATACTGCCTGCAGTTCATCGATTAAACTAATTCCGAAGGCATTTCAATGCTTGCATTACGGACAAGTCCCTTTGCAGTTGCATTGTTCACACTTTCTGATTGTCTCTCTGACACAGTTGTTCCCAAAACCAGATGTGCAATCCGTTTGTGTAGCACGGACAAGAGCTTCACGGTGGATTGGTCGTGACTGACAGTTTTTGACAGTTTTGACAGTTTTATTGACTTCAGCCGCAAGGCCCACAAGACATGGCGAGCTCATATATAAAACAAAGTAAGACACTTGCGTAACTTCAGCA
>JGI24158J21664_10008266_pt1 | contig 13835 bp, 8 predicted proteins | sample Ectturendosymbi3_FD_21664 | JGI IMG/M metagenome (IMG submission 21664) | reverse complement strand
TTTGATCTTAGCAACAGTGCGTAATTTTTTCTTTTTGTTTCATATGTCGACTTTTGTGCAGGACTGAAGATGTGTAATACACGAAACTAGTTTCCTTACGCAATAAATTGCGATAGATTCGCTTGGTGTGGGTCACTGTTGTGGCTTTACAAATCTGACCCTCAGTTTGCCCTTTGAGCTGATCGAAAACTTCTGCGTTTTCTATCCCGAAATACCAGCGCTTCGCGGATGCTTGACTTGTTTGGCGTTCACAGAAAGCGTTGAGGTGGACGAGGGCCATTGTTGTTTCAAATAACCAAGCAATTCTTTGATGTTGTCAGTTACTCCTGTCCAAGGAGATCGTGAGATTATCTTGCCCAGTCGGGCTTCATTACAGTGGGGCCNGGTTAATTAAAGGGGCTCAGTGCGCATGCGTCGGGGATTGTTNNGCTGTCGTGCGCAACATCTTGATTTCGTCACAATGGGAAGGTGGAATGAAGTGAAAGTGGATCCTCATGCGAAACGACGCGGAAATCCGTTTTTGTGCGCTGTTGCATCGTACATGATTTGACTTACGCTGAGGATTTAAGGTCTCAGTTGATGCTGTTACTTTTTGAAAATTGTCTTGGCTTATATATCACTGACGCAACACGGGCTGCTGTATGGGACTTCGAACTGATATTGTTGATTACGTTGTTTCATCATTATTACTGGTGTTATAATGGTTTTGTTTTGCGTTAGTTTTTTGTTCCGGATTACTGGACTATCGAATTACTGTGCAGATGTGATTCATAAACGTCAGCGACCAGAAAGAAATTGCGATTTTCAAGCTCTTATTCTTTTTTGGCGGACTGCGCTTGTAAAAATTAGCTTTGCGCGCTGGACAAAACGATTGTTTGGGCTTGCCTGCGACGCGATGTGGGATAAATAGCTTGTAACAAAAGACACCCATCGAAAGTAGGTCTTTCCAACGTGGTTCTGTGGTGAGAGGAAGAAAAATCGCTGATAATGTCCAGGCTCGACGTTGGTGGTCACTCGAGCCTGTCATGCTACACGGTAGCTGCTGTGCTCGCTGTTGTCCAACAGGTTTCGTGTTTCCCGACACCTAGGTTTCATTTTGACAATTCATTCTGATTATTATTCTTCACCAATGCGTTAGCGCGAGCTGTGTCTTGTTACCGGCGTCGAGCCGCTGCCGTTCTGACCTTGGCGTTTGATCGTTAGGCGCTTGTTATGACGTTGATCACACCCGTGCATGTACTGTCGAAGCCCGATGCTTGATATTCCAGCACCGTGATGCGATTATGCTGCTGGTGGTTCTTGATATGCTTTCAGTTCAGCCGAACCAGTAGATCGCTTCAACATGGCTTCATGCATCGCGGCCATTGCATTCTCCCATGACCGCGCCTTCGAAAATTAACTTTGTCTGATCGGCGTCGTCGAGCCAGCCAAGCACGGGCAACCGAACTAATCGGGCGTTTGAGAGCTGCCAGACACTCGTGTCAGCGTCCGTCCAATCCTGCTGTCCGAGCCAGCTGCCTTCCTTAACTAAATTGCTCTTTCTTCATATGATTCGTGCTAGTGTCATTACCCACTTATGATTTGTTATTGACAGCTGATCAGCAAGTACATGCATCTGGATCAGCAGGGTGGTTGGCATTTTGTTGCTTTATTCATCTTTTGCTTTTGTATGACTTTGGTCATTTGCGCGAAGCATTGGACCCAGTTTGTAGCGAACCCCCACTGTTGTTGATTTTGAAGCTACGACTGCACAAGAAACAGAACCATCGCCAGAAAGTTTTCAACTGGGGGGATTTACGTTTGTTCACGGGGGTGGTGGTGGTGGTGACATTCTGAAATTTGATAAAAACTCCACCGGCTTATATTGCTTCATGATTCAATTTGGGCGGCTTCATTTTCATACCCGCTTTGCCACTGGGGGAGTCGCGGTGGCAGCGGCCCCAGGAGGACTCGAAATGCCTCCCCGGTTTTTATCAATCTCGGGTAGTTCTGCTGGATCCACACCAAGACAGGAAGTCATGCTAACCTGTTGTCAATATTTTTTGTTGCAGAAGAGGTAAAACCGTCCGGTTTTCCTCGCATAGCCATCAGCCCAACAGTCAAGACAGTCGAGCTTTCCCGTGATGTTTCGCTCGGGTGCGTCGTGGAAGGAAATCCTGCTCCAACGGTGATCTGGTATAAAGATTACAAACCTCTGCATGTGGACGGGAGCCGCATCACTGTCGATCCGTCAGGTGCGTGGTGCATTGATACGCAAGTTTGCATATTTTACTGGCACGTGTGCGTGCTGTATGCGTTTTTCAAATTTTCCTTTCTAGTTAACGAGGCTGCTATTAAGCCTTTGAGTTTGTATTTGTCTTTGGTGACTTCGACTTAGCCGGTAGATACATAAACGACGAATTCGACATTCTTTCTGCAGCGGAAATCGCCTTTCAAAAGTGGCCGCATCTGAAATTCCTTCTTGGTTTTGTTTAAATCGCTAAACAGTTTGGTTTTCAACTTCTTTGCAGGAAGCGTTCACAATCTACTGTATATGCCTTTTACTCAATTTACTGGAACCCGCTTTTCGTCACGCAAACCCTGTCATTTCAATAACCCCTTTAAGACGGTTGGCAATACAGCAGCTATAGCTTTGAAAGATGTCGCGAGAAAGATCCGGGAAGGCCTTGTTTTGCCGAATTTTGGTGTGCTAAAAATTGTTGTCGCATTGTGTCTATTAGCGGGAGTTTTCGACCTTTCGTCGGAAATAGTTATGTTTAGACGAAAATGAATAGCGTTGACAAAAATCAGGACTTAAACATTCGCTCTTCGTTTCGTATTTGCGAGGTGGTAAATTTCGTTTAGTTGCTTGTTTTTTCCTTAAAATACCCGCCAACCTCTTGAGACATGCTGTAGGTGTAGGAGCAGGCAAATTTTGGGGGGTGCGAAGAATTTTTGCCTGAACTTCCCCAAATTTGCCCGAAAAATTTTTGGGCCATTTTTTGTGCAAACATTTTCTCAAGCCGACGTTCTTTTGGGGTGACCTCCAAAAAAAGGACTTTATGTGTTTCTGCCAAAACTGGGCGCCATTTTTTCAAATCAAACCACGTTGGGCGCCAATTTTGCCCAGATTTTCAGGGATTTTGCGAAGGTTTTCGCAGATTTCCATGGATTTTGCCCGGATTTTCACCAAATCAAAACTTTTAGGGGTGCGCTTGCACCCCCNCCTCCTACACCACTGCTCTGAGATCCAAAGTTCCTGGCAGGAATGTTAGCTCCGGGAAAATTCCCATGAGGTTTGTGACCTACGTCATTTCCGCATATCAGTGTGCTCACTATAGAGCCTCAGTCTACGGAGTGTTGCCTATTTATCGTTTGCCGCCTGCTCCTGCTTTTGTTACACCCTTGCTCGCGTGCAAATTGTGAGGTCTAGACTGAGGCATAACGCGATTTGCTCAGCTGCGCTACGAGCTTTGACTATCTGGAGGTCAGCAAATATTGGTTCGCTGAACATAGACGTTTGAGCGAAAACAGAACCGCTTGTTGGGGGCGCTTGTTTCTCCCCTTGATATTGTGGAAATGTGTTCGGCGAGAGCGAGTTCATCCTGAACTTTTCATTAAAATTTTTTTCTGTACACAGATGCCCTCCACCCCATGACTTTTTTAGATGATAATTCCCGCACTAAGTCTGTTTCCTGAACCAATGAGCTAGAGTTTAAGCGGTGCGGAGCCATTTGGCATCTGACCAGTTCGGTTGTTCGCTCCACTTTTCCAAATTTTCGGGAAAGCGTCAAACACGCAATCACGTGTTTAAACAAGATATGTCATGTCTAACCGCTTGTCTTTTGCTTTCGTGCGAAAACCGACTCTTTTTGCATAACGAGATATTTGCCAGTTTTGGTATCATCATTCTTGCCTTTTGGTCATTCACAAAATATACATTTCTGCGGTTTTGCTTCCTTTGGTAAAGATACTTCTTAAAGCACGCAAACTCGTATGAATGCAAGCCGCCTGCCTTTCGCTTCGCTGTGTACATCAAATTTCATGAATGCATATATCGTGCATAACAAAATGAAAAAACGATGGTGGTGAAATGGTCGGAATCGGGGTTTTTCAGTGACAGACAGTTTAACAACTTCTTTTGTGGCAATTGTGCATTAATTCAAAAAATGCTCGGTCGGCTGGCGACAAAATTTTACGAACATTTGGCGCACGAGAGCCTGCCAGCCCAGCGCATCATCATCTCTACCCTTGGGTGCCGCCAGCCGTGCGTGCTTAATTGACTGCAACAGATGAGCGTTAACGAAAGGAAACCGTCCCTTTCTCCGCAGGCCATCGATTCTAGCACGGTATTTGTTTGGCTAAGCGCCATTTTCGAGCCGGCAGCGTTGTTTGACAACAAAAGCCTTAAGTCTCAGATGTTGCCGGAGATGCAGCAATCGACCACACTGCTGGGTCCACACCCAAAATTTTCATTTTTGCGGTCCGTCGTACCTGCGAAATTGGCACCACTGCTTCAGCGAGACGCAGAGCAGTCCAAGTGCAAACACCTGCGTTTCGATATTTGAAGATCAGAAACTTTACGCTGCCTTTCGTGACTTCTGATCTGATCAGAGTTGCGGTTTGACGTGCTGTGTGACTTTTGCACATTTATTGTGTGACTTCGAGTTCTGAGATAGATCAAAAGTTGTCTGAACAAAATCTCGCTGTCAAATCTATATCCAGCAACAAGTTTCTACTATCAAGTTCGTAACCAAGGGTGAAAGCGCAGGAATGTGTGCTGTCAATTCTTTGTAGCATATGGCATAATAGCAACCAATCGTGTGCCTTTTTACTTGACGCTGTTCTAACGTGTTTGCAATACTGCCGAAGCGACTTTATTCGCGCAGTGCGCGATTGATCTTGTGGTGTTTGTGCAATATCCAGTAACTACCTGCACTGCCTAATGCTTTTTGAAGCTGTCGTCTCGTTTCAAAAAGGCAATCTTATTGTTTTCCAAATACACCCCTCGCAAGACGCGTAAGTTTCCACCTGCGTATGAATATGATACTCTTTTACTAAATATGGTTGTGGCACTGAGGGCTTGCCTGTAAACCTTCCAGGCGATACGTTCGTTTTTCCACTCATTGCAAAACAACTCGGGTTGTTGCAGTGAGTTATGGGTAAGTTACAGTGCAGCGCGTTTGTGATCAAGGGACTGAGACTTAAATCGACTGTATCTAATTTTACTGAGCGTGCACTTCATCCTGACATTTGTAAACATAGAACGTAGTACGGCTTTGCTAAATTTATGTGCGTCGAATTTAATAATGATTTTTGATTTAATTTTCCATTTCCGTCGTGACCTTCATAATACTATATGTTAAGTACATCGAGCTAAAACTGATTTTGTGCTTCTTCATTGCAAAAGATTAAAAGTTGCTTTCATCACGTCAAAATATTGAGAAGCTACAACACGGGCAAGATATTAATCTTGATTATTATTGGCTTTTCGCTAATCGTGAAGCTACGCACGCAAGTCAGGAATCCATCGACTTGTTTTGCGCTAAGTATGTGCGCACGTTCACTGAAATTGTTGCTTGTTGGTTTAATGCCAGTCTAACTGGGTGCCATGCTCCGGCTTAGGTGTTTCAAACTTGTGAGTGGGGAGTTACAAAGCAAACTTTTCGTGCAGCTTCTTTTAACTATTTCTTATGCCCCAAGCTTATTGTCTGGTGCCTATTGTAGTGTGAACAGTATTTCAGTCGTGTAAAACGTAAGCATCCTATGAATTGCTTTTTTCTGGAAACCGGTAGTTTGTATCATTCTGCCTGCTCAGAAATAGTTTGAATCTTCTTCGTGTCAGTGACATTTTCTGTGTAACCATGTTAAAATTATTTGTAAACTATGATTGCGTGCTGTGCAGCAGGGCGAAGTGCTTCTAAAACTAATCATCTTGGAAGCTGACCCCATCACCGAGAGTCCTTCAAAACAAATTATGGCCGCACCTTCATGATGTCAGTGCAGTGGACAGTGAAGTGATGGCTTCTGGAACGGTTGTTGGGATATCGGTCGATTTTGCAGCTTCAGTTGGCATCGCTGAGTCTAGCGACGCCCTGCTTCCGTTGCAGACTTATAATTAACGAATATTCTCTGAAAGTTTGCGTTTTCCATTTTGGACTTGCTTGGGGTGTAGCGTTGCTCCTGGGAATAAACAACCACCCCGTATTTGTTAAACAACCACCCCGTAATAAACAACCACCCCGTATTTGTTAAACAACCACCCCGTAATAAACAACCACCCCGTAAACAACCACCCCGTAAACAACCACCCCGTATTTGTTCGTGTGCCAACGGTAGGTGATGGGCGTTGTTTCTACAGCGGGGGTCTTGAACTGATGTCCACGGACTACCGATGAGTTTCAAAGCGGTCTGTGAAGTTATGGCAGAAATTGAATTGGTCGTTTCGTTTATTGCGTTATCTCAAATTTTTGTTATCCCGCAAATAAGTTTTTCTCAGACCAGGCCGCTAGGAAGACGCGCCCCGCAAGCTTAAAAAATAATTTGTTAAGAGCCCGTGGTCTACAGCAACGTTACATTATGCCAGCACTTTTCCCTAGGCGCGTTCGCTTGCCTTGAAGTAGTCTGTGGTGTCAAATACCCGAGATTTTTTGCAGTTAGCTGCACGGAAATTGCAAAATGCGTGCCGCGGCACTCTCTCAGACCGTAAAAGCGACTACAAACATCCAAATCACTCAACGTGATAGCTAATTTTTCAACCAAGATTTTGACCTTGCCAGCGATCGGAGATTAGCAACTGACACCCGACACTGACCGATTTTACGTTGCAAAAAAACGTTAGGCAAATCGCGACTTCCTAAGAAGCACTGTAAATTGCCCTGACCTCTCTCAAAAACGCCAGACATTTCTCAGTCAACACGCGAGGTGTTGGCAAAGGCACGCGAAGCCTGGGCCCCGACGTATTTTGTAAGCCTCTTTACCGACGAAATGTCGAAACTTATCTTTGCGCAAATACTTTAAAACCAGCTTCTCCCGCCATTAACTGCTACTCGTTCCATTACTGCGGTGTATGGTGTTCGCTGCATCAGCTCAATGTTTGACGCATCGCGATCACTAGCCGCTTTGAGATAGTTAATCAGAAATGCGGGCCCAGCATTGGACTCAACTTCACGCCAAACAGTAAACCTGTTGCCCTACATTAAAGTTTATGTGGGTCCAATGGTCTCGTAAACAGACACTTTTTCGACGTTAGTTGAATTTATTGCCGGGACAAAGGGCGATTTCTCTATCAGAGGAAACTTTTAACATATATTAAAACACTCCACAGTCAGCTCTCACCTCAGGTTTAATGCAAATCATTTGTGTCCACGCCACACCGGACAATATCATATTACAATTATACCCTACGTCTCTGGGTTGCAGCAATGCGTCAATATCACTTATGCAGAATGCTGCGAAACTGACTACTCCTCTTGGTCTGCAATTGTCTTCCAGTCTGCTGTTTGGTCTATATCTTAACTTTAAGCTGAATAACAGTTAGTTAGCCTGTTCACGAAAAAAACATGTGAAATGTTTTTGTCGCGAGACTAGGGTTGCCAACCGTCCTTTTACCTCACTCTTTAAACCCGGATCATTCTCGAGTAATTGCGTCGGTTACCTATGATTTTCAGCATACTGCCATGAAGTACGCTTGTGTCTGTAATGCACGTGATACAAACCAAGCATTTAACGAGTCAATTCAGTGTCATTTAAATGTGGTTCATCCGGGGCTTGGAACGAAAATTTTTTATTTTCTCACTTTGACTTAGGTATGTTGTAAAGATAAAAAATTTGCAATAACTGACACCAATTTTATTTAAATTTGATGCACGGATCCTGTTCTATGATGTTTTAACATTTCTACCACCGTGTGGCGTTTCTAAAAGGTTAGTGAGCACTGCAAAAGTGGCTGTATATCTTTAAAAAGTATTGGTCCGATCATGATGAAATTAGTCTCTAACCCATGTTTTCGGTTTTCATGATTGGGCATTTCAGCAATAAAACTAAAACTGCGCAAAATACTGTGTTTCCATTCATTGTATGCGTGTCGATGGCTCAGGTGATGCCACTTGCTAACGAAGTTTTCTCAAACGTTAAATGCGATGTTTCATGAACTGAAGCAATCAGTTTTAAAAAAACACTCATTTTGTAGCGACAGATCAAGTACTTGTTGCTGAAACTCACGCTATATTATTTCCCGACGAAGGTTGTGGCTGTGACATTGCGAAAGCCGGTACGGAAAGAATCAGTCTGTCAGCGTTGCTTGAAGTTAAAACAGGTTTATTCAAATCTCTAGCTGCAGTACATCTGTTTGTCAAATTGTTGAAACGGCATTTGCCAAAATTGTGTTTGTTCTTAACTGCTTTTGTCACTTCGTGCCACTTACATTTCGTAAAGCTGCTAGAACTATTTGCACCTGCCCATGACCTTGACGTTCCAAGCAAGGCGCAACGAAATGTGCTGATTCACGTTTAATTATATTCATTTCTGTTTGCCGTCGCTTGTCGGCAACGGTAGTGTGATCGTTGCTCTGTATCGCCGCCCGAAACGTGATTTCCGAGCGTGTGAAAGTTTACGGTATGTTTGGCATCCTCCCTCTTTGTTTAAAAGTGCTTTGCTGTCGAACTTGAGCCGCGCTTTCGCGGAAAAAAGCGTTTTCGGCGGAAAATTGCTGCGCTGTTGTGCGGTTGGCTTCGCCAGTGGTTGCTCAGCATCAATTTGGCCTTGGGCAAAACAAGCGCATTGTACAGAAAAAAAAGTAATCAAACATACATTTTTCTTTACGCAGTGGAACAGAATGTGCCATTTCTTAGTTTTCCATCTGTAGGCTTATGATAAATAAACATTATGTAAATATTGTCGATTCGCTAAAGTTTGCTGGCGTTGCCTGTCAGTTTTAACTTCATCGTTCCTTTTCGTGCGCTCAGTGATTGCATTTGCACCCATCTGCTTGCTTTTTGTCCAATTAAGACATATTTATTGAGTGTTGCTGGTGACAAACATCAAAATTCTTTTGACAATAAAAGTATGTGCGTGTAGCTGTATTCGAAAGCGAAAGTCATGCCGATGCTTGGTTTTTATTGACACCACTCAAAAACTATCATCGACAAGCAGAGCGGAAACGTCTGATTGAGCTCTTGCTCAGGTCCAGTTCTGTTGTGTGACAGATCTTATCGAGGTTCATCTTGAACGTACAGACTTCAGCATTTGACTTTGCGAATGTTGGTTTGACTTAGGAAGTCGCGCATGACCTGCTTTGTTTTAGCGAGGTTGCGTGTGACGCTAGCTTCGCGCACACGCTCAAAAACAAACAACTGACCTGGTGTGAGGTTGCGGGCGTCTTCATCTTCACCGCAGTTTGTTTTATCATGGCTTTGTCTTCGAGTGAAAGTCTTCACGTNAGATGATTGCTAATTACTGCTGCACTTAAGGTAGTCACTATGAGGGTTGCTTTGAGTGTGGAAGGTGCGTTTTGATTATGTAGGTTTATATTATTGATTCAGGGTTTTCTGCTTCTTTCCAATGGACTGCAATCTGCCATTTTACTACCATTGTCATGTAGTAAACAGCTGTTTATGAACCCAAAACAGACGTAACGTGCTGTGATCAAAAGTTTTTGAAAGCAAAAAGATCACCAATTTCGATAACGTTTTTGGATGCCTTGCTGTATGGTGTTTGTCGTGTTGCCAGTTTACAGATCTATCCATCCGAAACATGTTTTTCGAATCTGTGTCATTGCGTTAACAACATGGGATGTTGGGAATGCTGCGTGTGTTTGTGACACGCTCAACTGAACACTTCTTCCTGTTCAGGTTCGCTTACCGTGCGAAAGAGCAACTTCAGCGACGGCGGAGGTTACATCTGCTCCGGGCGCAATCGACACGGCGCTACCTACTCCGCGGATGCACACCTTTATGTAAAAAGTATGTGTTTGTGAATCTAGCGGTTCAACGAGCAACGGCTAGTTTGTTCATACCTTGCTCAATTAGTAAGATTGTGATAACTGTTAAAAATGCCTATAGAAGCTTATTGCGAGATGTTCTGATACAGAGCTTGATTGACGATGGTGAGTAGCATTCAGTCTAGTGTATGGTTTTTACCTTTGACCCTTGCGCTAGTTGCAAATCAAGTTCTTCACGAAAACGCTTGACCTTGTTTTCTTGAGCTTTGTTCCGCGTTCCGACTGCACGTACCGGATCAGTTTATTAACGTCACTTTTGCATCTCGCGTCCCTTCGTCCGATTGCCAGAACGTGTCGGTGAGTACGAACAGAAAATTGGCCGTTTTGTCACGTTTAGTTTCACCTGTCATCGCAAATCGGTGGTGCGTTCTTAAGGCGGCATCGGCCCTTCGGTTCGGCCCTTTTCACATGACAAAAACTCAGCGCAGCGCGGCTCTGTTAAATAACAACGAAACGTATGCGTTAAACAGTAACCGTGGATGGCTCGGTTTCGTTGTTGCGTCACGTGCGAAGCCTACGTAATGGTGCGACGCAATAATAACAATCCTGTTTGCTTTTTGCCAAGAACTGTTCTGTTGTGATCCTTTTTTTATCTCACAAATAAACTGCTTACGCTGAATAAAAGAAATGTTTACTTACACTGTTGACTGACGAAATTCAGTTGTTTTTGCTTGTCTCGGTGAGCGATGCAAGAGGGTCGAACCTGAGGAGGCCCGAACGAAAACGGGTTTGAAATCACCGCCACCTGTACTCCTTATTTGGCGTTGTTAAGACTGGCTAGCGAAAAAATCGTCATCGATTTCTTTCGAACAATAGCCAGCGATCTCGTTTGTGGCTGACGTAACGTTCTGACTCAGGTTTGAAACTGCTTGTTTCAAATCTTCCCGCACGTTTTATGAATCCCCGAACCGTCTGTGATCTGCCACTGGTGCTTTCGGCAGCTTGTTGCCGAAATTCGTTTTGGTTGTGTTCACAATTTTTAACTTTGGCCGTGCAAGATTGATGTTTAGTGTCTTCCTACGAAGCGTTGGAGCCGTAACGTTGTATTGCGAAAGCTGGCTAGCACTGAATTCAACCCAGAGCGTTCAAAGTACATCTGTGCTTTCTCCTATCTAAATAAATCACGTGTAGGTGTTCATCATCCACAAGCGCAGTCACGTCCTGCTCAACAAATTTTACAGCGTGTGTGCTGAGGCGCTCGCGAACGTTGTCTCCTGGTGTTTTTGCGTTGACTCGTATTCGATCGCATCCCTTGAACTAGTTGCTGCTATCGAATTGAACAAGATTTGTTTGAGAGAACTACAAGGGCTGCATTTAATTGCTTGGAAAACCCACTTTCTTCTTGAAATTGCGCTGTAGTCAACCCGCCACGCCGCCTTTCTGACGCTGTCTAAGGCAGGTTCACGAGGGCTATGAATGGCAAATAGTGCACTCAGAGCTGCACGGGAATATCCGGTTGCGATTCGTCTGAAGCAAAAAGCATTTTGAAAGATGCGCTTCTTCGCGGTGCGTGAAATTGGCGACCCTGCTTTTACGCTTTTAAGAAACCAGCGTTCTGTGTCGCGCAGTTTGCGACAAATGTGCGCACCCTAGCAGCGCGTGAAACCACAGGCCCTCATTTTCTGTCCGAAATGCTGGCTTGTTTTATTTCAACAGCGCAGTACTTCAAACGCTCGCCGGCGAACCCCTGATCGGCTTACCTACGGTAAACCGGCGTGAAGAGAGCGATTAAATAAACAACTGCACGAGTGGTGTACGTTTTTAATATGCAATGCCGAGCGCCCATGCTGTGGTGTGTGGCAAGCAAGACCCCGTTTTCGACTTCCCGTCGTCGGCAATTAAGAGAACTGTGCAGTCGCACTATATGCATTAAAAGCAAACAGTTTAAATTCTTAATGTTTTTGTGGCATTAAAAAAAAAAGGTCAACGTATAAGTTCATGCAGCAACTGTTTCGCGCACTGGTGCTGATCGAGGCCGCGGCCATTTCAAACTACCAAGTATCTAAGCAGAAAATTGTCGCACATGAATTTGAGAAGCACTTAATTTGCGCGATATGAGGACGTTGAGTGTCTTCCGATAGCTAAAGGAATCGCTGATTTCTCGTCTACAGTACGTCGTGTCGCCGCAAGGTTTTCAATTCAGCCTCACGCCAGCTACGAAGTGTTGCAGAATGGCAATCTCAATATAACGTGCGTAGCCGTTGGATCGCCCATGCCACACGTCAAGTGGCAGAAACGTGAGTTGCTACTCGTTGTTTCAAGTACGATCAGTGAGCACGTGATTGCTATTTCAGCTTTGTCGGAACTCAATATGTGGTTTACTGTTAATCATTCCTCCCAAAGTCACGCCCAGTTAAAGTTTCCTTTATTCCACGAATTTCTGCTCCCTGTCGAAGCGGGGTTCTCACCATGGGTCTCAAACGCAAAATCCTCCGAGGGCGAAATGAGGTCTTCTAAAGTAAGCCGAGGGCCGTATTATGACGTTGACGCAACAATGGCTGTACCACAACCTTATTAGAATCAGCCTAACATCTTATTTCCTGCGAAAGGTATCGTAAGTTATAGGCAAACCATTTCTAGTCGTATCTACGTTTGTTTAAAAGGAATTTGTTCACTCGCTGAGCGAACGCTTTTGAACACCGGTGAATAAGCCGGTAAATGTTAATTGTTTGAAAATTCCCAAAAAGCATCGCGGGAACGCCCTCGGGGCCCGCGTGTTTGGAGATCCCTGGTTCTCTCTCATGCTCTGCTTGACGTTACTTTAGTGAGCAAGGGACTGAAGCGTTGCTCCCCATTTACTCTATCTGGTAAAATATCGTTTAGCCTGTTGTGATGTAAAATATATCCAGTTAGTTGCTCTTGTTTCGCAGTTACTTGTGGCAAACCGTTTTTTAAACTGCTAATTAAGCCAGTTTTTGTAGATGTTTCACTTCATAAAAGTTTTCTCCTCAACCGTGCCATTCCTGCACGGCAAGAACCACCTTTAAAATTTTCTAAAACATTACCACATTTGATAAAGCGATTTGTGCTACGGTTTTAAAAAGGTGTAAGCCACAAAAATGGCGCCACCAAAGCGATCATAGTTTATTTCTCAGGGAAACTGGTGTCGCTTTTTTAAACGCATTGTCAGTCCTGTAAAACCATAAGGCAAACCTTGCTGGCTTTTAAAGGCTGTCGGTTTTTTTGTTGAACTTAGTGCAGTGGGGAGGTTCCGGATGCTGTAGGCAGATTACGAGCCATTCTACAGATAATTTCGTTGGTGTCAAAGCTTGTTTACGTCCGTGTTGTTTTAACACATCAAGTCTATGTCCGTTATGCTTTCCATGTGATATATTGCTATTAATATTGCAACGGTTGATTTCCTTGCCAGAAACACCGGATGGTTTGGTGGATGTTTTACCGGAACCGTCGTCTGGTCCTGTCATTGGTCGCTTGGTGCTAAATTTGACGAGGATACAGGAGTCGGCCAACTACACCTGCGTGGCAAGCTCGATTTTGAATACGGTCTCCGTCACCACTTTCGTGCACGTCAAAGCTTTGCCAAAGGTATAGTGCATGACATTAGTGTTTTGCTGCGGTATGCCTGCGTGGTCAGCACCAAGTTGCAATGCCTGTTAGTTGTCTTCAAGTAACTCGTCTCCACAAAGGCGACGGAATTGAATCGATCAGTAAATTTTTTATTTGAATAAGATTCAGGACTGAGGATGCGTAGTGTTACGTGAAATCGATTTCTTATTAAAGAAAGTCGCTGATCGATTCAACTCCGTCGCCTTTAAGGAGACTAGTTACTTGAATACAGACATGGGCAAGTCCGAATCATCGCAAAATTATAAAAGCAGAGTGCGCAGTGGGCTGA
>JGI24158J21664_10008265_pt1 | contig 13835 bp, 8 predicted proteins | sample Ectturendosymbi3_FD_21664 | JGI IMG/M metagenome (IMG submission 21664) | reverse complement strand
TTTTTTTTTGTCATATAAACATTTGCATTGTCAAATAAACGTGCATTACTTTCAGTGTTTGTTCTCTCCACACCTATGAAACTGATTATCTCGTTATGGGGACTGTGTGTGCACAGGCATGCACTCATCCGTAAATATTATGTGTTTTTGTTTTTTATCACCTTTTCCTTTCATTGACTATTTATGATAGTCCTGAAAGCCGTATTGCAGGGTTGGTAGACTAGATGACCTCATGGTCTTTCACCAATCCTTTGTGACAAATGAACCAGTAAACGTTCGTTGCTTGTGTTGAGGTTTGCTTTAAATTGTGCCATATTTTCTGCATTAACCTATGCTATACGCAATGCTGTGTGACCTATTGACTGTGCGAACCGTTGTTTTGTCGCAAAAAAAACAATACACTTACTTATCGCGTGACACAGTCTTAAAACATGCGTAGTGAACGAAAGGTCTGCAAAAAGTGGTGAGATGGTTTCTGGACGCACACGATAACCCAGTTTCCCACCAAAACCTAATTATCACTTTTTGGCCCATTTGCAATGTTCCTTGAAATTTGCATGCAAATTTATTCCATGGTATTTGCATTAAGTCGACAAATTAACAAGCAAAAAGTATGCGAAAACAATTGATCTCCTTTACGCAGGTAATAAAGTTTTTGTAAAATATCAAGTTCAAGGGGTGGCTTAACCACAAAACCCCTCCCTTGCGCACGCCCTTGTCACCACATATTTAGGATTGACAACGTAATTGTGACTTGTTGGTTGATATGATGCAAGTTAACATGAATAGACTCAAATCATCCTCTAAACTCAGGTTGCAAAATCGCATTGCTTTTTCCTCGATTTTCCAAAGTACCTCTTACTAGATCGCTTCGGCCTTACCAAGAACCACTAGATATGGCTCGTTAGATAATTTATAAAACGCCTGTTTTCAGAAAACATATCTTCCCAACATTGGACAACTTTCATAGAAAACTTTTATTTTATCAACGTTTACAGAATTTATGGGCGCAATATTTGCAAAGCATTGTGTTGTTATCGACATCTTGCCTACAACACTTCACAGCAAGAAGCAGGCGTACCTTCATTTACAAGGAAACTTACAGCAACCACAACCACTTTTCATCGCGTGAATAAGACAAGACAGTTTCACAGTTTTTCGAAAGCGATTGCAAAGAAACGAAGAGATTTACAGCGTTGGCCTTACCCTGCTTACGAACCGCTTTTATATGTCAAGACGCTGACATCTCTTCGCAGAGATCACGTGGCAAGCGTTGCTAATTATACATCATTTATAATCTTGCTGAAATCTAAAGTACAATGACATCCTAGTAAAACACGATAAACTCTTAGTCAAAACAAAAGCTCCAGGTTGGTTCACCGGTCTTAAACATACAAAAGTGTACAAAAAATTGATGAAATGCACAGCATTTTGTGCCAGTTTAGCTCTAAAAAGATGTTTCCGCGGCTCCAGAGCTCTAAGCGGGTCTGCTTTCCTGGATCAAGGTGTACGTAGTGTTTTTAAGTGCTAGGAACTAAAGGAGCAGTTTTGAAAGATCTTTTGAATCACTACGAGTTTTGAAAAAACTGTATTAAAAGCTAAGACTGTCCACAGCCGATAACACTAATAATCATACTGGTAGATGCATGTAGCAAACTGCTACGTCACCAATGTTAAAATATATTTGAACATCGTCGGTACCAGAGCGGAACGACCTTTAACTCCAGTGAAGAGCTTAGCTGGAGTGCTCCACCCAATATTTCCTAAAGCGTTTGGCGAAAATATCCGGATGAACGGTAGAAAACGACAGGGGTGGATAAATGATGCGCTTGTACGCGTTTTCCAGCTTCTTTTTCAAAGTGTAGCGAGTGAAGAAGTCAATGAGGCCTACGTAGTAGCGGAAAGCGCCGTCAATCACATGCAGCTCGTTCCGGTAGTTCGGCAGCAGGCGGCGGTTCTGGCGCATCGCCTCTTCCATTGTCACCGTGTCACGATGACAAGTCAGCGCATGAGTTGCCATGCCAACGGACGCCGAATCCAAACTTCGTGCCTCAGTCTGATTTTCGGGACTTGGACTAAGACGATTATGACACGAACAGGAACAAGCGCCGCGTGACGCGATGTCAACGGTCAGGTGGTTTCTACCGTCACCCGAACGTTGCGGGTTCGATTCCGCCACCATACCAGGTAGGGACGTCTCGTTGGCTGCCTCGTCAGGTTCCGATGCACTGGTGGAATCAGGCGACGCCTCTCGGGCATCATCGCACTGCTGACATTCAGACGAAACCTCGAGCTCCGTCGCCGTCAACGAAGGCGCAGAGATCATGACTTGTGGGTTCTTGGCCGACCTGCGCGACGACGTTCAACACATGACTTTTGAAGGCGAAACGCAATTTCCAGTTCAGACAAGATTACTGACGTGAGGAAAGATTAAATCTACTGCATTCAAGCATAATCGCCAAAAGCTTATTGCAAGCGTACAACTTGATTTGTAGTTAAATATGCAGTTGATCGGAGCTGTTGTGCTCTTCAGCAACAAAATATGGTGAGGGGTCGAGGCAAAAAAGTCTACTTCTGAGCTCTTCGTGAAAGCTAATGCTTTAAAAACTGCAAGAAAATGTCTAAAACAAAGGGATTTTTGCGCAGCAAAACAACTTTTTAAAATGATCGTCAAATCAGACAACAGAACAAAATTTCAAGCAAAACTCGTGTTTGAGCTAAGCAACGACAATTCCTACTAAAACATAGGGGTCTGCCAAGTGGTCCATATCGATCCTCAGGATCAATGGAACTATTCCAAATGGTTGAACAGCATTTGGGGTTAAAAAAAGTCGATCAAGTTGAAGTAATTGTAAGCCACAGGGGTGCCGCAAGCGCATCCATCACAATTTTTTGCACAGGGAACTAGTTGCATGTATTTAAACACATCTACAGTTGTGTATTTAAGCACATCTTCAGTCCTTCCTTACGGCGTTTTTGTAGGACTGAAAATGTGTTAAATACACGAAACTAGTTTCTCTGTGAAATAAATTGTGATAGACTAACCTGCGTCACCCCTGTGACTTACAATTATTGAAAGACGGATATGTGCGAGTGCGAATCATCGCACAAGTATGAAAGCAGAACCAAGCAGGCAGATTCCTTAGAAGTATGCCACGAGGCTAGAGCATGTTTTGTCGAGTTGAAGTAATTTGACATTACGCCTATAAATTGCTCCTTAACAACTACTTTATAGTAAGCCAATTTTGAAGTGCGTGTTTATTTTCGAATTCACGCATACATAAAAAATTTTGATTCTGCTCTCCCAATACCTTGGCAAATATTCTGCTAACGTTCTTTTGTTTGAGTGGCGTTGATAGCAAATTAAAAAATGGGTTCCGCCGAGCAAGAAGGCACGGGACTCTTAATCTAAAATGTTATCAATATTCTCTTCAGGCAAGTCGAGCTCCAAGACTAAAATCAGTGCGTTGACTTTGTTGGGTAAAAAAGCCGTCAAATTAAACGAAGACTGTAAACCCATACAAATACAAAGTGAAACGACTTGCAGAAAATTCTACGATGAGGCCAAACTACCGGTTACAAACCAAGTGACAAAACGTGCAATGGTTGAAAAATGCTTTCAGTTGAATACAGACAATTGAAACTCTCCTCGAATAACCGTTTTCCACAGGGACAAAACATTGATTACACGAAAACATTGCTTTGGTGCGACCTTGAAAGTTTACTTCATTGAAACCAGAAGTTCTTAAAGACTTGACCAATGAGTTTTACGCGCCTTCCAGCAACAAACAAGTGACCAAAGCTCTGCTACTGTTACAATGTTTCGAGAAAGTTCTTTGGTACGTCATTCACTGGTCATGAGCTTCCTTTGACGAAAAAGCAGGTTTAGCTTCCCGGAGTGTTTTGTTGGTGGGCTTGGCAGTGCCCGGTAACAAAAGCTGTGGCTTAACAATGGATGGAATCACAAAAGTTTGTGATCGATCGAGGTACTGTAGCTGGTGGAAGTATCACGCAGCGACAATGAGCCTATAAATACCGCTTTGTGCAGGAGGTTCTTTCATTTGTCACTAACAATAGTCAAACAGCCGGTCGTCCGGCAAACAAAGTTTCATTGAAAAAAGACCGTCTTGTGAGTGTTTTATCTGTTGCAAAACTTGTCGAAAGTCTTTTCTCTTTACTTCGATCTCAGAAACAGCGAATGGCACTGATGCGAATGACGATTAAAGAAGGAGATTGTCAGAGAAAGCAAACGTTAAATCCACGCCAATTCGGTTCTTTCGGTTGGAAATGTTGCCACGTAAGTACCGCGATATACGAGCGTCAGGGCGGCAACCAGCTGAAATTTTCGGGGGGTAAATCATTATAAGCTGTTGCTGCACATAACAACAAAGCATATTTTTGAAAATTTCGGGGGTCGGCGATTGCCTGGTAGCGCAGGTTGTGGACCTGACGAGCACACCCCCTGGTTGCGGGCCTGACGAGCACGATTGGGCTTTGTGATCAAAGTTGGTCGGCGTGTGTTCTGCAGTTGAATAGTCACATTCTTGCTGAGCTATCCACTGGAAGCAAACACATGAACAGACTCACAAACTTTTCACACAACAACAGTTGTTTGGTGAAGTAAACATAGGTGAGGAACTTCAAATTTTTAAAAACAACGCTTTCCACACGAACAAAACAAACTTTATTATAATGTAACAATGAAACTTCCGCAAGTTAGTTTAGGCCAAAACGAAACTGACTGCTTTGACAACAATGCTTGCAATTTTCTTGAAGTTACGCTGCACTTTTCTTGATAACGACTGCTATCACCCGCCGCGTCTACGTAGCCTTCTAGGCTGTGATGTAACAATGCGATGACGTGCGCAGTCGCAAGAATGCAGTTGTTAGTTGTTTCTCTGTCCATGGCCTAAAAAGGGCTGATTCACGTGGAGGAGGCGGATTAGAGACAACTGTGATAAATGAAGGGAGACTAACTGCACATACCTAGCAAAACCATGGTCTCACTATCAGAAAAGTATATCACGAAAACTTAGAAAGGTAAATAAATTACTATCGTACTCACTTCTGTGCCCGCAAAACAGTCGTAGCCAGCTTTTGACTGTCCAGCCTCTCGTCCTCATGCAGTGGCTGCACTCCGACAAGCAGACTGTAATCAAGCACGCCCATGGTTTGCAGAAACGTCGTGTCTATTTCAATTTGTTTCAAGAACCACTCCCTTTGGTCCCCTGCGCGTAAGTTTGCAGTGCGATAACGTATCGCAGGCACTTATTTGATGTAACGCCTTTGGAAGATTCAATACGAGCAGCGTTTAAAGGTGAACACCCGCTTTGGTCTTCAACCCAGGCCCGTAGCCACGGAGGGAATTCAGGGGCAGTTCCCCCCAATTTTTTGTGTCCCCTAAATTCTGTTGTGCCCAGAAGAATTTGTTTCAAAGCAGTAGAGTATGAGGTAGGGGTGTAAGTTCACCCCCAAAACTTTTGATTTGTCGAAAATCCGGGCAAATCACTGAAAATTGGGCAAAAATCGCTGAAAATCTGGACAAAAATGGCGCCCAACGTTGTTTGACTTCAAGAAATGGCGCCCAAAGTTTGTAAAATAAATAAAGACCTTTTGTGGAAGTCACGTCTTCATGATCTTTGTGGGAAAATGATTGTAGGCAAAAGTCGCACACAACTTTTCGGGCAAGTTTGGGGAAATTCAGGCAAAAATCCTTCGCATTCTCAAACATTTGCTCGCTCCTACATCTTTGTTTCAAACATATAATAAAAACAAAAATCCTGCCCCACTAAAAATGTATTTTGCTCCCCAAACCTCAAAAACCTGGCTACGGGCCTGCTTGAACTAGTCAAACAATTCTCATTTGAACAAACAAACAAAACAGTGGAGGAGAGTTCAGTTGAAAATAATTGAATAACGGCCCCAAAACACAATTCATAAAAAATTTATTGAGGAGCACGTCGACTATCAACACCGGATATTGGACAAGATAACAATCTGACGCTGCTACATGAAAAGTGCTGGAGCTGTGTGGTGCAACACCGCTCATTCAAAGCCCATCACCAGGCATCTTCACGTATCGATAGGTAACACAAACGTTATTGAGCATGGTATGCTGGTACAGCAGCAACAGATCTTTGCAGCGGTATGAATGAGCGAAATCAGTGAATATCCGAACTTTCCGAAAACTGTTTTACAAACTGCCAAATCTGCGTACCTTAAAAAATCAATGGATATGGTAGAATGATAAACTTATCTACGTAATCGATATCATACAATTCATTTCAGGAAAGATCCTTACGAAAATGAAATGTCGTCCCAATTGCAAGTGCAGTTTTTCTGAAACCACGAACAAGATCAACTGTGCTACAACACACTCCGAACTGTGCTACAACACACCCCGAACTGTGCTACAGCATATTTCGGCACCATNCAAAAAACTCATTTACCGAGCATGATTTTCCCATCTTTTAAATTCTTTTCCTTCAAAATAACGACGACATTGCTGTCGTTTTCTTCTGGTTTGGTGAATCTTCCAATCTGGCAACCCTTTATGTCGTACCTCTGCTGGATTCGCTCCCCAGGGTAGAAGATATTGATCATCACCACAAAGTACACCTGACAATAAACATTCATCAATCTCCAACCAGTGAGAACTTTTTCACTTTCTGAAAAGCAGCGTCAGTTTATCCATGAAATGTTTAAAATATTTATGTTAAGTCAAACTGATTGCTTTTAGTGGTCAAGAGACGCCTGTGAAGTGTTGATGAGTAACTGAATGGGAACATTTGTCAGCAAATACACCCGGCTGGCGAAGCTTTCTGTTCATCCTCAAACGTTGTAACTCGAGCTACATCATATCTGCGCCAATTTCTCAGTCATTTTCTATCAGTGATGCATGTATCTTCCGGGAGACAATACACGCAAAAAGTAACGTTCAGAATATTACAAAAGACAAGCAGTAACTTAAGCTATCAGGGCTCAAGCGTAAGATTCCACCTCTTAACTCCAATGTGTAAATTGCAATTAACAAATTCTGCAAAGCAATACAGCCATGCAGCAGTATTTTGATGTTTTGATTAGCTCTTAGCAAGCAATCTTTTTCCATGGATTACTCGCTGTGCAGTTGTGCGACATGTTGGTCTCAAACACATGGGGTGAAGGAACTTCAGCTATACGTTACCTTGCCCGGCGTACGATGCGAGAGGCGCACAANTTCATCACGTGATGATTGGCATACGCATAAACAGAAGTGCATAAAATGAGGCAAGGTCTCACTTTGCCAACTATATCACTTAAGAAAACAGATCAAAAGCAAGGCGACGGCAACGAAATTGATAAATAATTAATCGAACAAATCGTGGCCGTCATGAAACGGGACACGCCTGCTGAATCAACGAAATGCACTGCACCTAATCAACGGTATTGTGCAAAAGTTAAAGCTCTGGGACGGAAATGTTGAGCGAAAATGTATGAACAAGGCTTTCACGCAACCATGTTGCTCATTTCATCTAATTTCAGACATCTGAAGTGCATGAAGCTGGTTCAGCTTATCTACTGTATAACAATAATCATTATAAGCTGCTTGTCGGCTTAATCTTAGTGCATTTTCTGTGGCATCAATCACTAAAATTATTTCTTTTGCTGCATTTTCGTAGAATTATGCCGATCTTACACTGACACCACCGAAGTATTTCTCCTGCGCTTGTACCACCAATCTTGNAGCANCAACGCGTTCTTCAAATATAAGAAAATAAACAAACTTTGATNATTTCGTCATTTGCTATTTTTACGAAAATGGCTGCAGTCACTTGTGAATAGCATTATGCCGACTTTCATTTATTGCTTTTTTCTCAAATCAAAAAGAAAAGATGACCTTCAGGAAAACAAATTGAAAAATCGCTTTAGGAAGAAAAGTCTGCCTATACTTTTCTTCTATGCGTCCTTTTCAAGGTTACTCATAAAACGTGCTGACTTTATTCAGTAAAAGCATGACAAGCGATTTACAAGATCACCGGAAAGATAAGAGACCATTCGCATTAAGAACATTGCTTTCCTACGCTTTGCTACGATTTTGCGCAGTCGGGACAAGACTGCTCTGTTGCACAACGGCATTGAAAGTAATTGACGGNAAGTCAAACACCAAAAGCTACTGCAACCACTGGCATAGCCAGCCTAAATTTGTTGTGGGGGCAAACAAATTGAGGGGGAGCCAAAATTTTTTGACTTCAGGCGAGCAACAGTATTTTGTTTGGGATACCACCGCTTCTCAAAGCACAAAATGATTAGATATGCTAAACATTTGAGGGAATGGCCCCTGGGCCCCTGGGCCCCTTGGCTACACCCATGACTGCAACTGCTTCTGCGGAGCACGTCAGAACAGAATAGCGGTTCTTATTGGAAAGAACAGATTTTATCCGTACGAACGCACTACACATTGCTTGAACGAGGCACCCAGTTCAACGGACTTACGATCTTCACAAACTCTACTTTTTAGAATAGAGCCGCGGCGTCGCACGCAAAACAGTTGACAAGGAAAAAACAAAAAAAACTGCATCCCGATCTTTTGCTTGTTCAATGCATCCCTGGCTTGCTGCCCTGAACAAAATGGTTCCCTCAGGCAAAAAGTGAAACACGTGTCCCAACGACGCGTCAGACGTAAAACTGTTACGCCTTGACGTAAAAAAAGTTAAAAATCAACGTCACTGACCATATAGTAACTTATCTGAGGAAAATATAAATTGAAATGAAATCTAGTATCATTTACTATCATCTATGCTGTCACGTGTCTAGTGACCATTTGCTTAAACATGTGGTTATCCCACGACTTCTCGCGTCTTTGAAGACTCGTACGTTTTAACCTTTTTCACATGGGTAAAATATATTTGCAGAACCACTAGATTGCTGAAGTTTGTCGCTATTTTTGCTTTCCAAAAACTACCACTGCACACGACGGGCGAAAGCACCCCTATAAGTAACACTACGTGTCGTGCGTAAGAGCGCAGGTGTTAGAAAACATTAAGCTTATACTAAAAATATGAGTTCCAATATTGTTTGTCTCCATTATATAAGCTGATGTGGCATTAAGCTAAAAATATACAAGTCAATTTTTTGCGAAAATAGATGGCGATGATGAGAAGTTCAGGTGTGGCGCGGTCTAACCGTTTGGGTTTCACTTTCAAGTCATTTGTTACGTGTTTTTATGGCTAACTTGCCCGTCATTGATCTCAAGCAACAAATAGCACAGTGTTAAGCATGGTACTTGCGACTGGCTTTGGGTAATTTCTCAACACTACTAAGCATTGTCTATGGAACGAAATCCTTTCTCAGCACAGAATCAGGCACTAAGATCTTACAGAGCATATGTTTCGCCTACAAAGTAGGCATAATCAGCTCTGATTCAAATAGAATCCTGAACTAATGCTCTGCGGAATGCACACGAAGAAGAGAGCCTGAAACAGAAAGTTTCTTGAATTCGTCGCTAGGTTCTAAAGCAGGTGTTCCCAACCTGGGGTACATGTCCCCCCAAGGGTACATTTGCCTATCCGAAGGGGTACATTTAAGGTCAGCAAAAGAAGATAGAAATATATTTACATGTTGTTTATTTTCAAATATTTATGTATATATCACTTAAAATTATTTTCCAAAGTCAATATAGGCTTATTGTTAAATATATCTATGAATAATCATGACAAAATATTTGGTCATAAGGATTTTTAGGGGTACATGTTCATCTGTAAAATTTTGAAGNGGTACATGTTTATCTGTTGAAAGGGTGTAGGGGTACATGCTCATTTGTCAGAATGCTGAAGGGGTACATGGTAAGAGAAAGNTTGGGAATCCGTGTTTTAAAGCAAGGGTGACATTTTTCTTCCAAGGCAATGGTACTGAGATACTGGATTCCAAATAGTGATGAGGTCGCAACCAACTCTGCAAAACACTAAATACACGCCTCAAACTTNAGTGTCCACTTTCACATNGAAATATTCGCGAAAAAGGAACAATAAAAAACAAAACTTAGTTTGAAAAATGTAGGTATGACGTATTTTGATGAAATCATAGATTTCTCTTGGTGGTGCAAACGACAATTCATTTCAAACGAAAACCCAAATTTTTAAAAATTGTTTTAAAGTCAAACGTGAGACGAATTATTTTGTAGCTTTGAATTTAGTTATCAAATCATGCTATTTGCATTTTAACTGTTTGAAAAATACAAATGAGTCGTTTTTGAGTCAGACCCCAAAAATGTTTAAACGGCCTGCCACATAAATAATAATATCCCTAAATGGCGTAAGCCAATGTATGTCTGCCAATTGTGGTACAAGCATACACAGTCTGGTTTTAAACGCCTCGGCATTGCCTTTAAATGTCTCTATCAAAATTTGGGTTACGTCCCCAGGAACCTAAGTGTTTGCCCACATCAAGTTACCTATTTCGTCAGAACATTTGATGCCGTGATCAGAGACATTCTATGGTTTTGCTGCACGAAGCGCATCTTCAACGTTTTATCCACTCGCTTCTTTTGTCTGATGCACTTTATTTCCAAACTTTCATTTTCTATGTAACGCTTTTGTATGACGATGACCGCATTCAGTATATCCTGGTGCCTTGTTCCAGTGTTCGTTCCTTTTCTGTATCGACTACGCGTGCTATCTCCAAACATGTGAAGCGTTGTATGTAAGAATTTCTGTGCCCTGGTGTTCCCTTATCTCATGTGATAAGGAACTTGTGTCCGAGAAAAAAACGTAAATAAATAAAAGAAAAAATTGTACATTTTGTCGTCACTAGTCTAACGTTTGCTCGTCTCTTCAGCAGTCATTCTTTCAGTTAAGTTATACAGAAGCACAGACCCGTAACCAGCTTGGGACACCAGGAGGGGCGAAAAGTTTTCTGAGAGGGGCCCGTATTTTTAAACTATGTCCAACAGATTTTACCAGGGGGGGCGAAAAAAATTTTAGGGCCCCCTTGGTTACGGGCCTGCAGAAGCATGTGTAGATAAATTCGCATTCTCCGCGGTTTGACTTTGCTGCGTGCTGTTCACACCCCAAATGTCAGGCAGCTCAACCANTACTTGGGGTAGTGGCCGACACACAGACTTGAAACTTTGTACTCCAGTGATGCCGTCACAAAAATCGAAATGATGTGCATTGCGCACCTCACNCAATTGCAGGCCTCTTGAAATTTTGCCAACTCCATAACAAAATTGTGCATCACTTAGTAAGTTCTTGTGTNACGAAAAGTCATGTATTAAACATTTTCGGTATGTAATTAGTGTTTACCATATGTTATAGTGGACGCATAAGTATTTTCGCGTAAGAAAGAATGCACTGTTTCGTTAGCATTCCTGACATAACTTATGAGGCAACAATTTAATGACATGTTGTATTTTATGATTTTCATTGTCAGTGCCTTTCTTCGTACCATATTGCGGTGATATCCTTGATTTTGTATTTCATTTTTAACTTTATGCGCATCGACGAGTACAGAAAAGCTGTCTAAACGTGCAGTCTACAGATTGGCTAAAGCGTGCGTTTCGCCTCTGAGGAGTTTTTTTTTTAAGGAACGGATGTAACGTTTGTATCATAGATGAAAGTGACTAAGAAGAAGCAAAACTGCAATCAATACGATAACAATTCCATTTTACAAATAAAGCTCAAAATGCCCACTTTTCAGGCAGAGTACTGCAGGTACTTTGACTGACATCAGCTGTGACTGCCCTGACGCTGTGAAGACTACGTTCGATGCATACTCTAAAAAAGAAAGTCTACGCATATCAGATCTGAAACAGAGGCCTGTAGTAAAACAACTGTTACATAATCTATTAAATGCAACTTCGAAGATTCGAGTCTGATTTTGCCAATTTAATCGTAATCGATTACATTGCCAATTTAATCGTAATCGACGATTACTTTCGCGATTAAATTTGGAAATTTTCAACCTACATTACTGTGCGCCCAGCCGCGGTTTTGATGGCTGACCGGAGATAGCAACAAAAATTTACAAAGCGAAATGTGACTTTCAATCTCTTTCTGATACTCATTTATTCAACACGTTAACACACTAACAGCAAATCTAAAATTTCACATTTCTCGTAAACGCACTGCAAGACTTTTCTTGGTAAAGTCCACCTGACACGTGTAAGAGCTTTTGAACACAGCAGGAAAAAGTAAGTGCTACCCCGTGCACGGTTCACCTAGCAGGATTCCTTCCCATCGTCAGGCACTTAAAGTTATACGCAAAGCCCACTTGATAAAGTAAATTGCAACAAAGCAGTTCACCTCTTGCTGTTTAATCGCTGTTCGACCTGATGTTAAGCAAATACACACAATGCAAATCTTGTGTGGCAGAAATTCACGTTCCGGTGGAAACAAAATTACTAAAACTTACAGGTTTACGAAGTCGGTTTATTTGAACGCTGTGCATTCCAAGGTACTTCACCAACAAACTGTGAGGAAAGTTTTCAAAGTGATCCATGTATCTGTAAATAAACATAAAGATGTGTTAAAATTAAAACGTCACTGCATTGAGAAACACGCTCAAAAACTTTTTAACTCCACATATTTCCAAGCATTCAAGTAGGAAGTAAAAAGATCCAAAAATCCCAATTCCAGTATTTTCTAAACGCCACTCTTTTGCCCTCATAATGGGCTACTCATGACCTCATAATGGGCTACTGATAACTGATGCAAAACGCACATCTTCGTCTAAAATCCGGGATTACGTCACACAACCAACAGAAAACACAAATTTACTCTTGATATGTATGAATGAGGACTTTAGATAAAGAAAATGTGTGTGTATAAGAAAAAAAGTGGAAGAGGCTCGATTGAAATCTTTTCCGGACTTTTTACGCTACGAGTTTGAAACGACGGCGCTGAGGAGCAGCGCAACCAGTCAACGGCAAAAAGGGTTTCAACAGTCCTGCGTTGAATGGCGAGGAGGGAAATTTTCAACAAAAAGAGCAACTAACTGCTGCATCAAAAACAAAAATTTTGTAGCAAAACACCGTGGCAGGAAGATACCGGCAAAGTTTCGAAATCAGACGAGCTGAGAAGAAAAATATTCTAAAGTGGGGCGATACAGCAAGCGAAAGTGATTCTGTCTGTCACGGATTAAATCGTCTGTCCACTACAGGTAACCGTACTTCGCATTTTCGTTTGACGCGAATAGCCTACCTTAATTGTTTATGAAACCCAGACAAAGTTAAAAACCGTTTTTCTTGGATTTTTTAGTCAGCTTGAACGCGCATTGGTATGAAGGGTTCCAATCAACAAAGAATCAGACAACAAGATCTTACAGAGTAAACATTTCACCTACTATGTAGGCATCATCAGCTCTGCCAAGTGCATGAAGTATAAATTTTAATTAAATAAAACCCACAAACAGTAAAGTTACCAATTAAGAGAAGCTAATTGAAAAATCGCAACCACAGCTGCCCATTTCACACAGGAAAGGAAAAGGTCACAGTAGGAACAGCCAACCAAAACAAACGAACTACCAAGTGTACAGTGACGTAACAAACAAAATAACAGGCCAGTAGATGCCAGGATGCGTAAGTGATACAACGCTGCTTGCAAGAATTCATTGACACAGCCACGCGGTGGGTCTACGGATGGTCGCGACTGGTCACGGGCTATATAAAAGCCGAAGTAGCGGAAGTGAAACTATCATAAAACCTTCCGTGACATAGCAAGACTGCCCTAAAACCAAAGCCGGATTAAAAGGTAGGGGGGCCCGAGGCAATTTTTACTGGAGGGCCCCTATGACGTAATTCATGACATCTTCGTTTGTAAAATTTACGTTTTCGCTGATTCGCAAGGTTCCCGTTTATTTTT
>JGI24158J21664_10008263_pt1 | contig 13837 bp, 10 predicted proteins | sample Ectturendosymbi3_FD_21664 | JGI IMG/M metagenome (IMG submission 21664) | reverse complement strand
TGGAAGTGTGAATGTCAATTTTCTACGCGCAATGAATGCAACAGTGGCAGAACTTGTAGGTCGTAGTTAGGTCTCTTGTACAGTTATTTTTCGCGTTGAATCTCATTCTGAATGCATACTAGCTTACGCATATCGATCGGATCTGCTAATAAACAAACAAAACTGTGAGTGTTTCATTTAGTCATGTTCCAACAGTTCGTCTCAGTCTGTAGTTTTCTTCTGTTCGCTTTGAGCGCCCGCTTAGGCGAGTCCTACTGTACTGCACATTGTCACCTTTGTTTACATTTTTGGCATTTGCCCTGAAAAGAATTTCGTTCTTTATACTTTCGATTCCAATTATCCGGATACCTCGCTAAACCGACATTGTTTGACGAAACAAAGTAGTCTGGATAAACGAGATCTGACTTATAACGAAACTGAACTGAAATGATATATGTGCACCCTGGAGACAAAGCCATTTGTTTCCTTCGAAGTCACACATGGCGGTCATCGATGTGCCCATCGTCCGCAACAAAGCAACTAAATATAAAGCAAAACCGTAATGAAAGTAAAAAGATGAATTCAGTGGTGAGATGGACACAAACGTTTGGTTTGCTCATTCCCACACATAATAAAAGTTGAAGCAAGTGCACACACCTACAGGCGGAACAGGGTATGACACGGCATCATGATTGCTGGTCGTAGAAGTGACCTTAAAAGGTACTTATCTCCAAGTCACATTGCAAGTTACCTCGGCCGTGACTGTCTCTATTTTTCCTGCGGATTTCACTCGTTGAGCTTCGCCGTCTCAGCCAATAAGCTGTGATTCTGTGGAAACACGCCCACCTCATTTACATGACCTTTCTGCAGCATGTTAAGTCTCAATTTCTGGATGATATGCTCTGATCCTCGTGCTGCCTGCGATGCGTAACTGCATGTGTTGTTGAATTTGTTGGTTGGCTTTTTTCAACGTCAATTTTTAATACTTGTTGAGTTACTTCTCCGTTATCTGCTTGTTTACATTCAATCCCTCGGCTCATTTGCAGCTCCCTCCGACCCCCCACGAAACGTCATCGCTACTGCTGCTTCCTCCACTTCGGTGAACATTACATGGCAACCACCCCAGTCGCCGAATGGCTTGATTCAGTTTTATACGATCTACTATAACACAGATTCATCGGATAACGAAACCATACAGGTAAGATAATGAACGCGAGGTATATTTTTAGAGTAGCAGATTTATTAAGATGAACTGATTTGCCAGCAGTTAAAAACTATCCAATCGAGCGGAAATAAACTGTGTGAAACTATTTGTTGAACCGGCATTGATTTCTGCTCATTTGCTGCCAGTTGTTCATGTTTTTCTCGCTAGGAGTGACCTTATCGTATTGCGGTGCGCAGGTTGAACCCAGTCCACAAACTACGTTGCTTTCTGGTTTGGAAAAATACACCTGGTACGAAATATGGCTGAGCGCCAGCACTGCCCTCGGTGACGGTAACCAAACGAGCGAAACTGTGCGAGTGCAAACGATGGAAGATGGTGAGTGATCAGTTAGTTGGTTATTGTGTTTATCAATCCAAAGCGCTTGGTGGACGTGCAATGTATGTATCATTGTGACCAGCAGCAAAGTGCTTTGTTGACTTGTTCTATCTGGGTATAATATTAACTTTAGCGGGTCTACAGGTTTAACATCACGCAGTATTTTTTCTCCTATCTTATAAAAATAACATTAAAAATAGGTGTACTTTACGATATGAAGAACTTAAAATTTGAAATTAGCTTCTCTGCTTAGTTGCTCAAGCCTTTTACCTCAGCTGAATTAACTTAGTATGAATATGATTCTGATTTTTCTTTGAGTGCTTGTCACTTTCGCCTTAGTAATGGTAAAGGTGAAAGACATCAAAAGCTGCAACTGTAACAGCTGGACAGTGGCTGAGATCAAGCACACACCCTTATGATATAATCCGTGAGCCATTCATCAAATGCATATCAGGCCGTGCGACTTACAGAAAGCATTAACTTGTGCCTCGCACATACGTAGTTATTGTTCAAGTTATTATATTGTCGAGTTAAGGCCGTGCACTATGGCTTAAGAAAGATTACATAGCGATTGTCGACCATATGGTAGCTCGGGTTAGTGTGCAACTTTCGAGAGACAGATGCTCTCAGCGATTTTCATTTACTCTATAGGGACAGCAAGCTATAAAGAAGGGCATAGCAAAGCATCGTTCTAATGCACTTTTGGAACTGTTATATTTTTCGACCTATCTAAATCACTGTGAACTTGTGATTTTTTGAATGTTTTTTTTGTCCGTAAAAGTAGCATCACTTTCTTTTTCGCTGTTGTTGAAAATTTTCAGTCTATTATCACTCATGTTTCAGTCACGTAACAGTCATTTAGCATACTAACATTCTAACACTTTGCGTCTGCTCAATTTCTGTCAGTGACAATCCAAACTGTAAAGTTTGATATTGCCAATTATATGTAGGTATGATGCTTCTTGAACGCGTAAAGAGATTTATCGAAAACTGTAGTTTGCTGCAATTCAAAGATACAAGAGCTTGTATTTCCGTCAAAAACTTCGGGCCTGTTATAACGTTACGATAGCTCTAGAGCAAATTTTTTTTCAAACTTGTATTTGTTTGGACAAAGGCTTCAACAATTAATTTTGCATTTGAACCACATGCCGACTTTAGTTTTAATTTCGACATTACAGCCTTTTGTCTTTACACTCCCATCAGCTGGTTCTTCAAAATAGTGTTGAGAAAAATTTCCAGCAGTATGCTCAAAGCGCTTGATTTACTGCTTTGTCCATCCCCAAATCGAAAAAGTTAATCGCACTAAATTTTCAGCAAGGAAAATGTACTGGAAGAGCTCCTGTATGTGGACGTTGACAGAGTAACGCCCCTCAGAAGCGCTTTCATTTTTGCGTTGACATGTAGTTCCGAGCCAGCCCGACGACCTCAATTGTCACGTGATCAATCACGAGGAGGTGAAAATAACCTGGCAAGCGCCCAACGCATCAAACGGCATCGTAAAGTCGTACCGTGTGAGAGTAACGACACTGGAAGTTCCTGGCGCACAGGGAAATGACAAAAACACTTCGTGGGAACACATGCTGGATGAAGAAGACCGTTCGTACTTGGTTCAGGATGGGAGACCTTATGCGTTGTATGCATTTGAAGTCGAAGCCTCTACTACTGTGGGTTTTGGCGAGCCTGCAACTTGCACTCTACGAACAGACGAATCAGGTAAAACATCCTCTTTCGCTTTTGGTAATTACATTATAAATTGTTGGTGAAGCCAAAAAGCAATTGTTTTGCGGCTAGTTATAGTCTGAAGAAAGGGCTACGTTGTTTTGAGTTCTACGTTTTTTTTCAAGTAGTTCCAGAAAGGTAAGTTAATTTTGCAGCAGCACGGTTCGTTTTTGCAGAAATCTTTTTACAATGCCGCTTTTGATTTTCAGTTCCCAGCATGCCTGTAAACGTGACAGCTACAAGGGTTTATCCAACATCGGTTGACCTTTCGTGGCAGCAACCAGTCTCTCCGAACGGGATTATTCTTGCGTATAACGTGTCATTGAATATTGTCGGAGAACAAAACCACCACTCCATTTCAGTTAACGTTTCTGCCTTAGCCGTTACGGTGCAGCACACACTTTACGACTTGAAGAAATATTCTAGCTACGCCGTCAAAGTGGCGGCCGTGACCTCAAAAGGGGCAGGACCAAATGCTGGAACAGTGTTTTTTACGACACAGTCTGGAGGTTTGTTTCATCTTAGCTAAATAGTGTATCTTCATATATTTCATACTAATTTACTTGTGTCTTGAACTTTTAACAACATTTTCATGCTCCACCTCATGTCATTTCTCTCTTTCTAATCGTTCGTTTTCTTTTTTAAATACATTTTGGCTGCATTTCTGCGATGCTTGTCAGTCCCTGTGTTTGCGCAGATGAAAAATTCACGCAAACCAGGGAGAGTTTTAGTGGGAATAGTTCGTCATAGCTTTGCTGTTCTACTGGTTCTCGCATCCTTACATTGTAGTACCGCAAGTATTTGCGCAGGTCTCATCTTAAGGCAAACGACAAGTCAATAAAGCATGAACTCACTCAAGCACATTTGTTTGCATATATGCATTGCGCTTGACCTATCAAAAAAGCACTGGCCTTTCCGAAAAATTTCGCAGATTTTTCCAACGCCATGAACCAAAACAATTGCTTCTTTTGAAACGTAGTGCTTGGGATTGATTTTTTTCCGTGTGCCGGAATTTCAGGTGGAGCTGAAAAACCTTCCCTGAACTCTGTTGCGCGTTTTGTTTTTTTACTACTTCACTAAACACGATATCGGCAAAGTGTAGGCAAGTTTCCATACTGCTAGTTAATAAATTCAAAATAATTTTAGTTTATTTGCTAATTAATGGATAATTGTTTTTTTGTGTGAGAAGGCGGCAGATTAAATCAATTTTTACTGGAAATTCTCGTATTTACAGACATAGTTGACGTTTTAAAAGGGTTCGAATTCCTAGTGACAACTAATAGACTTTTTACAGCAAACCAAGTCTCGCTTTTCCAGATCTGGTAAGCATTTGGTAAACTCAATTATAACAACCACTTTACATGGTTGCCATGACATCAAAACCTGATGCGCTTTCGTTTATTGAGAATTACTGAAAACCACATTAACCTCGTTTCAACTGTCCTTGCCTCATTGTTCGGAAAATACCATCGTCGGTGTACTGGTTGTTGCTCCTTACCATGCGGTACCAGTTAAACCTTTTGCACAATTTGCAGCACTTCCATTTGTCAGAACATTTTTACGTTGTTTTAATTACGTGATATTTGTTTTGGTGGTAAACGTGAAATGACAAATTGCTGCTACATTTTTCGGAGAGAAATGTTTTTTACATAACGTTGTGTGATAAATACTGAGAACCGCAAAAGTCCGTCTTTTGCATACGAGTGCAACATCGAGGATCACGAAGCTTATTAAAATAAGAAATATTTTCATGGGTCATCCGACCCATTAAGAAAAATCAATGTCTGTTGTGTCATGGTGATGGTACTACGTAGAGCCAATGGGTGGTCGAAACATTACGGTACTGTGTTTTGGAAACACTCCAGTTGATTAGGTCTCATACTTCTAAGGGCTGAGGTAGCCCTGCGAAATATTGCGACTTGCGGCTTGCGATTCTTAAGCAAGCTACGTTTACGCAGTATGTCGGGCAACTTCATGCAAGCATGATGTCTCCACAGTCCGCAGTGATTCTGACCAGTTTCCACATTTTTGCAAAGGACGTAACAATAGTTTCCTGCACCAGCATCGCTGCTCACTCAACCGGCGCGTTGTAACGAGTGAGTGTTAGAGTCGCTGGAACCACACATTCGGATTAAACTTTTGTGCAAATACGGAATCAGGCCAGGCACAGGCCGCAAATAGAATACGGATATTTGCCAGGGCAGTCATCTCATCACGGCAATTCTCCGGTTGAACACAAAACAACAACATAGGAAAAGATATTCGCTGGAATAGGTGTACGGAAGTGCATACATTCGGAGATGCAAAAACTTTTGACCGAGTTTCTTGTTTATGCCGTGATGACGTACAAACGGTAAATCGCTGTGTTACGACTTAAAAGTTACAGTCACAAAAATCAAGTTTTCTGCATGCCAAATATCAATAGCACATCAGTATTAACGTACGTCGTGTGTCTTCAATACCCCATGCCAAAATTAAAGGCAGCATTCCTAGGATTTGTGTTTATTCTTTGGACTACAGAAGAATTTTCTATCGTTTTAGATTTTCACGCGGAACTATTTCAACATTTTAAGCAACTGAACAGATTTTTAAAGATGATGTTGCTTGTAGTTAGGGACTAATGTTTTAATGCCTAATTCACACTAATTTTCGGTCGTGTAAAATCTTGTTTATTGTGACTGCCGCGAACACAATACTTATGTATGCTTGAAACAAAGCAATTTGATATTTGTCAAAAGCTGGGGTTAGTCGGATTGATGGGTAAGTTAAAACATTGCATCTTTATTAGAGATGGCACGGTGCAAGATTTGTTGATCCTGGACCTCCCACAGCCTGCAAATTCAGCCCATTAACGGCCCGTGGACCGAGGACTTTTGTCTTTTTCAATCCGGCCCGCCCATGGCCCGCTAAAGAACTATACGGTTTGCTTACAAATATCAAACAAAACCAATTGAACTGTGAAAGCGATAGTGATGTGGTATATTCAAAAATACCCAGACATTTTCAATAACTAGCATACACAAAAGCCAGGTGATTTCACTCACTTTTCACGCCAACGAGTAGTTATAGCTTTTTTGAAAGTTTTTTCATCATTAGCGGGGGGCAGCGGCCCGGTGAAATCTAACTGCTAAAAATGTCGTTAGTAACCCGCCCAAAAACCAGGCCATCAGCAGGCTGTATCATCTCTAATCTCCATGCCAAAATACTATGATTCTTCCCAATTTCACCAAAAAGTGAATTGGGCTGTTCTAATTTCACCCAAATTTGAAAGGAGCTGTTTTCATAAGCTGTAATTTGCCCAGATGTATGTAATTTTACCCAAAATTGAATTAAGCTGTTTTAAACTACTCAAATTTGACCTTGGCTACGGGGCGATTTCCGTACAAAACGAATTTCGCGGTCAAGCGTTTTTGGACGGTTTTGGATGATTAATCCTCGGTTTCTGTACATCGGTATTTTGCCTACAGCGCCAGTCCAAACTACGTGCATTCATTCACGTATCGTGGAAACCTTAGCAGGCCCGTAGCCAGGTCTTAAAGTTTAGGGGGAAACAAAAAATGTTTAGAGGGGAAAGATTTTTGTTTTTATTGTATGTTTTCATAAAATATTTTCTGGGCACAACGAAATTTGGGGTGAATAAAATTTTTTGGGGGTATTGTCCCTGAATGCCCTCAGATGGCTACGGGTCTGACCCTACGCATTTGATCACGAGACTTAGATCTACGTATGTTGGCAGGGACGGTGCTATTGCAATTTTCTCATTAAAGAAGTTTTTCTAACAATATTTTTGTATCAAAGACGTAAATACCTAAACGTTTTAAACTTTTTGCCCGAATTATCGGCAATTTTCAAGCTTTGGGGATGTGATCGCATTTCGGTAAAACTTCGGAATGTCTGAGTTGAAAACTTGAAACTAGTTGCATATGACAGTGGTATCTATGCTGCATTTACTCGATTGTAAGCCGCGCAAAATGGTGTTAAATTAATATAAGCCGCACTTGAACATAGGTTAGTTAAGCCTCTGAGATACTTTCACGTACAGCACATATCGCGTTTAATTGGCAACCCTGGTAATGATGCTTCACTACTACAACTGCGCTCTGTTCATCATCCATCCTATGACGAGTGTGCATGTGATGCTGAAGAGAAGAAAGATAATGTTAAATTGTGTTTAGTCAACAAAAAGTAGCCAAGGAAAGGCAAGGCGCATCTAAACCTTTCGATAAGCTACAAAATAAAATGTAAGCCGTCCTCGATCGTCAGCCGGCCTTGATTGTAAGTCGCACGAAATGATAAAAAAAAAAACTTTATAAACCGCTGCTTACAAGCAAATACATACGGTAGCCATTTTCAGAAATCGACACTTGTCGAAGTTTCGAAAAAGTTGTTGTTTTTGTTTGCTTACATAGAAAGTCAGGTAATTGCTAGAAACGAATATGTAATTGAGTTCGAAGCAGTCTTTTTTCTTATTTGACAAATAAACCCGTAGGAAACTGAGGATCAATAGGTTGCGCTAAAACAAGTGCCATTTTGAAAAAGTGTCAAATATTTCTGTGCCACTTTTTCATAAAAAAGTGCCAAAGTGCCGAACTAAAAAGCACCAAATTTTCTACCAAGTACTCCCCTACTTTTGTCATAAAAATCAATTGGCAAGTCGTGCCTTGTTGAGTCTGATGGGCGTGAAAATGAGATTAAGAATTATGGTCGTCGAACATTTGGTGCTGAATAGTGATACATTAAGATTTGATTGCTTAAGATCTGTGAAGAACTATTGACGAAAAGCAGTTGGGCTTCGCTGCTGGAAAAATTCAAAGTGGATTAATTTTAGCTGATTTTGGTTGTTTCTACTTGTTCATTGAATCAATTGTGTTTACAAAAAAATTTGCTATTAACTTGCAATGCTCCGCTCAAGTTAATTCCTCTTGAAACGTTGCATGCTTTATTTGCAGTCCCAGATTTTCCAGTGGAAACCTTGACTATTACTCCTGCGAGCTCGACATCACTGTCAGTCGCTTGGACCCCTCACAAGCCCCTGACCGGAGTGACCATTTTCAAAGTACTGACCAGAGAAGCGGGGGAGTCGAAAGTTGTTGACCAACAAGATGAAGTTACCAGTGAAAGAACATTCATCAAAAACCTTCAGGTTAGTCTGCATGAACATCTACACGTGAAATCCGACAGTGGTCCCCTTTATGTACTGTTGATACCAACGAGTTTTCTCGTCTTAGTCCTGCAGCAGTGCCATGGAAAAAATTACTTGAGCAGTACCTTGGGATCATTATGACCCCAACAAGTAAATTGTAAAATTTTCACTAAAGAGTCACAAGTTTGGAAAGATAGACACTGTAATACACTGAAAAGATACTCCAGCAATTAGTAAGCACTGAAATACGCTTCGACACTTGAAAAACACGAAAACACCGTTAGACAACTAATAGGTCACTGAGATACACTTTGGCAAATGACAAAAGTTAGTTTTTTTTATCAAGCAGAGTTTACTGTTAATCCAACGCTTGCTGGAGCGACAATATTTGTCTTCTCGCCGTTAATCACTATTTTAAGAAAACATAACTAAAATATATACTAAATATTTTTAAAAACAATAACAAAAATATACTTACCCGAACAGCACCACGGGATGAATGTGACCCCAAATAAGCAAAAATGTACAATTTGCACTAAAGCGACAACATGGATACAAGGTGCAGTAGTTGAAATGGACACTAAAAAACTATAAAAAATGCATAGACACAGTAATTCACAACATGACACATTATGTAAGACATGGCCTATCATATAATATAAGGCTGGGGTTATATTGACTCCATTGTACCTCTGCAGGGTGGCGACGGTAGCTGATGATTTTGGGGTTTGGCTTTCCCCGCAAAAGTCATTCTCCCCAAGTAAAGTTCTGAAAGCGGCTTCACATGCATGGTGGTGAAAGAATTACTTGCACGACTGGTAAAGAGAAGTTTAAAACTGTGGGTGTGGCCACGGTGCGGTCAAGGGGGTTAAGTTTGTACATTTCCAGTAGGCTTAACAAGAAATTCTGTTACTTGGTGATCGCACTTCAAAGATAACAACGGCATTACACTGGAATCTTATTCTCTTTTGCAACTCTATTGATACTTCTGTTTTTCCGCAGCCATACACCGCTTACGACGTGACTGTGATTCCCCGGGTGGTGGGTGTAGATCTTGATGGACCATCTGCTATCCGCCGTGCTACCACGTTGCAAGACATTCCCGGCAGTCCTGTATCAGACTTGAGATATCAGGAGAGGTCATCCACTTCCGTATATTTGCTATGGGATCCACCTTTGCGTGCGAACGGAGTTATAACTCGATATACAATATTTGTCATCGAGCTGGATAAGCACGTGAATGTGTCTGGTGAGATGCTTTGCTCGTTTTCAGTTTTTGATTCCATTTGGATAAGAGCTGTGGACGCATATTCAGTAGGCGATATATATACTCTGCAAACAGTACACTGTGTCTGAAATCCTCCTTGTGAAAGGATTTCTTTTCATAGATACATTTCCATTTTTATTTTATCTTTCGTGTTCAGAGACCGTTTTATCAATTGATCAAAGGCGACGGCATGTCATCGTTGCTATCGTCTTTTATCATTTGATTTGATTTGACATTTAATTGATTTCATTTGATATTGATGATTGTGGCATGCCATCATGAGTTGCACATATTGCTGGAATGATTTCAGAATTGTGCTTCACACCAGTGAACCACCGAACTGCTTCACTCTACGTTGTAACACTTAAACACTTTCCCATTGTTTTCCAAGTATTAGCGACCTAGCAGTAGCAATAGCGTACGGCATTTCTGCGTCAGGTCGTTAACATTCAGCGTTAGGTTTCAGGCAGACGAATAAAATATGCATCGCTTAGCCGCCAATTCCAACTGACTCACAAGTGCAGACATGCTTTTTGTCGCACGACACGTTTTGTGTCCTGCTACTTCAGCCTGTCGAACCGCTGAAAATTGAAATAATGCTGCATTCTGGAAAAACATATGCTGGTAATATGACATCAGAAATTGTCTAAGGCAGGCCTGCACAACTCAGAAACCTCCGAGGGCCAAATTATGAACATAAATTTGCCGCGGGCTTCAAAAGGTCTATTTCATTTCGATGTGGGGATTTCGTTGTAAAATATGGAAGAAATACTCGGGCTATTTATTCGAGGTCAAGCTTTTGCAAACACTTTCTACAATTGAGAAAGCTCTCGCGGGCCGCAAGAAAANCCGTGTGTTGTGCNGGCCGTGTGTTGTGCAGGCCGTGTGTTGTGCAGAGGCCCTAAGCTCTAAGGATTCGTCACAAAAAATGAGCAAAGACCAAGGCTNCGCACGAGCAAAGTATTGCGTNAGTGCAGCAGTTGGTTGTTTCGCGGCTTTTTCTTGCAATGTCCTTTCTGGGCAGGTCTGTTGCAAGTTAACAGCATTTGAAGGTTGCGATATGCCTGAGAACGTGCTGCATTTTGTAAAATAGCCATGTGGCGTATGCCCAGCACCACACCCGAGACGAAGAAAATACAGACAAGACAAAACGCTTTTCCTGTCCTTCACCAATACTAGTGTTTATCGAACCTGCAGGCGTACGGGGATTTTATAGGTATATAGAGTATTTGCTTGGCAAGACCTCACACCTTATACTGTTGTAGTTTGATGTAAAGTAGTTTTCACCGTTTTGTGCTACAGTGTGCAGGGAACTGTATGAAGCCATCTCGTACACTGTTGCGCTGCTGACTTCAGTGGCCTGACCTGAGGGTGTATTTGTGGTACGACCAAAAACTCTCAAACGTTTTTTTTAAATAGTTCACGTTCTGTTCAGGGGAAGAAACATCGTTCGTGGTGAAAAATCTCGCCAAATTTACCAATTACAGCCTTACCGTTACAAGCGAGACGCATGTGGGCGCTGGACCCAGTGCACAGATATTTGTGAAAACCATGCAAGACATTCCATCGGGACCACCCACAAATGTTAAGGTTTGACATGTGGTTTAAATGAAAGCAATACCTAGATCAGTGGTCGGCAACCTTTCCCGAGCTGCGGGCCAAAAACACACTGCACGGTATGGTGGGTCGTACTAATTTTCCACCAACAATTCCGTTCCTTTTGCTGTTGTTAAATCTTGGAAATTTGTGGAATTTTAATCAGATTAACTACTGATTTTCACAGTTCATAACGAAACCCAAAAATGTGACATACAGTACATTTATAGTACCATGCCGTTTGTCATAAGTAGTTCCCCGTTAGTATTCAATACAAAAAGTTGCAAGGGGTGAAGATTCATAAAATGTAATACCATTATAGGCGGGCGATACAGTTACTACACTTTTGGTAAAGGGGCTACGGGCCGAATGATTTTGCTTGGCGGGCCGGATCTGGCTGGCGGACCGTAGGTTGCCGACCCCTGACCTAGATGTAACTGGGTTGTACTTTATATATTACATTTTAACCTGTTTTTCGGAGGTTTTCTGTTGAGAATTTTTGTTAGTTAATTAAACAATTTGTAGATTTCAGATGGTATACTGGATTTATCTACTTGCATTACTTCTTTATGGAAACCAAACACGATTTTAAACCTTAAGTAGCCTTTCATTAGGTTTGGCTTCATGTCTGAAGCACTTGCCAACGTCATAGTCCCACCGTTGAATGCTTGTGATGTGTTTTTCTAAGGTGCAAGCAAGAGCAAGAGATGCTGTAGTATCTTGGGATCCTCCATTACGACCTAACGGGATTATTACAAATTACACCCTCCGGTATTACATTGACGAGAGTGATGATGAGAACTTCGCGGTTATCAGGACGACCACAGCAAATTTAACTTTGCTGAAACCTTTTTCCAATTACACTGTGCTCATTTTTTCATCAACGGAAGCTGGAATGGGGCCAAGTGCTGTGGCTACATTTCACACAAACCAAGATGGTAAAACTGTTGTTTTTCCGGCATTGTGACAAGTTTTGCTTGACGGCATTTTCATTTTCGTGAGAAGATGAAATGTTCTTTGTAGGAATGCACGGAGTTGCTGTAGTTTCTTATTGCGAACAATATGGCCACAAATATCGAATATATTTTACGGTATTCAACGTTTCAGCTAAGTCGTGAGCCATCATCAAGAATATAAAATAAAATAAGTTGATTTAGTTCATTAAAATAAATTAATTTTTTATAGCCATAAATATCAACAAAAAAATTTTGAGGGCAAATTGCTGATATAGCAGAGAAAGTATTGCTTTGCAATTTATATTCCTCATGATGGCTCATACAACTAAGCTGAAATGTCGAATAAAATAATGTATTCGATATATGTGGCTATATTGTTCACAATAAAAATTATTTGTAGGGAGTTGAACTCCTTTCAAAGCAACGTAACTTATTTTTTGCAGATTTGCGTCGCAGCGCAATCCTCTTGTACTAGTATCTCAGTTGAAATAGCAAACAACCAAGGCAGTTTTTAATTGAAATAGTTGCTTGTACTACCTGTCCATTGGTTGCATTATCAACGCTTCAGCAAGCGTTCTCAGTACTCAGATCTGTGTAAGACTTGAAATCACGAAAGAAAGAATTGTTAATGTTGAAATTGTGTAATGTAAACTGGCGTTATGGGCTTCGAAACTTTTATTTGCTCATGGATAAAATTGATGAAACAAAATCACGTAAAATTTTACCCTCGTAACTTCAAAATTGCTTCGTTAACCACTCGCGAATTTGTTTGTTTTCAAACAATTCAACTGTGTCTGTTTTTTCTTAAGTCCCCACTTCCCCCACGTCCCTAACTTGCGTCGCCAACAACGAACATGACGTTTCGGTCACGTGGAACAAGCCAGAGCAAGAGAATGGCGTCATTGTTCAATACGAAGTCACCCACAGAATCAGTGGCAATGCACACCCAACTATTCCCGTCATTGTATCCAATGATCAGCTGAAGTACGATATAAAGATGCTCATCCCATACACGGAATACCAGATCGAAGTATGGGCAAGCACTGTCGCGGGCGCTGGAGAATCCTCCCACTGCACTGTCCGAACGGAAGAAGGCTGTGAGTGGTTTTAATTTTTTGGCAGGGATGTTGGAAAAACTTGTAACGACGGAGGCAAATGGGAAGGATTAGCAAAATTGCTGCATACAGGCTAAGCACTTCCGATGGTCTTTTGGAAAAAACAGGAATTGCACGAAGATAAACTTTTCTTAGTGTTAACGCAGGCACGCAGCCAGGTTTCAAGGTTTTGGTGGGAAATGCAGTACATTTTAAGGGGGGCAAGATTGTTGTTTTTATTATATGTTTATGTGGGGCCCGACAATGCGCGGCGTCCGCAGAGATGAAGCAGGGGGTGCGGCAATCATAGCCTTATCTTCCATGGAAGCGCTGGTAAAAAATATTTTGTTATCGGTTGAAGTGATAATAACTGCACCAATGGCATGATTTCTATTCGCTGCGTTTCTATAATCTGAAATAAAAATTTCTCCGCCGTGTCTAATTTTCAAGATATTGAAGCGTTTGTACGTTTGCTTATTGGCTGGATGGCCTGCACATGTTGAAGTGCTTTATCAAATCACTATCGCAAAGCTTTGTTTTCCA
>JGI24158J21664_10008262_pt1 | contig 13837 bp, 4 predicted proteins | sample Ectturendosymbi3_FD_21664 | JGI IMG/M metagenome (IMG submission 21664) | reverse complement strand
TTTTTTTTTCAAAAATAAGTTGCCGACCCCCGGGTTATGCTAACTGCATTAGCCTGGATAGTTTTAGACCAGCTATGTCCAGCCCAAATGGCTTATTGAGCTAAAAATTATGTCACTATTTTAACCAGGGCCGCACATTGAATGACATTTCAAGAAGGGCTGCACATTAAACGGCTTACTCTGATCTTAGCAAACTAAATGTAGCTAAGTTAATGTACTGAAAGCGTTTGAATCCTTACTGCAATGGCAACAGAGGTGATGAAGTGGCACTGAGGACCACCTGCATCAAAAATGTCAAATTCAAGGTTATCAAAATAAAGATGTCAATGTTGAGTACTTCTCGAATTTTATAGAAATTGATTTGCTCACGAACACCTCTGCAAAACAGGTGATACATTGCTTGAAGCATCATTTTGCTTGTTATGGCATTCCCCGCTGTCTGCATTCAGACAATGCACAACAGTTCGTGTGTATTGCTGTTACTGAGTTTATGCAGTCATGGCGCATCATTCATAGTACTACGTCCCCAGGACACCAGTCCACCAATGGCAAGGCCGAGGCTGCTATGAAGAGCGTCAAGAATATGCTCAAACGCACCTCACATGACAAGTCTAACCAGTACTTGGCTCTGCTTGAAATGCGCAATACCCCCACCAAGATGTCAAAGCTTTTGTGTAAGATGAACGTTTGGTATTGACGTGTAGGATACTAGGATACTGTCAATCAATGGATACGGTTAATCGCATACATCGGTTAATCGCATAAAAAAAGCTTGGCAAATTGACTATGCGATTAACCGATTTTGACTGTACAAAGATATCGTACGCCGGCTCTCAAAGTGTTAAATACATAGAGAAAACACATTAAAATGACACCCTCTAACCCAATCATAGTCTGAGGTTGAATTTTACTTGGCTTTACCTTTCATCTTCATGTGATTATGTCACGAACACACAATCAGAATTTTACTTCAGTGTTATATTGTTTCAAGTGTTGTGATCGGAAAGCCCGAGCGGCAAGTGTGCAAAGCTTCACATTGTGGCAGCAAGCAACAATAGAGATCACATGCCATGATCACTCTGCATACACTAGTCAATACGTTCAATCATTCACATGTTTGTATCGGCAAAGCTTACACGCCGCGATCACTCTATTATTGCTTGTTCGCACCACATATATATGGGTGTTATTCTTCGCACATATCCCATACGTGGTGAATCGCACATCCAACGCAACGCCTGCGGAGAGGTTGCAACAACAACCCCTCCTTTTTACAACGAACCGCACCAATCACAAATTCTTTTTGTGAAGGCTGCACCTGGCACGACATTCACATCCTGGTCACAGCACCATTTTGTTGCGATCGGAAAGCCCGATCGGCAAGTGCGCAAAGCTTCACACTGTGGCAGCAAGCAACAATACAGATCACATGCCATGATCATTCTCCGCGTATGCTAGTCAATACGTTCAATCGTTCACATGTTAGAATCGGCAGAGCTTACATGCTGCAATCACTCTATTATTGCTTGTTTGCGCCACATAGGGGTGTTATTCTTCACGCACATCCTGTTTCTGGTGAATCGCACATTCAACGCAACACAAGCGGGGAGGTTGCAACACAAGCACATAATCAGAAATATTTTTCTCATTATAATTCAACAAGGAAGTTCCCTTTTTTGATCTCATTTCAAAACCTTTTTAATGTAAGCAGCACTGTTAGGTGTTTTTGTGATGGAGATATACACATATACAATGTTCAACAGAGGAAAATACATCTAAAACAAACTTACACACTACCATAGATCATTCCTTACGGTATGAATTACTTAGTAGCTAGACAAAGTTAATAGTGTCTGCTGACACACTTCCACATTTTCAGATCTTGTCATGCTTGATAAAAGTGTAACACTCCTGACTTCACACCGCAGTATGAAGCTTTGCTGTGAATTTGCATACACACAGGTTCCCAATTTAAAGAAGCATGTGAAGCAACATGCAACATACTCAAGTACTTCAGCAGGAAATCCCAGCCAATTCACTTGGCATGATCAGCACTTAAACATTAGAGAATGTATCACTTTTCTTGTTTCACAAAAATAACATGAAAGATAGTTATAGGATGCGTTTAAAATATCTTACATAATAATGCTTTGGCCTGACAAAATCACCAAGTCTTTCAACAACAATGTTTGTATCTATTAACTACGAAAAACAAGCCCGGATTCTGGAATCCCAAATCAAAGCCATTCACAGTTTCACACGTGAAGACATAATCTGGTTAATCGCATATAACGTTTAATTGCAAAAACCATAAACCGGATATTCGCATAGAAATGTTTTCATTTGTAGATTATTATCACTCAATTGTGTATTTCAGTTCAAAGAAAGGTAAAGTGCACTGTGTAGCTGATAGCTGCAACACCATTAATTTGACTGTTTCCGCGAAGATGGCCAGAAAACAAAGTTACCACATTCTGCCAAGATGCTAAAATCAACACCGCAGGTTCACCCCAAGCAGCAAATTTGTAGAGTCAACTGACTAGACGGCAGCTTCACTAACTAATTGGCCTTACAGAACAAACAAACAAGTCCTAGTGTTCGTAAACCATTTTTGTTACTGTCTAATCTCAAGGAAAACCACAGTCACTGCTTAATCAAGGAAAAGCCCAGTCACAAGCAAGCAGAAGAATCATGGCCATAAGTGCGGGAAATGTTTCATGACTGACACAGACGATCATTAAGTTGAACTTCACACACAGTGCACAGGTTAAAGGTACCATGCAATGCACAGCCCCGCAACAACTCCATATTTGCATTTTAATTGATGATTGTTGATTTGTTAAACACTGCAAGATTTCAGAATTTTAAATATCAGGAACAAGGGATTTTTAGAACATCTAGAAGAAATTTTAGATTGCACAATTCTCGAAATAACCATGTTTGGTATCAAGCCTGGATATCAAGGGTCAGGTATCAACTTAGCAAGTATGTGGACAGAAATAGAGTAAGGCAGTAAACTTGTGGACGTTTGTTTGATACAGATAATGACATATTCCGATTAAACACATAAAAAAGCATGGCAAATTGGCTATGCTATTAACCGGATTCATCAGAAAAAAATGTTGTAACCTAGGCTTAGCAGAGGATGTTTGATAAAAACTGCAATCGTGCAGAGGTTTAAAACACCAATCATCTATCACACGTCCCGTTAATTAGCTTGTTATGACGTAACAATATTATGTCACTACGCAGTACCGTGATCTTGTTACGTGTTTCTTTCTCTTACTCAGGAGTGCAGAGAGTGCCACAGCAAAACTTATTGCAACCACTTGTTTTGCCAGCTTCTACAATTTAAGTTTATTTAATCCAAAATTTTGATTCCAAACATTTGAAAAAACTCTTGGTTTTTTAATTCAAATCCATAGGTTTCAATATTCCATCATATCTATCCCTACTCACCAGTGCTGCAAGCAACCCTACCCAGCACCTGTTTTTCTTTGCTGAAACATTTCAGTCATTTTTAGCCGAGGCATTTTGGTCACTGTAACATTTCAGTCATTTGTCTCACAGTTGTATAAAAACTCACCGTAAGTGTTTTTCAGCCAACATTTACAAACATTCTGACCAAAATGACAAATTTTTTCGGTTATTTCAAAAACGTTTCAGTCTATGACTGAAAAAAAACAGCCCACCACATTTTCTTTTCTCAAACGCAAGGTATATAAAGTGTTGACAACATCAGCGTAATATTTTTGCGCAGGTTCTACAAAATTGTGTTATTGCACTTTCAGCTGATTGATGAAAATCCATGTGACAAAAGTAAAACTTCATAAAATTCACTAAATCGGAACAATTTTAACAAGAACATATGAGTTGGCTTCCTACAGAAAAAAACATAAACTATGCAAAGCAGGCCAAGAAAAGTGAAATCTACTGCAACAACTTCTTCAATGAACACTTTTCAGACTATGTAATACTTAATAAGATGATATGAATTTTCCTAACACTTTGAAAGCCGGCGTACGATATATTCGTACTTCAATTTCAGCCTAAAACCAGCAGTTTTCGGTTGCCTTACCAATGCCATAGCTCTTCTGCCTATTGCACTAGAGACCTGTTCAAGGGCTCAAACGGATCGGCCAGTCTTTTAGCCGGCACTTGAAACAAAATTTTTTGGTTGGGGGTTGCGGATTTTTTGTGACTGACGTCATAAGTGAAGTAGTTTTTGAGTTGTTTTGGCTCATGTTACCTGGCCTAGGGCCCGACTGCTAGGCCAAAGTATTTTGCTGAAGTTTTCGCTGGAAACTAGGCTCGAGTACGAGTCTTTGGTCGACTTTCTAACATTTCTGGTTCAAATGTTATGATCCAAAATAAACAAACTAATTAATTACCTAATTAGTCAAATAGTTGTATTATTTTAGATCATAACTTTTGAACCTGAAACCCCATCAGGTCATCCAAACTATCAAAAGATTTGGATCGTAGCCTAGTTTACAATAAAAACTTCAGCAAAATACTACCATCTAAAGGTTGGTGCCCAGGGCCAGTTAAAGTTGGCCAAGGTGGCCAAAAATACCTCCACTTATGACGTTACTCAAAAAAATTCGCAACTGCAAGCAAAAAATTTTTTTCAAGTGCTGACTAGAAGACTTGCCACGTCTTTTAAGCCTTTTACCGGGTCTGTAGCACTGACCGGACCAGAGAAATTCCTGCACAAAGCCACGTGTGTTTTGTTTGTCTACACTGTCTACAGCTCTGCTTAGTGTTCCAAACAACTTGTCAAAAAGTCTTACTATCTACTTTTACCAAGGTCATACATACTTGTGTTGAATGCTTTTTATTATGATTCAATGCTTATTTGCCTTGAACCTGTCAGATTTATTAATAATTTACTAGTGGAAAACAGAAAACATGCAAAAAAATTTTAAACATCAAGTGCAACAGCAGTAACTTTCAAGAGCACGGATGCTTAACCTGGAGTTTGTGGATCTCAAGAAATCCACAATGTGTTGTAGGGGATCCATCCTGTGTTGAATACTGATTTGCATGTCAAGTTGGTGACACCATTTATCATCACAGATATCCAAAGAGTGAAAGTTACGTTGTTTCACAAATGTAACAGTGTATGCTTCATGATGGCTTATTTTTTTACTGTGCTAACAGTACCATAATAAATCCATTTGGTCATTGTCAATTTTACAATACTGTTTTTTCCAACTACTGTGGTGCAATGACCATCTCATGAAAAATGTGTTCATGGTTTGGCCAACATACTGATCATGACATATCACACAAGTCTCTACATAAATACCATAGTTTGCGCATGTCAACTTTGGTTCAGTGGCAAAGTTTTATTTGTTATCATTTGGGAAGCACAAGGTGACATGGATTTGTCCTTTCCTTGACAAAGGCTTGACATACCTTTGATTTGCTTTTGCAGCTTGTTTGAACCAAGGTGCTTGCAGTTTGTGAGTTTTCGCCCAATTGTGGTAGGTCTTTCATAGGTGATCATTACATGTTGGGGTTATCATGTGGTGGAAAGATGTAGCCCCAACTTGTGGCTAATCCTTCTTGGATTACATTCTTGGATCACATTTTGGGTAAGCACAGACATTCTTCCCAATTTCATGGCAAGTTGTTAGCTAGCATGTCATTTGTCATGTCCAAAGTTTGAGCATCCTTTTTCTTTGAGTCAGTTTTAGCTGCTAAGGTAATCTTTCTTCTTTTCGTTGAGATGCCTCAATCTTATTGCTTCTCCAAATGAGATTGACTTCAATGTCATTTTTGGGAGGTGTGGTTGCCCTTAAAATTACCATCCCTCTCTGGGTTTCACAAAGTCGGTGTGACAAAACCAATATCATCTTCAGTAGTTATGCAATGATTAAGGTCTAGGAAATCTACTTCAAGCTTGACAAAAGCATTTCTGGTTCAAAAGTTACGACCTGAAGACAACAATTCATTTAATTAATCCCTTAGTCAATTAATCTGTTGTTTTTAGGCCACAACTTTTGAACCAGAAACACTAGAAAGCCAAACAAAGGCTCAAAAGACTTGGATTATAGCTTAGTTTCCAATAAAAATTGAGTATTCCTTCTTGCAGTTGGTGCCCAGCTGGCCAAAAATGGCCTAAAATCTACCCCACTTATGATGTCACCCACAAAAAAACAAAATCCAAGACTTTCTTAACTTATTTTAAAATGCAAATTAGAAGACTTGCTGCATCTTTTGAGTGTTTCAACAACTCTCTGGCTCAATCAGCTGCTGGGGTTTCTTTTTCGCTGAGACATTTCATTAATAGTATCAAAACTTTTTGTAACAGTATTCATTAGTCTACCTTTTCAGACACAGTATAATTTGCCATTAACACATTTGAAGTCGGTACAGTTTAGCCTAAAAACCAGCAGTTTGCACATGTCTTTGTGCAAGAATATCGCCAGAGCCGAAGGCATTAGAGAGCTGTTCAAACCCTCAAAAGACGCGAGTAGTTTTAGGCCTTTTTGACCCACTTCATCTGGTCCTAGGCCCAAACTGTTAGATGGTAGTATTTTGCTAAAGCTTTTATTGGGAACTAGGCTAAAATCTGACTCTTTTCATACTTTTCTTTGGATGACTTGCTCAGGTTTCAGGTTCAAAAGTTATGACTTAACAACAATATGAGTAATTAATCCACGAATTAGATAATTAATTATTTTGTTTATTTTAGGCCACAACTTGTGAACCAGAAACGCTAGAAAGTCAATCAATGGCTCAAAAGGCTCAGATTCTATATTAGTTTCCAATGAAAACTTAAGCGAAATACTAACCATCCAGCAGTTGGGCCCTAGGCCAGTCAACATGAGCCAAAATGGCGAAAAACCTACCTCACTTACGACATCACTCACAAAAAACCTGAAAGTCAAAACCAAAAAATTTACTTTCATTGCAGACTCAAGTCTTGCTGAGACTTTTGAAGGTTTGAACAGCTTATAGCACAATCTGCTGAGAAGCTGAAGTTGGTAAGACAACCAAAATATGCTTGATTTTTGCTTTATTTCCTGGTACGATATATTCATATGCCAGCAGGGAACATGTTAACACGTTGGCTGCCGGCCTACAATATATTCGTACTTCGATTTCGGCCTAAAAAACAGCAGTTTTTGGTTGCCATACCAACGCCCTAGCTCCTCCGCTGATTGCGCTAGAGAGCTGTTCAACGACTTAAACGGATCGGCCAGTCTAGTAGATTGCACTCGAAAAAAAATTTTTTGGTTGGGGGGTGTGGATTGTTTGTGACTAATGTCATAAGTGACATAGTTTTAGGGTCATTTTGGCTCATGTTGCCTGGCCTAGGGCCCAGCCACTAGGCCGAAGTGTTTCGCTGAAGTTTTCATTGGAAACTAGACTCGAGTCCGAGTCTGTGGGCCAAGGTAGCCCACAGCAAAGTGGGCCAAGGTGGCCTAAAAGTCCTCCATATATGACGTCACTCATAAAAAACCCACACCCCCCAGGCAAAAAAAATTTTTTCGAGTGCAATCTACTAGACTGGCCAATCCGTTTGAGCCGTTGAACAACTCTCTAGCACTATCAGCGGAGGAGCTAGGGCGTTGGTAAGGCAACCAAAAACTGCTGTTTTTTTTGCGAAAATCGCCAAAACCAACCAGATGCCAAAGTGTTAATGAAGCTTTTTCATCGGTCCCATCAGGAATCATATTTTTTACATGCTTCAAGTTCAGTTATCCATTGGCTTCCAAACTTGTTTGAGCCGTTACCCAAATCAAGGTAGCAATTATGTCCTATTATCCTCAATATTTTGTGTCGTAAAAAGAACACAACCAGTACTTGTGCCTCTAGCCTCTAAAATTTATTTCATTGTGGTTCTGGTTCCTAGCAGTCCACAGAGAGTTCCATCATTCCATGATAAAACGTTCCTCAAACTTGTAGCCTTTTAAGACTGCCTATGTACAATATAGTTTTAACTAGTTGTTCATGAGGTGTCAGCATAGCAAAGTAGTCAATCAGATATATATTTGTTAGGGTGGTACATGGGCCAAAAAAGGTTGAGAACCACTGCTGTACAGTGTTAGGGATTGTTGCAACTGTAGTCAGTTTGATCGATTCGATAGTCATGGTGGAGCAGTGTATAAATTGTCAACCAAAAGAAGCAGTATACCATTATGGAAAAAGTATCACATCATTGTTTTCCTCAACAGCGAAAAGTGGTACAAAAGTAGCAAAACTTCCTAAAGATTTTGATATCCCAACAACGACGTTGACTACAGTTTCAAAAAATAAATGCAAAATAATCACTTACTTTTTCTTATCAAAGCATAAGTGAGTACCAATCTAAGTCAAAGAACATGTTTAACCCTTGGAAAGCTTTGGCATTGAACTAAAACACCATTTTAGAAATGATTTTGTGTGTTCAGCTATAACAACACATTTTCTCCAGTCCCATGAGGTGACATTATAGGGCAATTATATTGTATTATGACCTACTCAATGTTTTTGAGTGAATAAAATAAATTCGGTCTATGACCAAAAAATGACAGAAAAAATAAACCCAGATTGGCTGGCAAGTTATGGAGTTGCAAAGTGGCACAAAAATGGTGGTTAATGCAAGAAAATTTTGCAGTATTTTATTCCATTGTTGATATTGGGTAGGCTGTCAGCCAACATTTACAAGATGTTCATGCAGACAGAACTAGAGCGCGACCGATGTATTAGTACGCCGATATATATCGGCCGATATGACAAGTTGCCGATGTGTCGTATCAGCAAAATTCCACCAATATATATCGGCAATATTTGCTCATAAAGGTGTTACGCTGTTGCTCTGCATGGAGTGTTCGGAAACCTAAGTTGCTACTTCATCTATGACCATGTTTGATTAATGCAAATGCTCTGTCCTGTTCTTAGCACAACAGAGCCTTCTTGCATAATAATCACACCGCTGTGCAACAGTCCCGACAAAACACTCTTAGACGTAACATTCGCTTGTAGGTTTTGGCGCAGTGAGCAGATGATTGTCTGTGAACAAACTAGGTTACATGCTTTTGTGTTGGTTGGATGTTTTATCAAAGTCTCTGTGGGCTAGACAGTCTTGCATTCAGCATGCATCAAAAAAGTGCCTACAACACAGTGAGCAGGACCCAGGTTTACGCAGAATTCGATGTTGTACAGTTCTTCATTGCTGTGAAGTGATGATTTTAATGTGTCACGCATTGTTTTTTACTTATGACATCTGACGTAGGCACAGATGTCTATGCAGGGAGTAGGCCCACTTATCCGCTACACATGTTTGTCTGTTTGTGCATTTTTTGATTTAGAGTTAGACTACTGTGAGCCCTAGAAATTGCTATGGAATGCAGTGGGCACGACGGATGAAACCATCCTATTAGAGTACATTAGGCCTTTAGTAAAACACAGCTGGTTGAAATGGTCATGCGACAAGTACAATGCGTAAAGAGACAAGGGTTTAGGTTTAGCCTACAGTTCACACAACACAGACAAGAAGCTGCTAACAGCTTGCCAGCACTGAAACCCTGACATTACTTGTCTGCCAGACTGAGCCATTTACAAACGTCACAGTCAACAGAGACAGTCATGCTGTCCAAATATGTTATGTGACCAGTTCAGCCAATCATGTTCGGCTGGTGGAAAAATAGCTCCAGGAGCGTATATTTCGCCTCATAAAGCAAAATAGGAGTGTATGTTTTGCCTCACAAAATAATTGTAACTTGTGAAATTATTTTCTCTATGTGACCTGAAGAAAAAAATGCACTGCAGTGCCTTTCAGCTGTAGTTTGAAAATGTTTGGTTGAAGGCAAAATAGCTCCAAGAGTGTTTATTTTGCCTCAAGAGGCAAAATAGATACTGCTTGAATAATAGAAAAAAATCAGTATCGGCATCAGTTATCGGCAATGAAAAATGAAAAACATCAGTATCGGCCCAAAAAAAACTTATAAGTCGAGCTCTAGATCGAACATTCAAATAATTCTATAGAGCAAGATTGCAGGACTGAAAATGCGTAGTGTTACGTGAAATTGATATAAAAGAAATTGCTAATGTATTCAAACCCTTCACCTTTGTCAAGAATAGTTATTCGAATGCAGATACTCCCAAGTTTGAATCCTTGCAAAAAGATGAAAGCAAAGCCCAGCCAGCTGATTCCTGAAAAGCTTCCAGCAAACCCAGAGCTTTGAATGGATTTTTTATAATGCAAACTGCCAAATTTAGGCCGAATTGCCTGGCAGCTAAGGTGTTAATCAAACCTGCAATGGATGCACGCAATTCCACACAAAAAATTCAGGTGTGGTACGTATCTCTACGCTCTGGTGATGTGTATGCTAAGCATGACAAAGGTATTTAAATTTAATTTTAGGTGTCATAAAGGAAGTTGCTGTGTTTCTTTACAAAACTGGGCTAAAATTTCAGTGAGGAAATATGTAAAGACAATTGCTGCCATGTTCATCATAAACCAATGTCATCAGTATATTCACAGCTGAGCTAATCTCTGCACCACATAATATATATTGTGATATTTAAGCATGCCCTGTCTTAAAGAAATTTGATCTCAAACAATAACTACTTCAGAAAAAGCAAAATTGCACTTGTAGTTTTATAAGTGATAAACAAAAAGAATAAATGACTGATATCTACTCACTGTCTATCAAAAGGAATCTTTTCCCAGCTAAGAATCAGACATTAAGATCCTACAGATTATATATTTTACTATGCACGCATCACCTGCTCTTAATCAAATAAAATCGAAGTGAACTTTGACTAATATCTAATATACGTTTAATACAACTTTCACAGCAAGTAACAAGCGATGTGCTGCGTTAGATTAGAGTATATACTTTTAACCACCTGACTTATGCAAAATGTATATGACAATGGTGGGCAAATACAGCTCACCAATATGTAATGTGTGGCTCTTCTTGCTGAATAGCAATGTCTCAAATTGATAGCAAGTTATAGCCTCATATTTAACATGTGTTTCGCTTATCAATGTGTTTACACGAGTTCAAAAAGGTTTGTTACAAAGGAGTCTACATGATTTGATAATAAAAATGTGAACCCAAGCTCAAATTATGCTACTTACGTTTGCAGAACAAAATTAAAATGAGAGATTTTTACCAACATATCAGTATCGGCCAAAGCAGCCGATTTTACTGACCTGAGCAGGTGTTCACAAACCGCTGTTATATTCCTTACGCATGCAGACAACTTGCACAAGAAAGCACAATGGATCAAGTCAAGACAGCTATCTTACAGGAACGCCAGCAGTGGTGTTTTCATAAACAAGGAGACAAGATGAACTATGGAGCACACGCAGGGTGTCGCAGCCGAAACTAAAGCATCATCATTAATCAGATTAATTAAAAATTATAGCAAAATATTGAAATGCTGCAATTTGAAAACTTCAAGCTCATATATAAATCCTGATTTTTATTTTTTGAAAACAAGGTAAGGCAAAGAATGCATTATATTTTCGATAATGACACAGAAAACAAGATTTAAAAATTTCGGAAATATCGGTTGTTGGTCCGTGAATGGCTGATATATCGGTATCAGCCCCTAAAAAGCCATATTGGTCGATCTCTGATTAAAATGTTTCAAAGAGATAGATTGTCAAAAACATTCTGCAAGTTTCCCAATGTTGGAATGAGAACGAATGCTTTTCACAAAGAGGCAACTGCAGACCAAAAAATCAAAGAATACAGAATTACATTGCAAAACTACTGGAGAAAATCCAAGCCATATTTGACCATTTGCAAGAGTTAAAAACATGCTTTGCATTCCTTGTAAATCCATTCAACGTTAATGTAGGAAGTGATGGCTGTCAATTTCCCCAACCGTTAGTCACAAACTTGTCTGCTGTAGAAATGAAACTTACCGAAATACAAGAAGATCTGGCTCTAAACAGTTTCATTCAATGTCACTGTCCAGGTGAGTTCCGGGGTGTTCAAAACAATAAATACCCAGAACTATAAAAAGCCAGTGTTTGACTCACTTCTCATTTCGCACGACATGTTGCTGTGAATTTTTGTTCCCTGTAATAAAGGTCATACACTCAAACCATTGTGCAACCCTAACCAATGAACACTTGGGGGAATTTATTTGCACATTTTAACAACCTATTGTCCATATTTTCAGAAACTACCAAATAAAACAAGACCCTAGTATTGATTAAGAAGGCATTTTTGTGTTTTAATTACTGTACGTCATTTTTTGTAAAACCTGCATCCTTTACAGTATTTGTATTGACATTACAGACTGATTTTGCAACTCGCTGATGTTTTCATTTTTCTGCAAATGATTCTTCTATTGAACAAATCTGCCCACACCTGATATATAACAAACTGAAGGTCACAATTTTGCTAGGATAAATGTCTCTTGTTTCAAATACTTCTGGTACCAAGGGTTTTCTATGGGAAACAGTCTTGAATATCATGCAATATTTGAGTTTGCAATATTTATGGTGGTTTCATAAAACTCCTTGCAATCAAAGCTTAACCAAGTGCTTCAATTATCAAATCCATGTCTCTTTGATAAAAAATATTATAGCTGGTATTGAATAGAAGCCTGGTCCGTATTTGTATGCAGACCCATCTCTATTCCATAAAAACCCACTTTATATATGTACATATCGCCACTGTAAAACCAAATTGCTGTCCAAAAATGGAGTTTTAAGATGATGGCAAGAAACAAATTTTTTCAGCTAGAAGTTTTGCTGCCTTTTCACCTTAGGCTTACATAGCTACTCTTTTAAACTCTGGCCAGTTGTAAATCATAGTAGTACATATCAAATCAACCGAATTTAATAACTCTTGGGACACCTTCTTTTTTTGACCCCTCCTAGACATAAACCTGTTTAGAATTTTTATATTCTTGATAACCCACTTTACACATGGACATAAACCTCTATATAAATTTTAAGGTTGTAATTTATGGTTTTATGGGTGTAATAAACTCCCCTTATTAATTGCATCCAGACTAAAAACACATACAATGTAAAATAAGTTCTGCAAAGGGCAGTCCTAATGAAGGTACTTGCATAATGTGCAAAGTGTACCAATCCAAAATCAAAAAATTATGAATACAGAAATGCTTCTATGGCTATAGTACAACTTATTCGTTTAGTTTATTAGACTTAAACCCTATGCTATTTTCTTAACCAAGGAAGATAGGGTAATGGAACCAAGCCAAAAAGAAAGAGTTATGTTCAAAACATTAAAAAGTGCAATAAAGTAAATATCAGCAAAAGTGGATGTAGTCAGTTTGGTTTTAGCTTGGTGATATTTTGCTATTACAAATGTCACGTACTCCTAAAATTTTGCTCACATACACGTAATTTTACATTTTACGTACAGTGACATAGTTGTGAATTAAAATTCACCCTCAAAATGGTCAACACACAAATTAAAACAGCAAAAGCATGTCATAGAGATATAAAGTTTATCTAAATTTGTCCATGAACCGCATATACCTTATGGAAGGTCACTTCTTGTCCAGATTGCTCATAGGCTTAGTCAGCCAAGGTAATTTCATTTGAAACATTTTCTTTATTAATAATATTTTGTTTCATCATGTTCCAGCTAAAACTTCTTAACACGTTGAGAGCTGGCCTACGGTATATTTGTACTTGGATTTCAGCCTAAAAAACAGCAGTTTTCGGTTGAAAAGTCCTCCACTTATGACGTCACTCACAAAAAAACAGCACCCCCCAAGCAAAAAAATTTTTTTAGAGTGCGATCTACTAGACTGGCCGATCCGTTTGAGCCACTGAACAGCTCTCTAGCGCAATGGGCGGAGGAGCTAGGGCGTTGGTAAGGCAACCAAAAACTGCTGGGTT
>JGI24158J21664_10008261_pt1 | contig 13838 bp, 7 predicted proteins | sample Ectturendosymbi3_FD_21664 | JGI IMG/M metagenome (IMG submission 21664) | reverse complement strand
TGCGACTGGTCTGTAATTTGAAGTGTCAGACATATTCCCATTCTTGTTTTTGCATATGGGAACTATTGTTGTGTTTAAACAGAAATTGGGTATATACCCGTCTTAGACGTTGCATTTCCTGCCAGTAATATCAGTTGTTTTTAGCTTCTAGCCACAAACGCAAATGGATTGTAAAGCTGAAAAATCTAAAAAATGGAGAGGAACGGGAAGAGCGCTTTAGTTTCGTTGTTGTGGCAACCGGTATGCTGAAAAAGCAGGTTTTACCGGAACTCCCTGGACTTTATGACAAATTTAAAGGCGAGGTTATCTACAGTGGGACATTTAATGCCGGAGACGACTTAAAAGGTTGGTGTGAACATTTTTGCTTCTACAAAGTGCCGCAATTTCAATCAAATTTTATTTGAGTGTTGCATTAGGTTTTAATATTCTTGGGCAAAAGCGTACACCGTTGAGAAAAGCATATAACGCCATTTCAATGCAACAAAGGCTGTGTGTTACGTATTTGGAAGATTGCATGAATGGTGAAATCTAAATCGATTGCCTCCTTTTGAAAGTGTTGAATGATATGCAACAGGTAGACACGGCATGCAATAATATTAACTTCAACTGAATGCTTTCTGTTGCGGCGCGGGTGAAGATCTAACGCCGATTTTTTCTTGATTCTTCCCATCTGATGATTAGAATCGGAGCCAGGGTTGCGGACTCGGAGCATGAATCGTAAGGAGTCGGAGTTTTTGGATGGAGTCGGAGTCAGATTCCTAACAACACTAGGAGTCGGAGTCGGATTTTTTTGTGCGGCTCCGACTCCGGATGTCCAATTGGATTGTTTTTTACATCACAGTCCTAAGTTGGGAATTTCTGTGGAAATGGTACAATTTCTTTTGAAATTTTTGTTGAAACAGATTTCTTGTGGTGCACGATTTCCATTGATTTTAACAGCCAATTCATTCCCTTTATGTTAAGGAGTCGGAGTCGGAGTCGGAAATTTTGTAAAGTCGGATATTTTACCTCCGACTCCGCAACCCTGATGTGAGCGAGAATCGATCGGTCAGATATGCTGTGTAAACATGTTGGAAGACACGAACTAACAATTAGAAGCTATGAAGTGAAAAAAAACTTAAAAAATTCCTAAACTCTCGGAAGCGGTAAAAGATTGATGCCTTCCTCAGTAAACTGAAAATTAAGAGCTGTATTTTGTGAATTGTACCTGTGATTGTTGTTTATTCGACTCACTAATATGCAACAGGAAGTTTGCCTGGTTTCCCGGTTTTTCCTGGTTAGTTTACTGCGGCGATTTGGGAAAATAATATTCAGTTTCTTGCTCCACATTTTTTTAACTTAACGAATATTGCAAATTTTGACATAGATTTGAAGGATTGGTTGCGCCGGTCAACAATACGCAAAATGGAAGATTTTCTTAACTGTTGTGAGTGAAACACTACGCCGACGTTTCAGCCAGTCTGCACATTTCAAAACAATTTAAACTTGTGCTTTGTCAGTCATTCTTCATTCTTTTTCACTCGTTTTCAAAGTTTCAAAGTCATCCACACGCAGCATTCATGTTTGTGATCTTTCCCATTTCTTTGCCTGTATTGGGTGTATATCTCTGTAACTGTGACTAGGCTTGTTTCAGTTGAAGTGTGGAGCATTATCTGTATTTTGCCCTTCAGAATGGAAATCCAACGTTAAGTTGAATGAGACGTGGGCGTCGTGTTTTATAAACCCACCAGTTAAGAAAAGTTTGTTATAAAGCAACTTACTGTCGAGCGTATATTGGTAGGGGTGTATTGTTATTGAAACACCTGTACTCTAATATTACCTTACTTGACCTTGTTAGACCTTTCAACCAGCGATTTCCCAAGCTCAAATTCGAGTTGCAGTTTTGCATATGCTACCTTCATTGAGATGCAACACAAGATGTTATCCAGTCTGCAGAGTTGATCAGTTTAATGTAAATCCTTTGCAAGATGAAGGCGGGCATATCACTTTTCTAACTTTGCAAGAAAAATGCGTCAAAGTTTCTCAACATTATGATCTGAACATCTCCCATTTGCGTACCTATAACCTGAGGTTGAAACAAACTTTTTCAGCGATGAAAAAATTTTGCAGGCAAATCCGTGCTAGTCATCGGTGCAGGACATTCCGGATGCGAGATTGCCTGCATTTGTTCTGACTTTGCTGATCGTGTTTTTCTCAGCTCCCGACACGGAGCTTGGATTATTCCGCGCATACTTTCGGTGGGTGTGGCGTGGTGTGTGGCCAAGGTCTATGCGAGTACTTGCTACGATTTTTTGCCTTGGAAGTAAAATTTAGGCGCTCTTGAACGGTTTGTATCAGGCTTGCGCAATGTACGACCCGCAGAAGCCTTTTACGGGGCCCGCCAAGTGATCTGAAGACATTCTACGGTTCAAACATAATCATGTGTAAACCTGTTGTTAACGTGAACAGCAATTGCAATGATGTTTGCTTGCAAGTCTCCAGCTAACAGCAATAACAAGATCAAGTCTTGTGTCTCCAAGCGATGCTTATTATAAGTATGGATTCATAGTTACTGCATGTCGTTCTTCTTAATGCGTGTGAGGCAGCAGAAATTGTGTTGTGTGATGTTGTAAAGGTTCCGCACTCGCAGCCATTGGACTCAAGTGGCGCAAGTAGGGGGAGCAACGGGGGACTCCTTCCCCGGGCGCAACATTTTTGTGGCGCTAAATTGAGGTCGGAATATCACGCAATAATTACGAAATGTTAAATTTCAGCTGATGCTAATAGTTACCATTTACAAAATGCTTAATGCCAGCGGCTGCTACCTAATTACGAAACCTCATGAAGATCACCAAGTAAGCAAGCAGTTCGGAGCTTCTGTCTCGAGCAATCAGCGCCCGCATGTGGTTTGACTCACGGCTGCGTTCTAATGTTTCAGATAGCCAGGGTTGTGTACTTTTCGACTTCCCTCTCGTGTTATGGTTGCGTGACAGCTGAACGAAAATCCAACGTTCACAGTACATGCAGTATGGTACTGCGCATGCTTTTAGAGCAGCAAAGTTTCAGCGAAATTTTGGGCCATGATGCTTTGACAAACTTCATGTTGAAATGGATTTGATGTGGTTCTGAAGGTAGTTATGTCGATTTTATTGGTGGGATATTAAAAACATGCTGACTACTTTTGCAAGATTCTAATTGCAACTGTGCAATAGCGTTGAAAATTTTAGCAATAATTGTTAACGTTTCAGTTACTGCTACACGTGTTTTATATCAATTCAAATTTTAAACTGAGCATCTCCGTTGACATGATTGTCGAAATTCAGGTCACAGAATTGCTTACCTAGAACATTTCACGGAACGTCACTGGTTTGGGTCATTTCCTAAGTTGATGCATGTGACCAGGGTTGGGTATTAGGGGAGGCCAGCGAGGCAGTCGCCTCGGACCTCCACTTTTTCGGAGATGCCGTGGGGCCATCTTTTGTGAGTTTCGCACTTGGTTTCTGCATTGTTTTGTTAAACATCTTATCAACCACTCAAGATCCATATTTGAAAAGCTCTGAAGCATGTCATATGTTTTTCATAATAATGAGAAAATTATGTGCAAATGCGGCAAAAGGCCCCTCATAAGCTTGTTTCAGGGCCCCACCTTGAGAGTGTACCTCCAGCCCCTCATTTTAATATCCACCCCTACATGCGACACTTCTGCATTAAATTATATTTTTGACGAAATCATCGATAAATTTGCATCCGTGAAGCGGGAAACATTTGTGAGGTAAGATAATTACAAGTAAAACATTACATCGCAACATTTCTTTCATTTTCTGTTAACTTTTCAGGGTAATATATCCAAAGAAATGTTTTAGGATTTTGCAATTTTGTATTTATCTGTAGTTTTGTATAAAATCATCTGCCTTCAGATTTTCATTTGCATTTTTTGTCTGACCTTATGTATTCGTGAGCCTGCCTTTCGGCAGTGGCGTACGGTGGCCATTATGGTAGGGTGCTCACCAGGCTCGCAACCAGCCCAAAACTGTGAAGTTTCACTAACCGTGGTGGTTGTCGCCTACCACAACCCATTCGATCAATTGAACAGATTGGCAGTTGATCATAATCAAGCCACGCTCAGCACGTACGCTAGAACGTCGACAGCATCGGGCACGAACAAGAATTAATTAATTTCATTTCTCGGGACAAACTTTTCAACTGAACTCACTGATAACAAACGAATAGCATTTTCGACATAGAATCATCAAATTAATCTACTGGCTTACGTGTTAGGAAGCATCCGTTTTTCGACTGCTATCAACATTCCACACTTTAGCGTTAGGCTACTTTGCATGCGAGCCTAGGCTCACCACTACTGAAGTCAATAATATTCAGCTTCGTGCATTCTCATTTTAAAATTCGTCCAAACTGTTACAGTAATCATCACATATACAAACCAAACCACACCACCTACCTAGCCAAAGTAGGCTATTTCATCCTGAAGCAAAACTCATTTGTACAAGTCCACTACAACGAATCCAGCCCACTGCGCAGCTTGCTTCTACTGTACAGATTGAGCGGAATTGTTAGCAAAACAACGCATGACGTTACCAAGGTGTTCAAAAGGGATGGTGAACACTCGGGTTGATTTAAAAGCTCTATAGTTTGGCTCCTCTGTACTTATACAATACTTAACTATTTCCAAGATTCAAAGGTTCTGACGTCAATTCCGTGACGTTACAGTAATATAAAATTTTCAGATGGATCTAGAAACAACGATATGCGGGTCCCGAGTCAGCTTTCGACGCCCCTTTACTCCTAATTCACTCTTCGCATCTATGCTACCACAAGCGGGATGGGTGGAAACGCCCAAACTGACTTTGTCCCCGAGCGCGGGAAACCCTAGGTACGCCACTGATTAGACTGTGTTTTCATTGAGCTCCGTTGGGTGGGTGTCCCAACGTCATGGTCGGAAGATAGGGAAGCTGTAAATAACATGTTGTGCAGCGCTGATTGAGGGTCTGAGCTATACGAACATAATTGAGCGTCAGCTGTCCTTCCGAGGCAGGTCTTCCCCACGGAGAGGTTTTTGTAGCTAGTGTGACCGTGAACTGGGCTGGCGTGAAGAAAGCATCTAAAACAACGCATGTGTTCATTACGATACACTAAATCAGTGTGATACACTAAATCAGTGTAACAACGCAGAATCCATTGATATAGTATATCACACTGAAGTTGGGTAGTTAAGTCGGACAAAAGTAATACCAAGATTCACTGATTTGAAAGATGAGATAATAAGTGTTTTGGAAACAGAGCCGAAGAAGCTTTTGAAGCTAAAGTGTTACAAAATCAACTTTTGAGGGGATGTTGGTTCATTTTCCAAAGTTTTTACTGCACATCTCACACGAAAGGCTTTCAGTGGTAGAAATTACTTACTCTGGGCAAATCGAAAGTCTTATTCAGGAATTTCATAAAAGGAATTGCATAACAGAAGAGAAAAAAATTTACTAAAACGTTCATAGAAATTTATCAAATGATGTCAAAATCCAGGGTGTGCAAGTTTTTCCCCTGCATCCCCATTCCGACCCCCATGATAGACATAGATACGAAGTCCATTGCGCCAGATACTCTGCAAGACACCAAAACGCCAGGGCACAGAAAACCAAAGAGGTTATCTAGTCAGGTACCCCATGAATCAGCTGAGATTGACGAGAGTTCTGATCGAAAGACGTGACATGACCACATACTTCCGTCCATAGTTCTTTTGTTTATGAGCTAAGTTGAATGAACAGCTACAAAGCCGTCCTAGGACAATGCGGAGAACTGTTTTGAGACCGAATCTTAAAATAATGTTGCTGTTAACTGCAAACCTTGAAGACCGACTTAGTGCTTTCCGAAAGATTTTGGTGGAACAGGTAATTTGCTAAGTGCACGATAAGCTAGTAACCGGCGAGTTACTGTTAGCGGCGCGGCTGAGCTCAGCTCAGCTAAGCTATGTCTACAAGAGGCTCATTTAAATTGTGTTACTTTCCACTGGCATCTAATTTACTGAAATGTACAGTGACAGAGAAATATACCCGATGATATAAATTATCGACCATTTAAACAAATTCTTATATTTTGCTCCAATTGTATCATTGTTTGCGGAATTGAGGTTCACAACAAAAACGTCCTATTGACCTTCTGAAGGTGTTCATTTAGTTGTCATAAAGTGGTTGCACTTTGCTCATCGCTGATCAATTGTCTGTTCTTTTGATTTGCCATTGGATGGTTCCTGGTTGCTCAAAGCAGAATCATGTTTACCTACGATATCATCAAAGCACAAGTACTTCATATTTTATTTATAACGTTCATGCTGGTGCTAGGGACGGAAGAATAATGTTTAAAATATAGTTTTAATTGAAACTGTCTCTGTAAAATTAAACGTAAAACGCTTCTCACAGAATGGAATTCCTTACGATATTGGGTTGGGCAACCGTTTTCTTATGGTTCTCAGAAAAGTTCTCCCTAAATGGTTGCTGGGCAAGTTCATTGCTCCGAAACTGGCAAGTGAAAGCCGGTTAGATTACACCGCATGTGGACTTGCACCAAGGTAAGCTGACCGTAGTTTTTTTGTAAATTTAGTGGCAGTCTTTCGTCAGTTCCTGGTACCTTATTCTTTCAGTATCAAAGTGCAAGCATGTAAAAAGTTATGAAACAAAATTATCTTAGCTATTTTAAGAGACTTGTTTGTTGTTTCACCGATTTACAAAGAAGATGCCGTAAGCGATAAGAGTTGATGGTGTGAAATATTTTTGATATTACTTTTTACTCAAACTGCAAGTTTTTTTCTACACATGAGATATGCGCTATTTTTTCAGTGGCGTATGGTGGTCATTGTTACTGGGTGTGCTTTAACTCGTAGATCAGGGTTTTCCTTTTTGCAATTTAGGCAACGGGACTGTGTTTATTCTAGCCAACGTCATTTCAAGTTCAATTTTGCTCCACTAGTTGTGTGGTAGAGAATTGCCGTTACTGTTAGGTGTAACACATGTCACATCACTCTTGCAACCACTCAGTAGGCGCGGTGTTGAATGTGCGATACACCACGAACAGGATGTGTGCTAAGAATAGCATCTACGTGTAAGTGGAGCGATTAAGCAAAATCAGAGTTATCCCGATAAAGTGATCTCGGTGAGTTCCATAATGCTTGTGAACCTGGTGAACAGTTGACTGTGCTGGATGTGTTCGGCGCGCTGGGTGGAAATACGCTCTCTTCAAAACGTAGCTGCGTTCCTGCTGCTGAAGATGACTGAAGAACCAGCATACTGCAGCTGAGCACCGAGGGTCTCACCGCAAACAAGATCAGCGTCATCGAGCAGCTGGCTTACAAGAACAAGACGCTCGTTATCGTCCTCCAGGAGACCCACTGCACAACTGCAGGCAAGCTAGTGATTCCCACCTGTTCGCTAGCTGGGTCAGTCCTGAGTAGCAAGTACGGCCTTGCCGCGTTTGTTCAGGAGCAGTCGGAATGGTCACTGGTCGATCAGTCTCCAGAGCAATCAGAGACTGAGTGGTTGTGCGTAGATGTCGCAGGATTTTAGATTGTTAACGTCTGCAAACCTCCACTCTCGAGACCCACACATACGGCCATCCCGACCTTTGCACACTCCAGTCTGTATGTTGGCCACTTTAACTGCCAGCACGTCAGCTGGGTTACAGCAAAACATCTCCTGACGGTGAGAGCCTGGACTCCTGGACATTGCAGGGTTGCGGAATCGGAGGTAAATGTCCAAATCCGACTCTTCGCTTCCAAAATTTTCCGACTCCGACCTTTCCAAAATTTTCGACTTCGGCTCCTTAACATAACGTGAATGAAGTTTGGCTGTCAACAGTGGCAAAGAGCGAGTAGCGACTAGCAATCTATGGAAATCGTGGTGCACAGCAAGAACACTGTTTCAATAAAAGTTTCAAACAAAATTGTACCATTTCAAGTTGAAATTTTCAACAGGCACGAATTAGAACTCCTAACGTAGGAGTGTGATGTAAAAAATGATCAAACTGGACTCCTGGTGTTCTTAGGAATCCAACTCCGAACTCCTTCCAACTCCGGGAAGCCAACAACCTTGAGCTGCTGCACGACCCAAAAGGAGTAACCAGCTTCTTCTCTCACCGATGGGACGTCGGTACCAATGTGGCCTTCGCGAGTGTCGACCATGACAACCGACTGTCTGCAGACGTGTTCCAGGAAAGCTCCCTCGGTCACAACACCGGCCCTCTCTCATAACGCCATCGAGGCTCAAAGGCCCTGCCTACAGCGATCCGGTGAAGCGTTGGAACTTTCGCAGAGCTGATTGAAATCGTTTTTGCCTTCTTACATGCGTATCCGTTGAGAGATCGCCACTTCCGCACACAAACATCGAGAAGGCATACCAGGAACTATGCGAGAGCCTGCTGCTCGCAGCTAAACAATGCATCTTATGTGCCCGTCCCAAGAACTATATGCCATGTTGGGACAAAGAGTGCGAGACCCTTTATCACTCCTTTCAAACGAGATCCAGTGGGGACTGTCTCTGACAGATACGCTTCGTCCCTACTTTCCCGGCTTGATCAGAAGAGGCAGGAGAGAGGAAAGAAGCTGTAAATTCCATCGACTTCTTACACTCCAGCCGCAAGGCGTGGAGTGCCATCAATAAACTCATTGGCAGGCATAGGCATGGGAGCAGGCAAATTTTTGGAGTTGCGAAGGAATTTTGTCCGAATTTCCCCAAAATACCCGAAAAATTTTTGTGCACCAAGCATTCCATGAAGACCAAAAACAGACATAAAGACCTGAAAAAGGTCTTCAATTTATCTCATTGGACGCCATTAATTTGGGAGAAATTAGTCAAATTTCAGATGTATTTCATTCAGTTGCATTTCAAGGTGTCGAAACATCTCTGCGCGAATTTTCTGGGATTTTGCCCGGGTTTTCGACAAATCAAAACTTTTGGGGTAACAAGTGCACCCCCAGCTCCTACGCCACTGCTGACAGGTCTGGACACTCCCTCAGCAACCCCATTTTTCACAACTCGTGAAGAACAGGGCACACAAGACAGGGGATCGTGCGACTCCACAAGGCTCGTCAGCAAGCAGCTGTCCGACCTATGGATGGTCCCAACATCTGATCGAGAAAGCATCTCTGGTCCTTTCACGCCAGAGGAGCTTGCTGCCACCCGCAACCACCTAGAGCCATGAAAATCTTCGGGTCTGGACTCTATTTTCCCAGTTTATTCTCTACTCCAGTTGAGCTCTCAAGTCCTGGTCATGTGATTTCTTCACTTCGTGCATGTGCCAACCAACTCAGAACCCCAGGATCTGGAGAAGAGCACTATTAGTTGCGATGCCTAAGCCGGAAAAACCTATGGGGAGACCCAAAGAGTTATCGCCCTATATCTCTACTGTGTTTCCCCTTCAAGATCCTCGTGAGACTCATATACGCTAGTATCGAACCAATCATTGATCCATTAGGATTTGAACACGGGAGGTAGACTGTAGGTCAGGTAACCTTGCTGACACAGGACATCGAGGATATCTTTTCGGCTAAGAAGGCCGGACCTGTGTTTGTCGATCTCACAGCAGCCTATGACACTGTATGGCATCACGGCATCTACACCTCTTACATGCCAATTCCCATCTCCACAAAGTGCGCATACATCGACGATCAAGCAATCATTCATGTCAGTGATGGCTGGCAAGCAGTGGAAGGAGTGCCCAACAAGGTCTGGGAGATTGTAGGTAAGTACCTCCAGAGCTCAGCACAACAAAAATAGCGTCGGGAGTCTTCCAATTCAACAACAAGGAAACTAAATGTGAGTTGAAAGTCAACTTCAGCGACGACACCTTGCCCTTTTGCTCTGAGTCTAAATACCTCGGAGTAACGCTGGGCAAGGCGTTCACGTGTTGCCGACACCTCGAGTCACTTCGCAAAAAGCTGACATCATATGTCGCACTCTTGAGGTTGCTTGCTGGCTCGAGCTGCTGTACTGGAGCAACAACGCTGCAAACAGCCGCGTTAGCCCTGGTCCATTCAACAGCAGAGTACTGCGCTCCTGTCTGGTGCCGTAGTCCACACACCATTCTCATTGACCCCGCCATCAACAACGCCTTGCAAATTGTGACTAGATGCCGGTGTTCTGCACCAGCGGACAGTCTTCCTGTCCTCGCGTGCATACAACTTGTTGAGCTTCGTCGCAAAGCAACCACACTGTATCTAGTACACCGTGGCATGGATCTGCTCCACTCAGCTCTCATCTGTTCATCGAGTGGGAATGCACGGCGTCTCAAATCGAGACGCCCATTTGTACCAGCCGCAAAACAACTCATCAATTCATCTGACTACAACAACAGACGTGCGGCGCTCTGGGCCAATCACCGCTGGAATGCAGAGTGGTTGGACAACACTACCGGGGTTTTCCGGAAGGCCGCCCAGGGCCGTTAATAGGAAAATAGACACATTAGGAAAATAAGACGTGGACCAAATAACCGCCCGGGCTGTTATACGGCAGTTGCATATTGCCTGTGTCTGAACAACTACACATGCATACGTTTTATTCTAGTAGTTTCAAATATAGTGGGCCTTCAATAGCTATTGAAAAGGTGATTTGGGCCGCGATAAAAAAAGTTTGCCAACCACTGGTGTAAGGTGACAACTACAAATAGTATTAAAACTCAGTACGGTATAACGTTGGACGTACCGTGTAAGGTGACAGGTACAAATACCGGTACGGTAGTATTCAACTCAAATATTAGCACCATATAAACGCCCACCTAAAGTAAGCGCCCATGGGCGGACTAAAGACTGGGCGGCTTTCCGGAAAACCCCGGTACGAGACTCCTTACTTTCATCCCCGACATCGGCACCCAGCCTCCTGGAATGGCCCTTCCAAGAACAACATGGGTCCGGCTTAACCGCCTCTACACCAGTCTCGGACGTTTCCGCGCATGATTGCAAAAATCGGGAATGGCCCCCTCTGCGGCCTGTGAGTGTGGCTCAGAAGAACAGATCGTTGACCATGTTGTCCTTCAATGTCCAATTTATCGACCTCCCCGTGGATTGCACGGCCTGAACGTTCTGGATGATGAGACAATCGTCATGGCTGCTGAACACCTGCTCAGATCTGGTGCGGCCAAGCAGCGGATAGGACCAACTCGCTCAAACGATGGAGAAGGTCTTGATTGTGCTTTATTATGGTAGCGACGAGAGTAATCTCGTCGGGTGATCTCTGCTGTTGCTTTCCGCCACAGAAGTTTTGCGTGCTTGCCGCTCGGGTCCTCCGGAGGCAACAGTGTAAAGTGTTGCGTCACCAGCCTTAATTCCGAAGTGTGGTGAGCTGACACTCAAAGAGGTTTTGAAACGTGTACACAACGACCTCCACTAGCCTAGCACCTCACGAATTCCGCACATGAACAGGACTGCAATCTCTTATTTCCTGCAGCAAAAACGGAGCGGAAGATAGTCAGCACAAACTTTGTTGTCACAATTCAAGCGGCAAACGTCAACAGTGATAGATCGCTGGATGCATTTTCTGAAAATACAAAAAAAATAAACTAAGCGATTCTATCATTCTATCAGAGTGCTGTTGCGGAAAATTTTAATACTAATATGAGACATATGACCAAAATATCGCAGCAAAGAAAACAGGTTGGAGCCTATATCAATAGACAATAGTTTAAACATGTGTCCTTGTCCAATAAAACTATACAGTAGGCCTATATCCCTGATTTCTGATATTATCTGCGTAACATGCATCAAAGATGGCTTAGATAAGTAGATGATTTAATGACCAGATTTGCGGCTTGCCGCATTTTACTGCATCACTAGAAAGAATGTTTTTGTAAATCATGTTAAAACAAAAACAAACTCGCTGAAACCAAGACTGAGGAAAAAGCAAAACAAGCATTGTCAAGAAGCCTGCAGCAAAACGGCTACTGTACATCTAAGCCTGATAAGTGAGAGATCTCTAACGGAGTATGCAGGGTTGTCCATGGTACATATTTATCTGTCCCATTCCCATCCCATAGCAATTTATGCCTATCCCATCCCATGGGACGTTTCCCATGGGATTCCCACAGAAATGACATTCCCATGGACAAGCCTGGGAGTATGTCATGAGCTTTATTAGTTATATAAAATATCTTGAGCAACAGAGAAAAGTGATCTGAATGTTAATGTTAGCGCCGTAGACAAAAATTTAGAAGCGGAACTACAAGCAAATCTTTATTTTAATCACCGTTTTACCTCATGTACTTGCATTCATATGTTTTTTTGCATTTCTGGGTTTTTTTGATATACAAATTTTTTTTTTCATGAACAATCTGGGTTTTTTAGAAATTACAGAATGGGAGCCCTGCTTATTACCAGTTAAGTAAAACTTGCACGAAGCATTCACCGTGCGTTAAAGCATTCAACAACAATGGTAATAAAAACGTACATACCGAACAATTTTGCCTCCACAGCTCAGATATTTGGTCCGATTGATTATATCAGCAAACTCGCTGTTTCGACTGGCAGAATTTACTATTCATATGAGGGCCGAAACATCACTAAAGACAAGTTTACTGAGCCGCGGCTTTATTGCACGCTCGGCGAGACAAACGCGCTCGGCGAGACAAAAACAGATTGTTTGTCAGAACTGTTACGAGATTACGAAACAGACACATGTCGTCACAGCATCCTATGTTAGCAGACGCAAGACGTCGAGCTAGGAAAACGAAGGCATCATGCGTCAAACGCTGTCAAGTGAAGTTAGACCGTGCGCCGAATCAAACGGACTCCTTTGAGTCCAGGAGTGGCGCGCATTACGCTTGGTGACCGGATGGAACGCAGCATTTGGCGATAAACACAAGCGAAGTCGATGCTCGCCGTTACATAAAGCGTGTGCATTTATCGGATTATATGTAACCCTTCCCTTGCACGTTCACAATGTCCTCAACTTTAACCACTACTGAAATCTGAGAACTTGTATAAAACGAAACAAATTGTTCGTCTTCTTGAAAGTATTGCTAAGCAACTAGAAGTCCGTTTGACTTTGGGGATGCACAATATCCCGATACGTGCAAACGCGGTAAAATGAATTGGATGTATCTCAAAAGCTTTAACCAATAAAAAGCTAATGTTATTTGCAGATTCAACCATCCAGATTTACTGCGAAAAGGCTAATGCACTTAATTTTTTTCGAATGTGGCACCTTACACCTAGCTGTGTTCATGACTCGAAGACCTTGCTGTCAATCTCCTCCCCCTGATATCTCATTTTTTCAGATATTAAATAAAAATGTCTGTCTGTCCGTCACCTATGTAATAGCCACGAACTCACAAGTTTTCATGAAAACAAAAACAGTGATCTTTGTTAGCACTGAGATTGCATAGTATCACGGAAGCAAGTAAATTCGGTGCCTACGACGCTTTGCAATAGTGAATACTGGCGTTGTCGGGAATGCGAAGGATCGTCGTATTCCTATCTTTTTTCCTATCTTTTATTCCAATCTTTTCTGCAGCGAGAAAGGCGTCCTTACAACTAATTTATTGTGGCACAAAATTATGGAGCTTAGGTTGTCAGTGTTGCGAAATCTTTCATCAAAAAAAAAATTCAACTGCCTTGACTGTAGCGTGGCGCATCTTTTGCTGAATAGATCGTTTCAACTGTTGTTTTTTTGCACTACACATTTTCGCGGCGATCAAAACGACGAAGACACGAGAACATTTTGCGGAAAGTTCTTATACAACGCAATTGGGAGTACAGACAATGCACAGCACAAGAATTGTCCTTCCAGTGGCATCGACGATCGCCCGGGCAGAGATTTGTTTAGGGTGTTGAAGAGATCGCCCATTTCTCAACCGCACACACTTGGTCT
>JGI24158J21664_10008260_pt1 | contig 13839 bp, 7 predicted proteins | sample Ectturendosymbi3_FD_21664 | JGI IMG/M metagenome (IMG submission 21664) | reverse complement strand
CAGCAATAATACAAAATTACTTTGTAAACTAAGAAGAAAATGTCCTATAAATTAAAAGATGTAGTGTGGTCCCTGCTATAACAATTGCATGTTATCATATTTTCTGATGGAAATGTGCACTAAGGTACAACATCACAACAAATAAGAAATTTGTCTATCCTTTTTAACTCAGAGACATAAAAAGACTACTTTCTGATCAACTGTGGCATTATCATAAAATTATCAATATACCAAATACTTCAATTTCTCAAAATCATCATTTGGTATAAAAAGTTTAATTTAATATAAGTATTTACTCTTATTTGATAGGGTCTTTTCAGAAATTTTTGGAAGAAGTTTTAACCCACAGTTTTTTAGGTGTAGAAGTTGGTTTGCAGCTTATCTTTATTTGCTCATTGGAGATGGTGGTGGGGGGCCTTTGAAAGGCAGGTATTTACACATAACATTACAGCTGCTGTTGGGGGCCCTTTGAAAGCAAGGTACTTACGCATTACAATCGCTGTTGGGGGCCTCTTTGAAAACAAGGAATTTTCAGAGCTGGGCAGTAGCGAGCTGATTTTCCAGTGGCGTCAGCGGGAGCGCCGCTCTTTTTTGAAAAGAATAACGGATCCGGTAGCGAGCTATCACATTTTACCACCACCGCTATTCGCTACTTTGGCGAAAGAGGTGCCCAAAGGAAAAAGTTCGCAAGAGCTCTTCCGTCAGCACACGTTGATAGTAATTATTCTTCTCACTGTTTTGCACTGATTTGTTTGCGGTAAGGCAGCAGCATTAGGAAAGATTTAGCTCAGGTTGCTTTTGACCTGATCGATAGGTTCCACGTTAGTTCGGTAAAAACTCAGCATGAGCGACTAACTTGAAGCATTTGGGTTTTCGAAGCATTGGTCACTGCTTCCAGTAAAGCTGCGTATGACTGAACTGAATGCTTGGAAAAATATGGCACTGGGTTCAACATTTTGAAAAATATGGCACCGGGTTCAACATTTCGCTGCATGTGCAACTACGGTTTTTGTTTTGAAGTATATGTCAGTATGACAGTTTTTGTAGCTTGCTTCAACTTCAGGATATTTGGCTGTATGCATAACTTGAAGCAAACGTATGATTCTGTCTTGAAGACAGTGCCGTAGCCAAGGGGGAGGAGGAGACATCTGTCCCCGGGCTCAGCATTTTTAGGACGTAAATTGAGGTTGGAATGTCACGTAACAATTACGAAATGTGAAATGTCAGCGGATGATAGTAATTACGATTTACGAAATGTCGAATACCAGTCGCTGACACCCAATTGCAAAATCTCATCAAGATCACCAAGGTTCGCAAAGGGAGCAATTGCAAACATTAGTGACGTTTTAAAGGCTCGAATCCTACTGCAACGATTGTGTAAACAACACTGCGGCTGGGACGAAGAGGTTTCACAGGACTATGCGAACGCGTGGCAAGAATGGCTTCAAACCCTGTCGACGCTTTCGTCGGTAAGCATAGAACGATGTTTCATCCCTCCCGACTTCCAGCGGCCGATACGATGCGCACTGCACCACTTCGCCTACGCCTCGACTTGTGGCTACGTTGTCGTCACCTATCTGCGCGTGGTCGACAACGATGGCAAGATATACTGTTTGTTCGTGATGGGAAAAACCTGCCTGGCTCCCCTGAAAGCAGCCACAGTGCCTCGGTTGGAACTGCAAGCCGCAACCCTTGCAACCCGACAAGATCAGTTCTTACGAAGGGAGCTGGACATCGAATTGAGTGAGTCCACATTTTGGAGTGATTCGACTGCAGTTTTGCTGAGCATAAATAACACGTCTAAGCGTTTCCCCACCTTCGTGGCTAATCGGCTTTCCAAAATTGAGGCGGCATCGCGACCAGGCCAATGGAAATACGTTCCTACGAATGTAAACCCGGCGGATGAAGGTTCGAGAGGCTCAAATGCTCGAGAATTTGTGTCGAGGTCGCGATGGCTGAAGGCCCCAAAGTTTCTGTGGGAAAAGGCAGACAGTTGGCCTGAGTCGCCGGTGGACATGCCTCCTCTGCCAACGGAATACGACGAGGTGAAGGTAAAACCTGTGTTTGTGCAAAGTATTGACTCAACTAGCCTGTCTGAAAGACTAATGGCCTATTAGTCGTCGTGGTTGAAACTTAGAAATGCTGTGGCATGGTTTCACCGTTTCGCTGAATTCCTGCGTTCCCGTAATCGTCCTCACTGTTGTGGCAGTTTGACTTGTGACGACCTCTCAGGAAATGAAACAGCCATCCTACGCTTTGTGCAGCAGCAAACCTTCAAACAAGAGATCGACGTGACCAGTCGTTGCGCTGATCAAAAACGCAGTTGCAAACGAGACCTCAAGGGCATGGGCTTGACGCGCAGCTTGTTCAAGCTAAACCCCGTTTTGGTTGATGAGACCATCAGAGTTGGCGGCCGCCTACAAAACGCTCCGGTAGGCTTTGATCAGAAACATCCGATAATCCTTCCTCACAGCCACCACGTGACAGACTTAATTATCCGTTTCTACCACAACGAGCTTCACCATGTGGGTGCGTCTCACACCTGGGCTGCCTTGCGACAACGATTCTGGGTTATAAAGGGAGGAGTTGCTGTTCGAAGGGTCCTGGGGCAATGCGTCCTGTGCCGCAAGCGAGGTGCAAGCATAGGACAACAGGTGATGGCAGACCTACCAAGGGAACGTACTGCAGCTCATCAACCTCCGTTTTCTCACGTCGGAGTCGATTTCTTCGGGCCCTTCATGGCAAAGCAGGGCGGAAGCAGCATTAAGTGCTACGGCTGCATTTTTTCTTGCCTCACCGTCAGAGCAGTTCACATCGAAGTGACTCAATCTCTGTCCACCAATTCATTTCTTGATGCATTCCGGGGTTCGTCGGTCGCCGAGGAAAACCGTCGAAAGTTCTGAGTGACAACACGGGCTGCTTTGTGGGAGCGGACCGCGTTCTCCGCGAGTCAGTCGCTGCTTGGAACCAAGCGGCCATTAACAAACATTTCCGACAAAAGGGAATCCAGTGGGCTTTTAATCCTCTTCTCGCCAGCCATTTCGGGGGTTGTTATGAGAGGATGATTAGATCCATCAGCAAAATTCTAAACGTTTTACTAAGAGATCAACTCGTTTCTGATGAGAAACTCAACACCTTCATGATAGAAGTCGAGTCCATCCTAAATTCCCGACCTTTAGTTCCCATCTCCATGGACCCGACGGGTGAAGAGCGCTTGACACCTAATCACCTCCTGCTTCTTAGGAACTCCCCTAACGTTTCCCCAGGTATATTTGCACAGGATGACAACTATGCCCGCAAGCGATGGCGCCACGTCCAGTACTTGACTAAAGGGTTAAGCTCTGGTTTAAGAGTGTTCTACTCAACATAACGTAATTCTGCTCTCACTTGTACAATTCCAAAATGTGAGGCCATAAAACATTCCAGGGTCGCCGGTGTCAAGCGAAATTTCTGTGAACATATACAGAGTAATATTCTACAAATAAAATACGCTGAGAAAACTGATGATTAGGGCTTAGGGCAGTGGCGTAGCAATCCACTGGCTACTCTGGCTATAGCCAGGGGCGGCACGTTCCAGGGGGCGGAAAAATCTAGTCATCTGTTTTAAGCAGAGATAATTTTGAAAAAGAGGTGAGGAAATTATTCACACTTATTAAAATTTAAGCTTTCTTTCATCAGCTATAAATTCCACGCCCCATGATAATCTTTTGGCTAATAAGGGCGACACAGCCGATATTAGCCTACTAGTGCCAAGGTTCCAGCCATCTTATGCTAACCAGCGTTTGTCGCTACCTGTCTCTCAATGTTGTTGCGTAAAATGGCCGCTATTTCGGGAATCTACTCGAAACACGTCTATTTTGGGGATTTTGTCCCTAGATTGGAACTTTTGACCCTTTTTACGAATTTTTTAGGGATTTTCGGAAAAGTATGAAATTGTGCAAAATAAACTATTTTAGTTTATTTTGCAAATCATGTTTGGTTCTATTTTCAAAATTTATCATGCCACTCCAATTTTATGATCCACCACCACGGATTTAGGGATGTTTTAGGGATTATTGAGTTGCATTTGTGAGAGCCCTGGCGTTTACTCTAGTAAGCTCCAGCATCGTTCGTTGGTCAAGGTCCAGCCAACACATTTGCAGCTGGGCTTTTAAAGCAGTAAAGCAACTATTGCCGCAGTTAATCAGAAAACTCTACAGTAGTTAAGCTATTGTTCTGTCTTTTATTGATAGGAAAGGGAAGTTGCTTACTTGCTTAATACTTTCGCTCATCCAAAAGGCTGTTTATCTTAGGGCGTTAATGTAAGCAGGTTTTGCTGAAAAAATGTGTTAGCGTCAGGACTGAGGCGGCGGTTATGCATTGTGCTGATAAAATGCAGCATTGGCTGGCTGAAAGTTTGGCTGGCAGAGAGGAGTGTGTTTCTCGTGCGATGTTTTCATATTCTGGCTAAATGCGCCTGTTGTGTGTATGCCAGAACCGTCGCCAGAAAATTTTCGATACGGGGATTTTGCAGTTCTGCAGGAGGCCTTTGCGGTTGTGCGGGGGTGCTTGACGTTATAAAATTAACCAAAATTCCACCTATTTATAGTGTTTCACGTTTCAATTTGGGCGGGCTTGGAGCTTTGTTTGGGGGTACTAAGCGCACCAAAGCCCCCCGTGGCGACGGGACTGGTGTGTGCTAATGTGACTGTCCGGCCTTTGCCTGGCAGAGTACGTTTCTGGTAATGTTTTTGTTGAATATGCCAGCTGTCTTTATGCTTCAGAATTTGTTTGGCTTAGGACTGGCATGCCCACCTCCGTTTCTTGTCTATTGACATAAGCGCAAAAAAATTCTTTTTCGCAAAACGATTAGGACTACAGTTTTTGTGGTCAAGCACACCGGTCAATTGTCTCAATATAGATCAATTATTGTTGGTGATTTTCTTCCTAGTCGCACTTGTTAGTTGCATTTCTCCTCCGTTAATTTCTTCTTTTTTGTTTGCGTTTCGGTTTCCTGTGATTCGTTTTGAAGATTTTTGTTTAGCTGTTTTAACTGTCTTGGGAGTCGAGTAATGGTGATTTCGGTCATGCCAAATCCTGCCCACCACAAATCTTGTGTTTGTTCGAAAATACTAATTGTTGAGTAAGTGCGACAAAATCTTTGTTTTTTACGTTCATATTTCTCAATTTGTTACTAGCCTCATAATCTTTTTTAGTTTGTAAACAGTCAAACTTATAGTTGTCTGCTGATGATGGTTGTATAGTTGTTCGAATACTCTGCTGATATCATCATGTTGTAGCTATTACCAGCTGCAGCTGTACATTGGGCTCCGCGCCATGGTGTTCGGGGAGGTTAAGCAGTCGACAATTTACGCAAAATTTGCAAAAAGATTTGCGTCTTCGTAAAACAAAAGATCTTGCCATGGTTGACTGCCCACGATNGCGTCACAAATACCACACCGCTGTCCCCCACCANGGGAGGCATTTTCTGCTAGGGCCAGGGCGGCAGACTGTGCTCCTACGCTACTGGCTTAGGGTATGGTGTTTAGGCAAGTGTTTNGGGTTAGTGTTAGAAAAAGAAACATAATTGAGGTCTAAGACTAAGTCCGATATTTTTCAGTGGTCATAGTTATTCCCGAACTGTAAGCTTGTTGTGTTGGTGGGTATCTGATATCTGTAGCAGACACATCTTAATGGTCTGTACATGTTTGATGTTGATACGATTAAAAGAAACAATGTCAAAGGAATCAAGCAACAAAGACAAGAAAAACCAGCCCAAAGGCTGTAACCAGTCAAGCATGAAAAACGTGACACGCAAAAGTTACGTTGAACAGTCTGACAAAGATGAGGAACATTCAAACAATTACGTTATGTTAGAATCCCAGAAACAGACTATGAATAAATTACGTCAACGAATGGCTAACATATGAAGTCAGCGAACAAAGAATCTATGACGTTATGGCCAGAACTGAAGAAGACACGAAAAAATGATGTCATGGAAAAATACGAAAAAACAGCCAAAAATGATGTCATCGAATATCATGAAGTAATGAGCCACTAACATTATGATGTAATGTTTTATGAGGAACCAATAAATGATTAATTAGAAATTTTCCAAAAGATCTGGGTATAAAAGGGCCGATCTTGGCAACCCAGATCAGTTCACTCTTCGACTCTGAACTGAGAACTCCTTCTCTGGTCTACGTCATGTTTGGTTTAGCCTTTAAAGTAAAACTGAGTGGTGCTAGGATCACCTGAAAGGATTTGTCCTTTCCTGACGGCACTATTCTCCTGAAGCTCTGCCTTGTAGCCATCTTAAGCTCGAACGGATGGTTGTAAGTGCTATTATCTTTTCCTCTGGCTCAGTGGCAAAGTTAGTAGCTTGAGTCTTCAGACTAGAAACAATGTCAATGACTTGTTTTGGTCAACACTAGTGGCTTTGTCCGGCTGAAATTCTGACGTTCAGAACTATAAATTTGGCTTTGTCCAAATTGACTGCTGCCACACAAATTTGCTACGTTAAAGACAAACGTTATTGTCTAGTATGACAAATTGGCATTGTCAGAGGGAATCTCTGCTACCCTGTGTAACAAAATTGGAGTCATCTAAAATGAGGTTTGTTACATACTCGGGAGCATGTATTAAATCTGGCCNATACAAATTTGATCATAAAATGGCCATAACTTTCNACTAACATTGGATGGTGTTTTGATTTAAGAATTTGATATNGTCACAAAACCAAATACGTGACCGCACTTGCGGAAACTAAACCCAAGCCCTTTCTTTGAATCTGCAAAACCCCAGTCACGATTAAATGCATACAAAACATGTTCATCAGACATGTATCGTTCCTTTCGGGGTGTGACATCTTAGTAAGAAGGTTCTGAATTATAGATTAAGTAAAAGATGAACTTGCTGATCGTAAGAACGGTTACTTGCTGAATTACTTGTGTCTGTGATTCTGATTTGAGAGAGAGTTCGAACTATTTCATGTTTTGCATGAAACGACGAGTTTTTACGTGGAAATTGTGCATATCTTCTATGAAATAAAAATAACATAACTGCCCATTTTAAGTCTACAACCTCTAACAGAATTAGCTAGCCATTCAGAAGCTTTAGGGAGATTAAGCGAGCTTTGACTCGTCAACATCGTCCTTGGTACATCCATGAATCGAACCCATGCAGTGATTTTACGGTTGTACCTAAATGAGGAAATTTGGGCCCAATAAAACCTAAATTTTCCTTTACATATCTAAACAAAAAGTTTAAATATTCACAACATGCACCAAAAAAGTAATTGCCAAACCTTATTCCTTTATTCTAAGAAGCAAAATAACTGGCAAACAACATTAGGTCAGAAATTTCGCAGATGTCGGAAATTTCGCTTGACACCGGAGAGTGGGAGAACGATGGAAGCAGTTGCCTCTGACCTTACACAAGGGGGACCAGGTGCGGATGTGCATTTTCTTGATAGTATAATTCTGATTTCATATTTTATCAATATCAACTTGAAACAAATTTGTTACAGTTTTAATGCGCAGCCATAAATTGAATTATGGTCGGACTCGGCTCTGGCAGGATTCTACGTTTCTTTTCGGATCAGGAATTGCAGTCGGAGTCAAAATTTTGTGAGAAAAACCGTAACCGGAAAGTCACTTTTCCTTTTCTGCAATAGCAGGAGTCTAGGTGGTATTTATAAGTGTGATATCGTAAATAAAAACATTTCTGAATTTCGGTTGCATCGATGGTAGCCGGTGTCTGAACAGCAGTTGGATTCTCAAATTTAAAAAATTTTTGGAGCCGCACTAGGTGTCAATCGAAATTTCTGGCTTTCGAAATGTCTGACTTCAGGCCACCACATAATAATATTTTACATTTCAAATACGCTGAGAAAAGTAATCATTAGCGCCAGAGATGAGCGGACTGTCATTTATTTGCGATCCAGATCCAATCTGGAATTTTTAAACTTCAGTCCAAGTCCGACCAACGTCCAAAATTTTATAAAAATTTGAAATCCAAGTCCAAATAAGATTAAAAAAATTGACAAAATACAGCTTGTCAACCATAAAAATTACACAAATTTTTCCATTTTCTCAGTCCAAATCCGGTCCTGATCCTAAATTTATGAAGAAAATCACAGGTCGGATCCAATTCAAATACAACAAAATTCATCATAAGCCGGACTCCGGATCTAGCCCAACCAAGTCCATTTCAATGCTCATCTCTGATTAGGGCATAAGGTTTGGTGTTTAGGTAAGTGTGTCAGGTTAGTGTGAGAGAAAGAAAATGGTTATAATTGTTCCCGTGCTGTAGCTTGTTGTGGTTATCTGGCAATTTACGAAAAAGTTTTAATTTACACAGCACACATCAAAAAATAAACGCCTAACTCTATTCCTTTACTCTGAGAAGAAAAATTACTGAGAAACAAAAACAGGTCAGAAATTTCGCTTGACACCGGATTCAATTAATTGGAACAGGAGCGGAGTCGGAGTCTGAAAAGGTGACTCCGGAAACCAGAGGTGGCCGGAGTAACTTTTTCAGACTCTGACTCCGTTACTGTTCCAAAATTTTTGATTCCTGGTCCGCAACCGGGTCCGGCAATTTTCCAATTTGCGAATCCGACTCTTGTTCAGATTCCGGCTACAATCATCAATCCAACCTTAATTTTCCCATGTTTTTACTGACCACACAGACTTCTGCTACTGCCGAAATTTTGAAGTAACTCCGGATCCGGCTCCGGTTTTTCCCAAATTGTTGACTCCGGGTTCGGATCCGGATCCTAAAGAAAAGCTCAGAATCTTGCCGGAGTCGACTCCGGCATTCCCGATCCGGTCCCACCTCTGGCGGCTTCCTCTGTTTAACTGAAAATGCGCGCCTCCGCCTTAGATGCTTACGCGCCAAATCGCCAAAACGTGTCTCAGAGGTGTCAAGCAATGTGGAACTAGCACCAGGCTGTGGGCTCATCATAGGCTATGCGATTGACAACGTAGTTAACCAATACGCAAGGTAACACTGCACAACGAAGGGAACAATGAAACTTACAGAAAGAACGACGATTTTGAAGGCAATATAATATGAATACCTATGTACGTTGATTGACACACAGGGACCCAGGGTCAAAGTGAAAGTGGTAGCGATTCGATGCTGGTAGATTAAGCAACTAAAAAAACAGATAATGTCAGATCAAACAAGGGACAGGCGCTGGTGGAGCCACTGGCGATCCTAGGGTCACCAAACATATGTATCGACAAGTTTCTTTGCAAGGCCATCCAAAAAAGGTTCCGGTGGACTTGCCATACATGCACACCCCAAAAGGGTCTCAATTGGATTGCAACTGGTGGTTCTCGTACAGTAATTACTTTGAGTTTGAAAGTTATACTTTTGGCAGTTTGCAGCCTCAGCCTTGTAGGCCAAGCTCAGTTGCAAAACGAAAAACCTCAATGCCGGGCAGTGTCTTACTCTTTGTTGTGGTCCCAACCAAGCAAAAGTGTCAATGACTGTTGCGTCCCATAAGACTTAGACCTCTGTACCAGGGGCCAAAAAAGTCAATCTATCTGGCCTCCAGGCTCCTGTCATTTGTCAGGCCGACAGGTTCCAAGGTAGTGTTAATACCTCTCCGGTGGTGTTGCGTTGAATGTGTGGTTCACCATGAACGGGATGTGTGCGAAGAACAACAGTATATGTGGCAGGAACAAGCAATAATAAAAGAGATTGTGACGCATAATCTCTATTGTTGCTTGCTGTCACAGTGCGAAGCTTTGTGCACATGCTGCTCGGGTTTCCGATCGCAACAAAATGGTGCTGTGACCAGGATGTGAAGGTTGTGCCAGGTTCAGCCTTCACACAAAAAATGTGCGAATGGTGTGGTTCGTTGTGAAAAGGAGGAGATGTTGTTACATCCTCTCCATTGTCGTTGCGTTGAATGTGTGGTTCACGACGAACGGGATCTCACGATGTGCGTGAAGAACAACTGTATATTATAATATACATAGTATACGTGGCGGGAACAAGCAATAATAAGAGAGATTGCTGGTAGCCTAAGAGCGTCCGCTTCGGTGATGGTAGATCGAGAGTTTGACTCTTGGCCAGCAAGACCTTGTAAATTGGTACTGTAGCCTACTTACCAGGCGCACGACGGTGTGCGGAAGAGCTGCAGGGAACACACCCAGAACACAAAAACAAATAAGAAATTATACAAACTCAGTTGTGGCGCTACAAAAGACCACTGTAGTTATCAATAAAGTGCCAACAACAAACCATCATATAAAAAAAAAAGAGAGAGATTGCGACGCATGATTTCTATTGTTGCTAGAGGAGAGCTAAATGCTAGTCCATGACCATTTAAAGGTAGGGTTGCCAACCATCCTGGAATGGCCGGGACAGTCCCAGAATTGACGTCTGGCGTCCCGTTTCCCAGGCTGGGTCACTTTTGTCCCAGAAGTTACTGACAGCTCTTTGTCTTAGCGAGAGTTTGTTGATTACTATATTTCTGTAAATTAAGATTGATATAACTTTGAAAATTAAATAGTCCTTAATCTGAGATCTGTGAGTATAATTGTAAACTGTTTGTTGCGATATTTGTAACTGTTACGCTGCAGAAGGGATTAAGCTTTTTGTGATGTAAAAATTTTTTGTGATTCATATGTGAGGCTTGTAGTAACTTGTAGAGTCTTTACTGTGTAAAATCGTTTGAACAATTTGTCAGGGCCCGAAAGGCAGTTGTTTGTGTAAACTGAATGAACTATTAGTTTTGATTTTATCCTGGGTAGTGTTGTTGTTGGAAAGATTTCAGTTGATTCACCAGAGATCGTTAACTCGATAAATGAAGCTGGTGTTGTTTGTTGCTTTGCAACTGTTGGAATAGGGAATGTGGGCAGAGTGATGAAAAGTTGCAGCAGGACTAGGGAAAGAGGATGTTGAAAAGGTTGGCAATCAATGATAATAATAGTATTTGTTTTATCAGTAAAAGCAACAGTTGTAACCGTACTTTAGTTTCAAAGATTTGCTATTTTATGTGAAGCATGTCGTGTTCGAAATCTTAGAATTCTTCATTTCTTGGTATCAAGGTGTCCCGGAATGGCGAAACAGAAAGCTGGTAACCCTATTTGAAGGTGGAGTTGATGGCTGAATGTCTAGGTAGGTAAGTGGCCTGCATTTTTAGTACAGGAGAGGCCATCATGGAGATAGAGCCCCAGCTCATCAGCAATTTTGCCGCACGGACATTTTGTGCTTGGTAGTGTCTATTTTACTGCCAACATTCTGGCGACAACAGATCGGCTGAAGCTATTGTGCCGCTAGTCGAAGATTCGGTCTCATGGCATGATGTAATTTTGAATAAAAACATCAGTTTGTCAAGAGCAATCGCTGTGCTGCACGTAGTGTAGTGGTTATGCTTCAAGTCTTGTATGCCATTGCGTTTCGGTTCGAATCTCACCTTGGGGACTTAGTTTTCCTTTAAAATTTTTTCATAACTTTCGAAACTTTTCTCTTAGGTGTTAGGTTTAGGCTTCAGTTTGCGTTACGGTTTCTGTTCAGTAAATGTTTAGGGGTTAGCGTTAGGCTTTGGGGGCAGGGTTAGTGTTAGGGGTTAAGGTTAGCATTAGGGTTATGGGTTAGGTTATGGGTTAGTGTTAGGGTTAACATTAGGGGTTGGTGTTTGGGGTTAAAGTTAGGGGTTAAGGTCAGCTTATCTTTTGGTTTATCTTTATCTAGGGCTTATCTTTAGTGTTTACTTTGTTAATGCCAAGCCTGTTGCTGCTGGCAGTTTGGCAGCAAAATAGACACTGCCTTTGTGCTTTTGAAGAGTTTGGCACTGGTTTGGAGCGTGCTTGCAATGCAGAGCTCATCAGGGTGCGGCATGTTTCCCATGCTAGCAATTGGGAAGATTTCTGATGCCCTGCCCTTTTTTGAGCTGTCTTGCAAAGAAACTTGTTGACGTGTCGGGTCAACCCAGATCGTGACAGTGGTTCCACCAGTGCCTGTCCGTGGCCATAGGAAGAGGGAACGCTGCTAGGTCAAGTCAGGTGATCCAGCAAAAAAAGGGTTTTTCTTCTGAATCTTACCAAATTTCACGAAATTTTAAAAGGGGAAAGATCTCAGGCTTCTAAGCTCAACAAAGTTGGAATTTTTAAAATTGGACCTGTATTTCCGAAATTATGAGCATTTGAAATTTAATGTTTTTAGAGAGAATAGGACCAAAAAATTCTTGGGGTGTTGCTGTTAGAACTTCAACTGATTGTCGCTCCTTTATCTCTGAATATTTTCATTCAATGTTTTGCAGTAAGTGGAAGGCTCCATGCTGAACAAAACAACACAGAAAGTTTTTCCCTGGTGACCTTTGATCCCTTGTTAATCGTTGTTTCAAGGCAACATGTTTTTCATGTGCCTTCAAACATGACGATATTTTAAATACCTATAACTCAAATAGTGCAACTTAAATTGACTTCATTTTTTTAATGTGATCTTGAAGAGACATGGTAGTGGCCATGGACTGATTTTGGCCATGGTTTTCAATAGTGTAGTTAAGGTAGCTCTGTTAGTATCCAGCAAAATCATGTTTTTGTGGCCAAAAAAATGAAGAAATTCCATTAGGATGCATAAATTGTATTGAAGCATTCTTGTTCTTGGCCAACATCTTGCACTATGGCAGTGTACTATGTATTGTTATACACAGCTGCAACAAGTTTTTTTTCTAACAAATGGGTTTGAGTTGATAATAGTTAAAGTTTGCACTGCTAAAGAATAAGTGCAAACGGAACTATTCCTTTCATTTTATTTTGTGTTGGACAAATTGGATGAAAGTGGTGGACGTTTTATGTACCCTTGACAGCATAAGATTGGCAAAATGAAGCTGCATTGCCTCTTGCAAGAGTTGCTGATAGTTTGACTTGAAAAACTAACATAATAGTTTGAAATTTGATGTCACAGATTGACCACACAAGTACCCTTGTTTGATCTTTCCCTGGTTGATCTTTTAATTTTTTGAGGGCATGATCTTGTTTGTTACCATTTGGCAGTATGATTTTGTATAACAGTTTAGTTTTTGCATTTTGGGGAGAATCTGATAGATAGGATACATCAGAAAAAATAAAAAATTGATTAAACAAAGCTCATGAAATATAAGTTTTATCTGTTTTTATCCATGGATTTACTATGATCAAACTTCTGAAACCTGTTTTATCTTCAACATACTATCAGAAACATGTATCATGTCAAACAAACGAATAAAAGTTGAGAATAGAAATTATTATTGCAGCTTGTTCTAGTGCAGGGGTTCTTAAACTTTTTGCGACGTGCCCCCCTTTGACGATGCCAAAAAAATTTGCGCCCCATCCTAGTACAAAATGAACAAACATTGAACATATCAATACTTATTTGCAATTAGCTTTCATCAATGGGAAGGATGTAGCTGCTTTTTGGAAACCAAAAGTTTAATTCTAAGCTTTGTAGCAGATAATGCACATCTCAGATCAGATTCACAGTCAAGTTTGTTCCGAGATTTTGTCTTTATGCTCACGAGTGCAGAAAAGCCACTTTCACACAAGTAAGTGGATGAAAATGGACGAAGTGTACGTATAGCCACACTACCCACTCTCTTATATATGTGCACATATTTAGCCCAAAAATCAGTTAGTGGCATTGCTTCGAAATCGTCTTTTGCAGAGGAGTTACACTTCATTTCCAAGAATTCTTCTTGCAAATCGTCAGGAAGAATGTCCTCGTTAAGACGAAAGGGATTCCTAGTCATCTTCCATTCGGAAAGTTCAGTGTCACCTAAGTCTGGGAAATAGCGCTCGAATTCTTGTTTCAAAAGTCGAAGGTGGGCCTCAACTTCGTTCTTAAGCTCGCCCTCCAGTCCAA
>JGI24158J21664_10008258_pt1 | contig 13842 bp, 10 predicted proteins | sample Ectturendosymbi3_FD_21664 | JGI IMG/M metagenome (IMG submission 21664) | reverse complement strand
TAAAAACTTAAAATTTTGACTTTATAATTTACAAATTTTGACTTTATTTTGACCTATAAATTTTCAGCGTTTGCAACTGCAAAATAATTCAGCCTTACATGTTGAGAATAATCCAGAAGTGTATTCATGCACTCTAGGCTTCGAAATTTAACAAAATCGGTTGTAAGTACATAAATAATTACAGTAGAGTCAAGGCTGAGAACATCATGAAGCTGAAATACTATATGCATTGCATAATCATGACTGTAGTCAGGGTCAAATTTTTGCCGAGGCAAATACGTTAATTACGTGCCCGGTTGGGTATGTTCTTAAATGTATTTTGTGGAAACCTAACATCCTGCTCTTATTTGATCTATACTCGTAGTATCTCTGGTCATTGTAACACAGTGTAGCTGCAGTGCCACTCTCTTTAAAACAGCCACACAATATAATATGATTTGATGTAGCGTAGCAAAAATGTTTTGTCGCAGCGTTACAGAAAGTTTGCCGAAGCAAGTGCCTCATTTGCCTCAATGTAGGTGCGACACAGACAATGGACGCCATTATTACAGAATTGCAACTAAACTTGCAAAAGCATATCAATATCTGTTGTTGTAGTTTCAGTAAAATATCGATATTTAAGAGAAAAAACTGTGCTGCAAAAAATTTTGACCTAACGATAAATTTTGACCTAATGATAAATTTTGACTTTTTTTGACCTAATAACTTGGGATAACCTCATGGTATGAGCGTGAAGTTTGGTTTGTGGACGTTTCATAAACTTTAGAAACGGCAGAAAATTTTTGACTTAATTGACTTTTGGTTGCCTTCGCCATTAATAATAACCATGACATTTAAAAAATTTATTAAATAGTTATTAATGATAACAAAATTTAGGAAAACTGAGCATATTTTTATTTTAGAAGTGTGTGTCAAACTGGCACCCCTTCGCATTAATACGTAACCAAGAAATAGCTTTTACTTTCGAAAAGACTGGTGACCGCTGGATGGAGCATTCAAATGTCTGCGTCAAAATGCGCATGACGCACAATAGTCGCTTTTGCGCAGCCAGGCAGCAGTCCCCGAGAAATCACCAGCGGTGGACTAAAAGCGGAGTAAGCGGCGCGGAGTCCGTTTGTGTTTTGCGGAGGGAGTTTAGGAATGTTTTTTGTTGGTGGAGAAGAGGAGTTTGATTTTTTTCTGCATTTTCTTTACAGAGGTCAAGACACTTTTGCTTTAAGTTTTGAAAGTTTTATGGAGTTACTTGAGACGTGTCCGTTACTGAAACAGCATTGCTGAGCTTTTCTAAGGTGAAAGGTAAATTTTTGCATCTCGTATGTGGCGCAAAATCTGATACGATTTGGACATGCGAAATCGAGCGTCTACTCGCCTACGACCCTTCAGTCATACATGTGGTTTTGTAATCTGTTCAAAGTTTCAGTAAATCAGGCTGTAGACAGAGCTAAACAATATGCTCATTTCTGTGGAACTGGCCATTGTACCCAACCTCTAACTGCGTTGTCTGCCGGTGGCTTGCGTGTGTTGATGGTTGTTGCCGGGATTTTGTTATGTAGCCAAGCTTGCGACGCTTCCCTTGTGTTGATATATTGTACAGTAACGCAGTATCAACATAAGGAAGTTGTTGTTGACAGCCATTGATTGAGCCTTACTTAGAATTCTGGACTTATCGTTGACTTCAGCTTTGTGGGAAGGTGTATGTTTCGTGTAACAGTGCAAAGTAAAAAACAAAGATGCAAAAACTGCATCACGAGTAAGTTTTGTCGTAGTTACTGTATGCACGCTGAGCCTAGTGTGAAGGTATTGTATTGCACCAGGATGAAAAGGAATGATTTAAAGTGCTACTAGGTATGCATAAAGAGTATTCTTTACACGATGGTTTGCTTTAAATGCATTTGTGAAACACAAAACTCGGCCATAATAAAACATAATATCATAATACGTGAAGTTACACCAACTCTGAAAAATCAGTTTTATGATGGTCTACTTGATGTTGGTTGTTTCAAGCAGGCAAAAGTTCTCTTTTAAGAGAAAAAAGTTATGCAGATTGGAATCACATNCAAGCAAGACTTTTAAACAACATGCACATATGTTGCTGGTCTGCACAGGGACTGAGTTTGCTNGAGAACTTTGNGGGAGACAAACCTTTATTGTTTGCGTTTCGATAACGTCACCATGTTAACTCTACCGTGGTACGAACTTTTTGTCAAATTGGCGAAATGGGGGGCAAATCATGTGGAAACGATATAATTTGCGGACCATGGCCCAAGTGCCCCTGGCTACGCCCATGGTGGTGGTATATCAACTGGTACTGTACAATGGTGCTATATCTAGCACTGAATTTATTATGAAAACACATTCATTCTTAGATTTGGGCTTAAATAGACACAATTATGCTCAAAACTTGTGATATAATCAATTCAAATTTGGTAAGTTCCGAAATTAAATGTACTGCTGCTAAAAACCACAAGATTCTCACTAGAACCACCAAACCAAATATATCAAATAAAAAAATAACGCAAGATCTTTTGGAAAATACCAGCAACGGCAACCGTGTTCTGTATATCTGTATATTGCAGGCTACAGACCAGCGCAGGAATTCGGCTCATAAGAACATGTCGCGAATCAGTCACATGATTGAGCGACGTTTGTGTACACACTGATTCGGTTAATTCAATTTAACCAACACAATTCTGTTATGATAATTCAGTTTACACAATATAGTCAATCTGTGCCCTGTGTCTATAGATAATCCAGTGATAATGTTATTTTTTTATTAATTCCCTGGTTTTACGCTGGGGGTTTTCAACAATAATTTAACAGTGAGATTTGTGCAACTACATTATTTTATCACAAAAAATTGGGGGAGCAAAAGATATTCTGTCCCCCATGTCCAAAGTTGGGGGTACATGTCCTCCCTGCCCCCCCCCCTTGAACTCGGTCCCTGGGTCTGCAAAATTTGGAACTTTACCGAGTCAAAGCGGAATCGGACTTCAATTTTTCCATGATTTGCGTTGGAGAGAGACACACCACAAGTGAGCGGAGGAGGAGCGGATACGGAGTCAAAAAATTAGATTACCTCCACCTCTGGTAATCATGAACTGTCTGGAAGCGAAGCATCACAATTGCATTGCGATGACATATCTCAACGTCGCTGCATAGACGGTTTTAAATTTGAGAGCTTTAACAGCAGTGCGGGAGTCGGATTCAGTGAATTATTTTGAAACTCCCACTACAAGAATAAAAATATCCAACCTCCACATCCGGGTGAAATTGGAAACAAAATCGTAAACTCCGAAAGCCTCTGCAGTTAAGTCATCCAATGTGCGGACCGCATTATAACGCGACTTAATGTTTGTCCCTGTGAGGCATTTCGGTTGGTTGGGTATAGCTGGGCCATACATTACTTTTTTCTGTCGTTAGTATCAGTATTACACTGTTGCCGCGTGTGGATCCATTTATGTATCTTTAGCTCGTTCCTTTACAATCAATTAATCTCTGTTTTGTTTTCCTTTAGTTTGATATATAATCTTTTACTTGTAGAGCATGCAATGGCTGGATGTAGGTTTGTACATTGAAATCCGAGAGCTTAGAATCAGTTGCACTCGGGCATACGGGAAACCAGCAATCAAGGAATCAGTGTTGTAACAAAGGCTGACTTGACCTGCAGCAATGGTTCCCACAAGTTCTTGACCTTGGTTGGATTTATGATTTTTTTAAACGCGCTTTACTCGGTAGCAACTCTAACCCTTGCAAGTCATTCCACGTTCCCAGAACATGGATGAAATTGGTAGGGTTTGCTGCGAATTTTAGGCACCTATCTCCATGCTTGGAAACGCTGTTACTTCAGTGAGTGGAATGCATTTAAGTTAAAAAGAGCATTTTGTGATTGGTCTAAGGTCTTTCCCTGCCGGACCAGCTGCTTAAACAGGAAGAACTACACAGGTCCAAAGTTCTCCAAAGTTTTGAGGGTTGATTTCAGCTTGTTATTGATTCTTCGACTATTTTGCAACAGGCCAAACTTTTTCAAATCTGTTTTTAACTTTCTTTCGAAGTTTTATTAATGCGTCAACATTAGTTCACTTAGTTCATAATCAACACTTTGAATTTATTTATTCGGTTTGGTTTTGCTTCAGTGCGGTGAAGTTAATGTTTCAACAGCTTGCGACTCACACGTGCTGGGCTGTTCCATTAAAACCTACTTGCGGATACCTTAGGTTAAGCTAACTCGGTGGTTCTCAACCTGGAGCCGTCTGTCTCACCAAGCAGGCAATTTTTAATAGCTCGGAGGAAATTTGCCCAAGGGTGGAATTGGGAAGGAAAACAAAGATTCTAAGCTGTTGCTTTTCTACTTCAGCAAGGTGTCGTATTTCTATAAATTCTAATCGTATTTTTATCTGGCGTGCTAGTGGCTAGCATTTTGTGTTGCAAACAGATTGCACTTTTGGCTGAAACGTATGCAATTTTTGGGACAGTGCACCCCCACCAAAATTCTGATTTTTGTGTCTCTAAATAAAACCTTACTTCATATTCGAAAATGTGATATTGAACCGTTAAAATGCTGGTAAGTGCTCAGTGGTCTGTCTGTACAGTAGATCATTAATGCTTTTTGCTAATAAGGAAAATCTGACACGGGTGTTTTTGAGCTTTTAAGTGCAATAGCACGTTGCGTCTCAAGCATCGCTTGTAAGCAAGTTTACTGAGAAATACTTTTTACTGAAAGTGAGGTAGTAAACATTTAGCTAAAATGCTACGTGAACATGATATTTTTATCAGTCAGCTGACAGAGTCAATTAACAACTTGAGAAAAGCGCAAAAAGCAGGTAATTTCCTTCCTTCCATTCACACCTGACAAGCTTCCATTCACACCTGACAAGCTTCCATTCACACCTGACAAGCCCCAACGCTTGATCGCAATTATGTGGTTAAATAAACAAACGATTTTCAAAATTTGCCAAAATTCTAAGGATTTTTCAGAAAAACGGGCTTGGTGGACAGAGAGGAATCATAAAATCTACGGGTAGTGGCCTTCTTAAATTTTAAATCCATAACTTTCGTGGTGTTTGTTAGGACGAATGACTGGCAGGACATTTTTTGTGCAATGACACTATATAAGTAATCGATGAAAGTTCTGAACTTCACAGGAATTGTAATCAACAAAGACAAGTACCTGGTGAAAAAAAACTGACACCACAATTTTGATATTTAATTTTCCTGGTGGATGCTTGAACCGCGAACTTCCTGAATACTCTTTGAAATGTCAGTGCTCAGTCCTGCTGCATGCGAAATTTCGTGTCAATATGGCTACAGCGTCCCATCGCAAAGAATGTCGCTGACCAGAGCACACAGGCGTAGCCAGGGGGAGCGAAAGGGGCCATGACACCCCAACACCCCAAATGTTTAGAAAATACAGTCATTTTGTGCTTTGANAGGCGTTTTNCTAAGCAAAATAGTGTTATTCGTCTAAAATCAAGCACTTTGGCCCCCCAAAATTTTTTGGCTCCCTCCAAATTTTTGGGCTGGCTACGCCACTGACAGAGCAATGCTTTTTTTCTTTTGTCCATACTCTTGTCAAAAGCTTGCTGAACGTTTGAAACGATAAGGTCATAACTGAAGAGCAGTAACTGCAGCGCGATATTTATTTACATTAATCCATGCTATTAAACCAGGAGTGGGCAATTAATTTGGCTCGGGGTCCCCTTGAAGAAGGCCGCGTTTAGTGGAGGGCCATGCCTTCTGATTGGAATAGAAATAAGTCGATGGAACTAGAAGCAAGTCTCGGTTGAAGTTGGCCTCAGCTTTGACATTTGCTGTGAAAGTTGGAGGAAATTTCAAATTTGAAGATTTTCCTTGAATGCTTCCGCGAGCCATTGAAACGCTGCGGCGGGTCACATGCGCCCCTCGGGCTGCTAATTGTCTTAAAAAACTGCAAAACTATCCTATACAGCAGGCATATTACGCAGGCAGTAGAGGTTCACAGATTAAAGTTACTGAAAATATTGCGCAAAGTGTGCGCACACTTCATATAGTGGGGAATTTACTTTCAGTTAACCTGGTGCGAAAACAAACCTGCGGTCAATTTCATGTTAAAACAGGAACTGAATTTCGAAGAAACAAATTGAGCAGCACCTGATTCGTTTACTGTGGTGTCGACATCGCTTATACGCAAGGTTTGCCTCTATATGCGACAGATATTAGCTGATGTAACGTGGTGGAACATGGCGGGCGCGGACAAAGCCAGTAGGAAGCAGTGAAACTGCAAACGTCAGTGATGAGCTCACGATTCACCGAGTCTTAACCGCAACGACGACACTACCTGTGAAACCACACGCCCACTCTACTGGAGACGTGGATCTTGCACATTCACTTTTTGTGTCTTCTCACTGTTCGTGAAATGAAAATTAAAGTTGAGTTAGAAGAAAAGTTCATGGACACCTGGTTCATATTCTTTTTCTCTACCACCTTTCTTCTAGTTCTCTTTATTTACTTCTCCTCTCTTTGTTGTTTAGGGCTGGAATGCAGACGCAGTGCACAAATTTTGTTAACAATTATTCGACGTTTGCAGTAGTTAACCTTTGACGTTGTTTTAGTAGATTCCCTTAGTTGACCTTTATACCCTTAGTTAACCTTTGACGTTGTTAAAGGTTACCCTTAGTTAACCTTTGACGTTGTTTTAATAGATTCTGCTGCTGTCTTAAACACAGTTTTCCAAGAAATCTATAAAATGAGATTAGAAGGGAGGAGTATGAGATACAAATTTACGACATACAAAGATGATTGATGCGTTCCACTTTGACTTCGGCAAATCATATGGATGGAAGAAAGATCGGACGCAAAAATCAGTGTAAGTACCAAGCTGGGCACGGCTGGTTTACAATTCGATACCTCACGCAAAGTAAAGCTTTGCGTTATTGTGTGTTACAGCACCTCTCTGTTGATTGTTAGCAGCCCAACCACATCGGCGACGTTCTCCCCACCGATCTCCTGCGCACAGTTAGTTGTAGCTGTCTAAACATGCTTTGTTCACTTGTGAAGGAGCTAAACAACTATGAGGTTCCGCAACGATACGGGAAAGTCAAGGCAGGATTTATAAAAACGTCTTCTGTAGTCGACGCTCTTTCTGTCTCTTCAATGCCTTTTACTTACTGAAAAGTTTTGACAAGCTGAGTGTCCAACACTGCTCCGAGCAAATAAAATCGCAAACTTCTTGCTTCAAAATTTCCCTGGCGGGCTTGAATCCCGGTGCTTTTTTTGAAAACAGTAACAGGCTCAGAAAGCAACCCAGTCACTCGCTCTATGTGATGAAGCAGGAAAGAGGTAGCAATCAGGACAAAGTCGGAAACGTGATAGATTTTGAAAAAACTTCAGAAAAAAGTCGATCCAAGATCAGAACTGTAGGTTTTGTGCAGAATGTCTTTCAAAGAACGATCAGGTTTAAAGAAACTTCAACGGGATTTAATCTCCTCCGTCTCAGTGATACTGGTGTCGAACGTTTTCAATCTTTGTTGCACGGTTTGCTATCTGCAAATTGCAGCAAATTCATTGCCGTGCTACTAACATGATATTGATGTTATATGCTGCATAAAAACTTAAGGGAAGAAAGAGATTGATTCACATGCAAATCGTTGTTTGTTTGTTGTTTTTTGACAAAAGAAATTGTGAAAGTACAAAGATTTATACGTGACAGAAACGTTATGCACTCTATGTGGCTGAAATCAAACAAAAAAACTCTGCATCTATACTCATTTTCGTTAACTCGATGACACAACATCGGTTAAGAAGAAGGATAGTTTTTCCAACATAGATTTGTACTGATGCAGAAAAGTTTGTAGTGCCTGTCAGCAAAGTGGTTGGGAAAAGCGGATAAAACATGCGACAGGTTAAACGGGCGAAAAGACAAGCTCAGCTGAACTTTTCTCACCAAAACTTATGCCTAGAGTTGGAGCGAAGCTTTCCACAAAAGTTTACAAGGATAAGAAGGAAATATTTTTAGTTCAGTGCTGAAGAGCTTGATGAAAGATGTGGTAGTTTGGGTTTTTCTGCTACTTTGTTCTCTGAAACCCATGCCCATCAGTGCAGTGGCATATCGAGATTAGATGCAGAGGCGGATCCAGCTCGTAAGTTTAGGGGGGGCGATTTCAGTAATATTTGGCAGTGAAGTCTCCGTTGGCAGCCAAGTGTCTTTCTGAATTGTACAAAATCATGGTGAAAAATGTTACTTTCGTAAGTTTTAGGGGGGGGCGGTCGTCCCAATCGCCCCCCCCTGGATCCGCCCCTGGTTAGATGGCGCCCGGGGCAAGAAGCAAGTTTGGCGCCTCCATGCTCGAACGTAAGGTCTTTCGGGAGCAAATGTAGTGTATTGAAAAAAAACCCAGTGATTCGGCGCTGGGGGCATTGTAACCCCTTTACCCTCCCTTCGGCACGTTCATAGTTTACTGTATAATTGTAAGACGCAATGTATGGTTTGACTGTGAGGGTGATAGCTACACGCTTGTATATGGTGACTGTCGAGACCCGTGTGCTCCTATAATGGTCCATGCACCTCTGAAAAGGTTCGTGTAGCTCTGAAAATGGTCCGCGTACCCAGGGGCGAATTTTCATTTTCGGGGCCCTAGGCTATTTTAAATTTGGAGCCCTTCTGGAAGGCAGAAGTGGCCGCAGTCACATTTTCAGATTCCGACTCCGCTCCTGTCCCAGAATTTTTGAATCCGGGTCCGAAAAATGTTCAAATTTGAGAATCCGGCTCCTGTTGAAACTCCGGCTTCCATCGATGCAACTGAAATCCTGTAATGTTTTGCTTAAGAAACGACGCGCACAAGGACCACGCAGACTCCTGCTGCTGTCGAAAATAAAAGTGACTTCGGATCCGGGTCCGTTTTTTCACAAATTATTGACTCCGGCTGCGGAAGAAAAGCGCAGGATCCTACCGGCACTCCGGATCGCTGACCACCTCGGGTGTAGATCATTCCGCACACTAAAAACTGGGTTATTGGTTTCGTCTTTTTAATAACAGCTCTTGTGCATCTGCTTTAGCAGTGGCTTTATTTCGCTTGCTAGAACCACTCTCACATGTGCGTTTCGACATTCTCACGTAAATGCAAGTATACCTACTGTAGATCCACCGTTATCCTGTTAACTTTGAAACAAAGAAAACAACTTCCACGTGAAGCTCGCTTTGCTAACCAAGCTAATAAGCTCAAGCTACAAATTGGCCTTACTGATACATTAAGATATGTGTCTAATTCAACGGTAGTTAAAATCCATTTCTATGCATTGAACTGTAGAAGGAATGGCCCAAAATTACTACAAAACAACTGAAGTCAAAGAACATCCCAGCTGAACACGTACGTTATTACAAACAGTTAACATTTGGTTCCACTGATTTTCTGCAGCCTTGGCTAGAGTGCAGGCTAGTCTTGTCTTTGCCCCGTATCTACTCATAAAAAGAAACAAGAGAGAGACCTGGGCTGAAGGAAAGCACCTCACTGGCCTCATGTAATCTGAAAAATTGATTCGCGCATTTAGTTCCACACATTTATGCGTAACAAGAACCAATTCTCAACGCCATAAAAAGAGAATGCTCATCGTCATTCACTTCAGTCCTTCGCGCTAATTTTTGTACAGAGAATAGGGCATAGTAAAAAACGTACATTGAATTTAAAAAAATACAAATATAATTGCTTACAAAAATGCTGGAAATTGTCCTTACTCCCAAAATTTGGGGTCTCCCAAAATCGGGGGCCCTTGGCTTAAGCGTTTTTAGCCTAATGGTAAATCCGCGCCTGCGTGTACCTATAAAATAGAGCAAAAGGCGACAAAAGCGCATCTGCAACAGACAGATGGCAAAGTGCTGAATAGAAGGTAGTGCGTCATCCTCGCAGCATACATGAAGCTTCTTGGAGGAACGAAAGATGCAGCAGAGGCCTCAGTGCGATTCGGTGTAATAAACTGCTTTTATAATAAGCGATTGTTTTACAGGTTTATTGAAAATATTTTTGTTAAAAGGTTAGGAATAATGATGTGTAAAAAAGACGAAACAAGATTTTTTTCTTGCCATCACTGCTGTGTACACAAATGTTTGTCGTGTTTGGTCTCATCTCTCATGGATATTCTCTGTGAATTCTCATTCTCATCATGAGCCTTTGAAGATACTGAAAATAAACTAACTTATTGCCAACGATCTCATCAATTCACTTTCCGTGGATAGAAGTCAACTTTCCTTGATTCTGTCGCCAGGTAATATTGTTCGAACCGACCACTTCAAGACCGGTAGTTGTGTGTATGTTGCTGTTTACGCGCTTTCGATTTCCCGCCAAGGCTTCAACCTGTGTTTTGTTTTGAAACTGGCCAATGAGCCCGTTTATCAACTCACCGTGCATCATCCCCGTTTATCCGTGCACGTTGTCATTCTATCTCTCCAGACAATTGACAACGGTCTAACAGTTACAAGTGCGATAATGGCGGCCACTTGTGACGAAATAATGGAATCAGTAATTTACAACGAGCTTTTAAGCGATTCATGACGAGCAGCTTACGCTGTTGAGTTGCGCGGAAAGGAATGTTGGTTGAGGAACCAACGAAACGTTTAGCGCATATGGACAAGCGTCGCGACAAACCTTGTCTCTGAAATCACGTTCCGGTCAATGATGACGAACACGCTTTTTTCGGGATTTTTTCGCTTCCCCATTCGGTGCCACAGGTCATTGCTTGTACCGTTTTGTAAGTCATGCCTGAACTTTGTTTTAACCTTATTGTAAATAATTAAAAAAAAGATTTTTTCGCAAATTTGGTACGGATGAAATAAAACTCATTTAACGACTTTCCTTCACAGTTTCATTGTTCAACCTGCGTAAAAAAGGGTGGGGGTGGTGCGAGAAACTTTTCTGCCGCATAGTCTTCCTGTTAATTACAACTTCGACAGTTGATGAGCGGAACGCCTGCAGCATGTCGTTTTCAATTAAGTGTGTAATTTTTGTACGCAGCTGCGGAAACCGTGGAATCGCGCAGCTGAGAGAGCACGTTTCAAGAAAAATTGCTTGTATATTTTGAGCGTAAGACTTCCTTAACTGGGAAATCTTTTATTGCAACAGCTAGGAGAAACGATTTCGTCCAGCACGTCTGAAATTGGACCGCCTAACGCCGCGAGCACTTTTGCAAAGCAGCAGAGAGCGTCGTCGCACGAGCACCTTCCCGCAACGGATACTTCGGGAGGGTCTGCTTGTTGCGATTTTTCACTGAATCGTCTGCCAGTTCGCACGCACAGCGCGCAACAACAACGACGATTTTGCGAAAGCATGGCGACACACAGCACAAGTGAGCGACGCATCTTATTGGTTGAAACAGCGGCTGAACTGTGTACTGTAGAAAGTTTTGGTTGAGCAATTATTTTCTGGATTTGAGAGGATCCCGGTTGGATAAAACTGTTTGCCTCAGATTATAACATTCAAAAAGCTTTCGAAAATATTTCATATGAGTGTTTTTTGACCTTCAAACAGTTACGTTACAAAAACTATTGTTTATTTTTGCTCAACCATCAGTGATAAATAACGACGAAAAAGTGAATTCTTTAGTAAATTCGTTTCGGGCTGAAAATGATGTAATTTTATAAGATTTTTTTCTAAGCAGTCATAACAGGTCTACACACTTCACCACATGTTTCGGAAACAAAATAATTTGAATTTGAACCGAACTACTGCTTGGAGGGGCCAAAATGTCATTTTTTTATTTTTGAACTTTTTCCACTCTTTTGCCAAATATGGGTTTTTGTTTTGTTGCAAACTGCACTTTTCTCGTGCATCATTAGCTAATCGCGCAGTCACGATTTCAATAAAGTTTGATGAGAAATCTTAGCTGGGAGAGGAAAGAAATTATTGCATGCTTTTTTCACAATGTAAGAAATATGTGTTTGTGCACTGAGACAGTGACGTCAATATCTTGATGTCTGCTTCACAGAGAAACTGTTATTTCATAAACCTTCATCCATGCCAGTGTAAAGTTGCATTGTCTATAATTGCCATTTATTGTTCAAACTTTTGTGCTGACATAATGAGATTTTCTTTTAGCGACTATACTTTTTTCTTAGCGGTTGCATTATAGCCGTCGCAATGATCAGCGAAAACACACAAAACGTCTCAGGAGACCCCATTCACCAGAGAGGATTTTTGCTCTCTCGCAAACCAGCTAAATATTTCACAAGCCAATCTGTACAATAGACAAGGTTTTAGAAGCTTTGGTCTGAATTTTATGCTGTGGTCTTAAGCCCCAACCAGTCCAACATTTCCAAAAGATAGGCATGCCATATTTCCGTGCCTTCAGACCGGGACCCTTTCCACAAGACGTTATTGAAAATTTGAGTCATACCAGGTTTTTTTTAAAGCGTTCGGGTCCCTAGAATTTCAAATCGGGTCTCTAGAATCAGAGTAAATTATCATCGGGTCCATAAAATCAGAGAAAATCGGGTCCCTAGAATCAGATAAATCGGGTCCATACAGATCCATACTGGTTACCTAACATTTTCCTTAAAAAAAACCCTGGTCATACTTGAAAAGTTTGAGCAATCGTTCATAGGCAGCAGACTGTCCAGGGGTGTAGTAAATCGCCAAAAATGGTTGTACGCTTCAACAAACGACAGGGCTTCAATTTCATTGGTGGAAAAAATTGGAGAGTGGGTTAATATTTTTTGTCGGCGGGACGCACGAAATGTTTGGCTACTCTCCGCAGTCACACTCTCCCAAGTGTACCACGCAAACGGAGGTAAAAATTGTTGTTTATGAACTTGAAGATAAAAATGTGGAGAAAACATTTACGGGAGATCGGTTATTGCTATGGAAAATACACACTTTTTGTGATGAAGGCGGAAACTCAGTATTCAACTCAAAATGCGGCAGACTTTACGCTGGCAACAGAAAACGCATCGTGAACACGAAAGCACGTCACAGACTGCAAGTTGCACACGCCTGCACACTATATCCTGCCATACAGCTGTACACAGAACTTTGGGTATTTACACATGGTCAACAGCGGGACGAGGCATTTAAACCGGTATTACCCCTGATAAAACTGGACATTTGGCACAAAAGAGGCTTCGTTTGGTTTTGCGCCGGATCCAGCCCCGAAGATACTACCTTGAAATTCTTTGTGCAACGATAGGTTCCCGGAAAATCTGGAGAAGTATTAATTGTTGCATAAATTTTGTAAGTCTAATACAAAACGTCCCCCACACCCACGTACTTGTCTGGATGGTCCGCGTTAGACATGAACGGAGTATAGTTTTGCCGGCCCCGCCGGATACTTCAAAATTTTCAGTTCCAACCCTTTCATCACTGTGTTACTTGTATAAATATGCCTCTAGGACCTAAAAGATCTTGTAGTAGCGGCAAAAAGTATTCTTACTCTTCCAACATAAATCCACTTAACTTTCTAACTACGCAGTGGTGTGTTTAAGGGGAGGCGAGCGAGAGACTTGCGTCGGTCCCCTCTCTTTAGGGACCTCCCCTCTAGGTGTTTCGCACGTGAATTTTCCTCTTTTTTGTGAAAAAATTATTATCCACTCATATAATATAGTCCGAAGCAGATCATAAGTAAGTACTCTGCTTTCAACGGGGCCCTCAAAAACAGCAACTGTAAAGTGCTGGTGCTCTGCTTTCAAGGGGGGTACCAGTGGCCAATGTAACGTGCAGGTACTCTACTTTCAAAAGGGCACACAACCCCAACTGCAATGTGCAAGTACTCTGCTTTCAAAGGTCCCAGTAGCCACTGTAATGCATTAGTACTCTGATTTCAAAAGAGGCCAACAACAGCAGCTGTAAAACTAGAGAAGTGGGGGACGATGACAGCTTGTTATCG
>JGI24158J21664_10008257_pt1 | contig 13844 bp, 7 predicted proteins | sample Ectturendosymbi3_FD_21664 | JGI IMG/M metagenome (IMG submission 21664) | reverse complement strand
CATCTACATCTCCGACCTGCCAACCACCATCTCCAGAAAGTATGCATATGCTGACGACCTAGCAATCATGCATGCTGATGGAGATTGGCAGGTAGTGGAAGGGGCGCTGAGCAAGGACATGGCAACACTAGGTGAATACCTCCAGACGTGGAAGCTAAAGCTCAGCACCACGGAAACGGTGTCGGCAGTCTTCCATCTCAACAACAAGGAAGCTAAGCGTGAGCTGAGAGTCAACTTCAACAACGAATCTCTGCCCTTCTGCTCCAAGCCGAAATATGTCGGAGTAACGTTGGACAGGTCGCTCACGTATCGTCGACACCTTCAGTCACTTCGCAAGGAGCTAACATCACGCGTCGCACTCCTGAGGCGGCTTGCTGGCTCCGGTTGGGGCGCTGGAGCAACAAAATTGCGAACGGCCACCCTAGCCCTGGTCCATTGACTGCAGAGTACTGCGCTGCTGTTTGGTGCCGCAGTGCTCATACCCACCGCATTGACCCCACCATCAACGACGCCTTGCAAATTGTGACTGGATGCCTGCATCCTATACCAGCGGACAACGTTCCAATTCTCGCAGGTATCCAACCTGCTGAGCTTCGTCGCAGTGGAGCCACACTATCTCTAGGATGCCGTGCCATGGAGCCTGGACATCTGCTCAACTCAGCGCTCACCCGTCCATCGAGTGCTGTTGCACGGCGTCTCAAATCAAGATACCCATTTGTACTCTCCGCACAGCAATTCATCAGTTTTTCTGACAACAACAACATACGTGAGGCGCAGTGGACGGATCATCAATGGAACGCGGAGTGGCGGATAACTCCACAAGACTCCGCACATTAATTCCAGACACCGGTACACACATCCCCGGAATGACCCTCCCAAGAAGAGCCTGGGTCCAGCTCAACCGCCTCCGCACCGGTGTCGGACGTTTCCGCTCCTGCTTGCACAAATGGTGTGTGGCCTCTTCTGCGGCCTTGAGTGTGGCGTAGAAGAACAAACGGTCGACCATATCGTCCTCCAATGTCCAATCAATCAACCCCCCGCGGACTGCACGGCCTGACGGTTCTGGACGATGAGACAACCGAATGGCTGCTCAACATCTGCCCCGAATTCTAGCGCGGCCAAGCAGTGGGTAAAAGAAGAACTCGCTCAAACGAAAGAAGTGGTTGTGTTGGTGCTAACGATGCCTAAAGCGATTTTTGTGTTGCGTAGTGCGTACCTATACCGAAAAATAAAAACGTTACGGGTCAGTGGACTGTTCTTTTGCAGTTGATCCCACAGTCACTGCAAACGACAGGCTCACTGAATAATTAGCTGCGCTTTTTGAAGAAATAAAACATTCTTTAACTCACCATCTTTTTGATAATCATTTCAGGTCAGCTGAATGCTCCAACTGGCGCAAAGACGCTAATTACTCTCCAACACTTGAATGCGAATGAGCTGCTTGAACTGACCGGATCCATGCCTGTCTTCACTATCCTGAACCAACCCAGCCATGCGAAAATCACGGTCAATCGAGGTGTGTTGGATGATATTGCATTTCACTCCATGCAGTGCAGTATGACGGTTGAATTTTGAGGAAAAAAGTTATTTTTTTATTTTAAAAAAGGAAAACTGGCCAGAAATTGGGCTGAGTCAGTTGTTCACAAAAAAACTTGCTTTTTCTTAAACTGCGCGCTCTCGCCGTATTGGTGTTGGATTTCTTTAAAGTTTCATTTAATTAAGCAATGACTTTATAAAAGCTTTTGATACCTCGGCTGCAGATGGAAAGACAAAGGAGCATCACGCTCTGCAACGTCGTTCGGTGAACAGCAGCGTCGAGTTCACACATACCGATGTCCAGTCTGGCAATGTGCTGATCGAAGTCGGACGAGTCAATGTGACCAATGTCACCACGGTCAACGACAGCTTCACCTACATGTAATTCTGTTGATTAAGCGCAAGTCCACATGAACAAGCGTGCCGACGTCATGCTGACTGCGCAGTTCAGCTGGCTTTTGCCGTCTGCATCGACCTTTCTTGTTCAGCTTGTTCATGCACTGCCCTTGTCGGTCATCAAAATACGTGCATGTCTTTCGCAACACGCAGAGGTTTTTCACGTTCGCTTTTTTCAGTTTATCGCAGACTTTGGTCTTCTGTCAATCATTTACTGCGCAAACAGAAGCTGACATAAGTTAAAGTATGCCTCAGCGTGCTCGGTGCATATTGTGCAATCAAACACGATTGCGATTGCTCTGTTTGATTACTGACGTCAAAATTACTGGAGACAGATTGATGGCTGCTGATCATGAAATTGAAAAAATACATATTTCGCATTGTCATCCCCCCCCCCGCTTCTCGTGATTTTAATAATCTGCCTCCGTGTCGACAACGCTAGAATTTATTGATGTCAAACAAGAGGCGATTTGCTTCAAGCGGTGTGAAGCACAAACCGAATGACAAAAAACGACTTGGCAACATTAAAATTAAATGTTGACCTGGCAAAGTCATGCTCACCACTTCCTTTGCCAGGCTGACTGTGCTGGACAACTCTGTGCAACCTGCTGTCGCCGACCTCATCTTCGAGATCGTCTCTTCAAGTTCCGATCTTTCGCGTCAGGCGCGTAACGATTCAGAAGGTGAGCGTTTTTGGACCAAAGGCATGAAATCGAAAACTGCAGGCTGCAAGATCGTGGGAAGATTTAATTACTGAGGCTACAAACAGATACGAAGTGATGAGTTATGTTTGTTACAAACATTCATGTATCGATTCTTATGTGTTGAGGTACATTTAACATTCCAATTGACATGCATTTTTTGTCGTGGTGCCGCTACTTTCATTTGAAGAATTGCTTAACGGCTTTCTCCCACTAACATAACTCAGGTCCTTACTTCCCATAGTAACGGCAGTAGAAATGCTGTTTCTTTTAAATTAAGTTTTATAACTATCAACATTGAGTATAGGTTGATTATTCGTCGTATACATTGCGATGTTATTTAATCAGTTTACCTTACTACTGTTTGCAGTGACCACATTTACCTCCACTGCTCCAGCAAGACCGAATGCATCCTCCGTTTCTAGTTTTTCGACAACAACCATCAAAACTCCACTGATGACCAGCGCTTCGACTAAAAGTCATGCAACGAAATCAACTCCTATTGCAAGCACTACGAAGCGAGAAGTAAATTTAATGCCGGTAAATGACATGTACAAGTGGTGACTTTTCTCAGTGCTTGTTAGTCGTCTGACACAGGGGTCTCCAAACTACGGCCCACGGGCCAGATGCGGCCCGAGAAGCCATTTTGTCAATGATGAAAAAATAATATATAGAATACTTACGAAAAGTTTGTTGATTTGGTAGAATATGACATATTCCGCAACAATCACATTGCGTAAGACGTCCGGCCCTTGACATGTTCTGTATTACCTTATGTGGCCCTCGGATAAAAAAGTTTGCAGACCCCTGGTCTAACAACCCAATTTGTCTATTTGTGAAACTTAACATCAGCGAAGTTTTCGTGCACTTTGAAAATTCCTTTTCTTACAGCGATAAACCTGATCCTCACGTTTCGTAGGTAAGGGATTCGGATGACACTGCTCCGTGGCTGATTCCTCTCATAGCGTCGATATGCCTCTTGCTGGTCCTGGCCGTCGGCCTCGCAGTTTTCTGCTACGTCCGACATCGTAGGCGCAAGATGGGCCCGAGCTACGTCAAAGGCCACGAAACCGTCCTGCAGTCTCCATCCAAACGGAAGCCCCAACGCCAACAACACGCCACCATCGATTCGCACACCCACGTCACTGTGACGTCGCGCACGGATACCCTGAGCTCGGCTGAGAAGTGCCCGACTGCTGACGTCATAGTGACGCCGCTGCGTGGCCGGCCAAGCGATGACGAGTTCGGTTCGTTCGATGACGGGTACATGTCTAACTCGGTACCCGCTGACGGGGTTTTGGCTTCTGCCGGAGTGGGCTGTTTCACGTTGGCAGATCCGGATATTTCCGCCTCGATGCGATTCTTCGCCGACACCAACACCGGCGACAGAGATGTGCCCAGCCGTCCGATATTGAGAGAAGCGGAGTCCGCCGCACTTTCCTCCTCCTCTGACAGCCTCGCGTCAGATGGTGACGTCAGGAAGCCACATTTTCGTGAAGCGAACGCTTCGCGATCCATGACTTCCCTGCCCCCCCCGACGAACATGAGGTCGAGCGCTCCTTCGCTGCGAGTCAATCAGTACTGGGTTTAGGATTTGATGACAAGTTGCTGGTAGCAGCGCAGCACATTGCGTGAGCGAGTCCAGTGCTTGCGGTGCAGTACCGTTGTTAGAGGTCTTCCCTTGTAAGGCGCTGACGAAAGGAAAACTAAGTCATTGTCAGTTGAACTGAATAATTTTAGCAACCATACGTGGTTCTGCTTTTTGCTTAGTGAATTGCGATTACCGATATGTTCTTTGTGCAAATTTTTATTTTCGCCTTTCGAATTGAAAAGTATTTGATAGTTCCTTTATTGCATTATTTCTGTTGCACGATTCCATTGGAAATAATAATTGTTTTTATCTTTGCAGCCGTTTTTTAAATTGCTAAGGTTTCAATTAAGCATTTTTTTGGTTCTGAGATCTTGATCTGTTTGTGTTACCCACCAAATTGACAAGCTGTTGGCAACCAAATCTGATGTTTTCGCAGTAAAAACAAGTTCACTGGAATAGTGACACTGACGGTCCCAAGTTTCATTCATGTTCAATCATGCAGCAAGTTGATATGAAATATTCAATTTTTGTTCATCGTGTACTATTAGCGTTGATTCGTTTTCAGATATTTTCGTATAATCTTTTGATATACGACCCATTGTTTTCTGCGACTTCGGGAATGTTTCTGACATAAAGCAACTTAGCTTCTGAAAGAGCCATCTTCACCTGACCCGGTGGTTTGTCACCATGCCAAGTTATTTGCTGTTGCAAATAAATTTCGCCGTGCGATTTAATTCAGATTTTAATTTTAATAATAAAGTGCTGGATTTTCAAATAATTGCCGCGAACTTGTATGTCCACATCAGCACTCAGCACCATAGCTCGGGGTCACAATCGCAAAGATTTACTAAAACATCCCGAGATTTTTCTAACTGTTCTCATACTGTTCCGTTCTGTGTTATGCCGCATGTGTGTCTTGTACTGTTTACCATCAGCATATTTCCTTCGCTACCTTTCACCGATTCTGCCCCTTTAATCATTTACCTGCCTTATGCATGCCTTGCTCGTGGCGAATGCCTATTCTCTGTTGACATGGAGGTCGTGGTTTCAAGCAGTATTTTTGCGACGTTACTTTGCGCCACCTCCCGTTCCCAGAACACCTCTTCATCGTTTGTGACGTTTCAAAGTTGAAAATGCATTAACTGTCGTACAATAATGGCGTTCCGACGAAAAACTGCAAAGCTCTTTGTGTGACTTACTAACTAACGCTTCTAGAGAACCGCAGGCACCTGCAAGCAGTGTTCTCTTTTAGTTGAAACACTGTTTGGTCTTAAAAAGTCAGTGTGCCTCAATTTCGGTGACGTCAAGCAAAAAAAATATTTCGTTCTTTAAATGGTTTGCATCGTGTCATTACCCCAATGCCAAAAATGTGCTTGATCATGTGTTTTCGTTTGTATGATACTAGAGTCATTACAAGATTCACTCCTAGAGTTAAGTGAAAAAAAAACTCACACTGTTATGCAGATTAATTGAACACACGATGACCATTGACATGCGATGTACGATGACCCTTGACATGTTGTTTTGTGGCGAAATATATTTTGTTGCTCCAGAAATACTTATCCGGTGTTCCAATCGAATCGTTCGCATGTTTGTTTGTGTCGTCATAAAAGCGGGTTATTGCCGCGTGCAAGTGCAACTGCATCGGCAAAAGCAGCTGCGTTGTGCATTTGAGGTTTGCGCGATTGGCGTTTCCACAGCAACCTTTCTTTCGGATGCGTCGCAGTGTTCGTAGAAATCGCCGAGGGAATGCAGCGGCTTGTTTCCCTTTTATGTTCAACCCATGACCATCAGGTTTCAACCTCAATCTCTCTTGCCCAGATTTGCCAAGATGACTAGCATCCTATTCTGTTCTTTTTCACTCGTTTACCCTTACTTGCAAGTACGTAATAACGAGCGCACCCTACGGTTTTGAGCTGGGTTTCATTTTTCGCTGAGACATTTGTTCATTTGTCCCATAAACAGTATTAAAACTCGCCATAACAGTATTCATTAGCCTACCCTTTTAAACATTATTACCGAATTGACTTAATTTTTTCGATCATTTAAAAAAAATCGGGCTATGACGGGAAAATGACCGAAAAAATAAACCCAGGTTTTGAGCCAAGTTACATTCTGAGGTTACGTGTTTATCAGCAGCTAACTAGGTTTTGTCGTCACGAGCTGTAGTTTTTCAACACAATTCAGGAGGTACCGGAGTCATACTTGGCAAGTCTTTCATACCAAACCACTCAGAAAATTTCACAGGATTGCATGACATTCACGACCCGAAACGCTACACGTCGACATACAAAGATTGTTACATAACTTGCTAAGATCAACGCGTCACCAGGTGATGTCGAAGTACATTGTGTTGATCATTCAGCGGTTGTTTGCTCGGTACCTGTCGCCAATAATCGCTTCATGTCTGTGCAATGATTTCTGATTGTTCAATGACAGTTGCTGATTGCCAAACAGGTTGCATGCTTGGCAATATATTTTTTGGTCATTTTGGTAAGGACGAAGTCGGACTTGCCGTGATATACAAACTTCACTTCCATTTGGTTTGGATGAAGCTGCCATTGGCATCTGTGTAAACCAAAAGAAGCATTGACAGTTTTGGCGAACTGATGCAGCGGTCAGTTAATCGAGTTGCTTTAAACTTTTGCCAAGTGAGCTTCGAAGTTTCTCGTCAAAACAAGGCTTGTAAATATAACTTCAGCCAAAAGCGATGCAATTGAGGCAGCAGCATTTAAACTAAAAAGATAACTCTTGAGACCAAGATTTCATCACACATTCGGGTATAGTGGATTTACCTTTTCGCATTATGAATTACCGTTTCCTAACTTGCGATTGGTGCTTCTGGTGTCGCGCCATCGTCAAAAGTATTCTGCTGCTGCTGCTGATTTGAAGCCTTTTGTAAATAACGATTTACGGCACCAGGAAATCTGTGCAACCGAACTTCAGAACGGTTGAGAGATAAAACGCCTTACTTCGGCTTGGCAGCTTAAAATGTCCGACAGTTTAAATCGAGAGACTGAAAAGCGCTCATAAAGCGACCAGGCTGCCTTGCTGTTGGTAGCGTTTGGGGAAGCCAGCGATTCTACACGCAAAACGACCTTCCTCAAGTAACCTCTACGCTGGCCAACACCCCAAATCTCTACTTCTACACGGGTGTTTCCACTTATGCTTCTTACCCTATTCTGCCGCAGAAAAGAAATTTTAGACAGGTGCACTTGCAGGAGTCATCAACGAGTTCGTTCAAACTGTCGCAAAAGCGTTTACATATAATTTGCTCAAAACATTACACTTGTGTTTTTCCCAAGTGTTTGGAGCAGATTGATGGCCAGTTGTCTCTAAGCAAATTCGTGAGCTGAGGGTTTTACAGTTGGTGGGGGACACGGAGGACGTGTCACGTTTTGTGTGAAGAGCGTTTCAAGTTAGATGGTAGGCCACACAGACAAGTTGGTGTTGAAATAGAGTTTGGTGTAGTATCACTGATACTGTCACTTTATAAATTTCAGCTTCGATAAAATGATTTTTAGCATTTTTCAAGTTTCTAGAGACCGCGATAGATGGTTAACTGCTTCTGTCCGACATTTTACCCTGTGTGACATGCTGTTAGAAAGGTTATTTTCTCGAAACAGTGAGAGTTTTATAGCTGCACATGTGAGAGACCACAGTAGAACCACGATTTGTTTCGTGCAGAATGTAACTGGCTTTGCTGTAACGTTGGTTGTCACGTATACAGAAACAGACAGTGTAAAGTTTGATGATGCTAGTGTATCTAATGTTAGAAAGTTACATTTTCAGGCAAATCTTTACCAAGATATTTGACCGAAAGCAGCACTATTGTGGAGACAGTTTTAGGATCGGCAGTTTTGCAAAAGACTGTCTTCTACCATTAGTAAACAGGATTTCAATCAAACCGTTGGAGAAGTGTTTACCTTGCTATACACTGACCATAGCTCAAAACGTAGGGCTTGACCAGGATTTTATGATAAAATGTAGATTTATCCTCACTTCTTGTAATGTCACGACAATGGTGCCCAACAAACCCAAAATATATTTTTACCGTGACTCTTGCACTTTGTGGTTGTGCTGAATGCATTGGTTCGTAAGTCATTTGATTTATATTACGAAACCCACAATCCAGCAATGTTTTCATCCAATTGCGAAACATTTGCTTTACAGGTACGTGATACCTAGTTTCGCTGGACATTCTTTTCGTGTTAATGCAGGTGAAACCTTGTACTTGTTTGCCGATTCACCGTTGTGCATGTTGATTTCTGTTTAATCTCAAATATATTTTCATATCGATATGTAAGTAGAACCCTTAGAATGAAACTTTTGACATCAATTTCGTCTATTAAAATCTGATGTTAAACTGACAAATTTCATTGTGGAAAGATTGAGCTCAGTGGCGTCACTGACAGAAATCAAAAAACAACAGTCACCAGACGATTAGGTATGCAGAAATTACATTGCAGGCTAGATGGGTATGTATGCAGGGACCGACAAAGGGAGATTGAAAGCATACATCCTCCACCCACCAACAGTAAATATAGATTTCAATTATTTTGTGAAGTAGGCTACGCTAATTTTAAGCCAAACGTTTTTGCTACTGGTAATCAATGGAGGTTTTGGTAGAAGTGGGGCTGTATGCATGCATGACCAGCAGCATTAAAAAGATTTGTAGCTTTTTCAAAAAACGGAAATTGCAAGAAAAATATTTATCGTCTTTGTAACGTTAAGCAACTTGAACAAGACATTAAGCAACTTGAACAAGACATCAAATCGCGCTGTAGACTAACCCACACTTATAATATTCATGAAAATTTATGTGTTTTGTTATAAAAGTGATATGCACGTGCGACCAATGCGATTCAGCATTTTGTGCACTCCATTTGACAGCTCTGATAAAACCCGATTGATATGTTCTACAATATTGCTGTTCTTGTTTGTATCCAAATACGATATTAATGCAAGCAGGCTGAACTACAGTATCGTGTCCAGCAACAAATTTAAGTACATTAATTTGTAAATCATCTGCAAGGATAAAGCAAAGTGTGATTAGTGCTGCTTTCAAAACACTTCTAGACATTAGATTGGGAATCTGTAATTATAAAACGTCACTTCTGCATCAACCCGATAACTATATTGGTTTCACACCAAGCTGTCCCCCCACATTTTACAACAAAATTGCGACCATGGTTGCATCTATAATATAATTATCAAGACAACTATACGATTTCAAGCAAACATAAAGATACAACTATTTTACATGGCTTGATAAGCTACCCCACAACTAATTTATACCACCCGGTGTTGCGTTTTGCGAATTCCACAATTGAAGAATGGTTGACCAACGATTTTCATTTGAGCCACAAGTGGGGTTGGGAAATATCGTAAAATCGGAGTCCATGCGCAAGCAAGAACGGGAAACTAGAACGCTTGACTTCTTCACTGGACGCATAGCGCGAAGGTAGCAACACAAAAACGTCTTACCCAAACTGAGGAAAAATTCTTTTTTTATGGCAAGATTGAAACAACTCATTTTTCCAACATTAAAGAAAATAAAACTTGTTCAACTCTAACCCCTAAAAAATGCGTGTTTAAAGAACGTGGTTGAGACCAGTCTATCCAAATAGCCGTTTATTTCAAAGAGACTTAATCAATAAAATGAAAAGAACTGGCGCTTCTCCCCCTAAATACGTAGAACGTTTGTAGAATAGCGAAATTGAACCGACTAAGAGGTCTGTAATTTCCTCTTACACACAAGGTCAGATCGTTGGAGATGGAGGTAAGCATACGAGGTCAAAAGCTATGGGATTAGTTTCAGAAGAGTTCTCGATGTACTTGAAATATTGACAGCAGCATGATTTTCACTGGGCCTCTCAATGCTGTAACAAAATAAAATCCCATAGAAGAAGCGATATTTTTTAGAAAGTTCCCAATTGTTTTGATGTATTTTAGGCTAGCTGTATTCTGCCTTTGAAAGGATTTTTCATCTACACAGGCTTCAATTTTTTACCCCTGAAGTATCAAGATCTGACACTAAGCAAAGACAGTCAAGCAAGGATAAACGTCACATGTAGGCTACATAACTCGCAGCATTGATATGAATTAAGTCTTGAAAACAGTACAAACAATTAAGTTACATCACGTCCATCAATGGCTTGTGTTTAGAAAAATTATATGGTTTTAAATTTTACCTCTACGCACTATTAGGATTGCAGTTTCTTCATTCTTCTAGATAAATATCAACATGGCTAGATGATTCCTGAAGCAACTTTTTCAATTTGCGCAAGTAACTTTTTTTTCAATTTGAGTTGCTGTAAAGAGTTGTAATCCAAATTGCAAAGGTATGCTTATACTTTGAAAAGCGAAAATGCGTGCCTAAGCCACAGCAGTATCTACATAAATTGGTAGCCTACCTAATAGTTATCAGATGATATACGATTTGGTAAAAGCAAACAACATAATTAGTTTTATTGAAAAACTGGGACAACGCCAAAAGCATGATATCTCTGAAAATACGTTTTTTGGCATTAAATGATTTTAAATGAAAAAGTAAACAAAAGGAAGCTATATATCTCTATCAGAACGATTTTGATCAACTTATAGATGAACACTTTATTTCTTGGAACAAACTCTTTCAAGTAAAATTTGTTTCAGCATTTTAGCTAGAACTCCTTTTGCTCCAGTAAGATTACCAGAAGAATGTTGGATAAATGTTTACAAAATCACTTTGATCGTTTTATGATATTCGACAACAATTCATTGTTACGCTGCAATACAATTCACTTCAAGCTCACAGAAGAATTGCGTAATTTCGACATTGGTCTCCATGTCATTTTTTCTGCTTTGCGTTTCTTTTCAACATCTTTGCTTTACTTATATGCTGATTGCAAAATTATTTCCAGGATTTGCTGAAGGTTTTCCACTTCCGTATCTGTGCAATTAGTATGGAGTTTCGACAGACATTCCCACGGACATTCAATGTGTTTCTGAAGATTTTTCAGAGATACCATAATTACGGTGACGAACACTGAGAGCTGGGAAGAAATTGCAGAAGGGTGTTTAAAACATTATGTCTCTGAGCTGTGCAGTGCACAGTGGAATTCAAGAAAATGAAAAATGCTTTAGGAAATATTCTCACTGAAATATTTTCCGTTAAAATAATTGCTTGAGGCTGTTTTGATCATATTTCGTTTACATTTTGTCTCCCTGAATTTCTTCTTTATGAATTTAAAATCGTCTACTTATAGTTTGGGTCTTCGCTTGGTGTGTTCAATCCTGGGATGCGGAGTCGGATCGCAAGATGTCAGAGGTTTTTGAGTGGGGTCGGATTCCTAACAACACTTGGAGCCGGAGTTGGATTTTTTTACGCGACTCCGGAAGTCCAAGTGAAATATTTCTAAATCGCACTCCTTCGCACTCCTAAGCCACGAATCCTAACTCGTGCCGGTTGAATGGTAAGATTTTTTTTCAAACATTTTTTGAAACAGAGAATTCTTGCTGTGCACCACGATTTCCATTGATTGCTGGTTGCTACAAAATTGTTGACAGACAGAGGAGTCGGGAGTCGATGTCGAAAATTTTGGAAAGGTTGGTATCGGAGTCGGAAAATTTTGAAAGCTGGGAGTCCGAGATGGACATTTTGTCTCCGATTCCGCAACCTTGGTTCAATCATCTTCTTAAAAGTGCAAGCCTGCTTGCGGTTGCAGTGGCTCAAATATTTTGTTTTCTGAGGCATCCTAAACATTTGTTTAACAATGCACAAGCTATTGACACATTTGAAACTATTTTTTATATTGATTCAGAATCCCCGCAAAAATCTTATTTTAAATATCCAAATCTTTGCAGGAGAGATAAAAATTCCGCAAAATTCTTAGTTTTTTTGTAAAAACCGTAGGTTCCGGTGACCTATTAACCAATGTTGTACAATGTCCACTTTATAATTAAAAAATTGATTGATTACCGAAACCCAGATTTTACAATGAAGAGCGACACAAAACTCGCTCACCTCGCAAGAAACGTTATCTCACAAAAGTTTGCAATGTTTATGAAAATGTGAGAGACGCAAAATACAAACATGCTTGTCAACATTTCTTTGACTGTTTATGAGCTAAAAAGTTTCATGAATCTTTACATGCGTTGCAATTAATTATTTACCTTTGCTACATAAATCTATGCGACGTTTGTAACACCTCAAAGCTGATGAAATAAGAAAACAACTTGCCTCGTTGCTTACTGCGTGAAAGATGCAGCGATTGAATTCCTGTTTTGAACTCCAGGCTGTGAAATGTAATCTCCTTCTACAATCTCGGTCTTCAAAACTCGTGAAAAGCGTTTTTATAGTGGTTTTATCAAAACAATGATGGGAAGGTCCCACATTTTTGAGATGTTGGCAGAACGTAAGGTTGGCCCTAAAAACTGTATCACTTTCAAACATGCAAGAGTTTCAGCGTAGTGTATAGCACAGGCAGAGACGGATTAAAGGGTAGGGGGCCAGGGGCAATTTTCACTGGAGGGCCGCCATGGCGCATTTCATGACGTCAACATTTGTAAAATTTGTTTTTGCTGATTCGCAACGTTCTCCTTTTTGCTTTTTCTGGTAGTCGATTATGCGCCTGGCAAATTCACTCGATTGTTAGCCGCCCTTGATTGTAAACCGCACTTGAGCATATGTTGCCTAAGCCTCTGAGATGCATTCGCGACGTTCACGTACTCGTGTGTTATCCATTAATTGGCAAACCCGGTATGAAACGATGCTTACACCACTACAACTGCGTTCTGTTTATCATAATCCCTCCTGTGATGGATGTGCACGTGATGCTGAAGAAAATCGAGTGCGAAAGAAGAGTTTGGTCTACAAAACGTAGCCAAGGAAAGACTGAACGTCATCTATACCTTTCGATAAAGTAAACAAATAAAAAATGTAAGCCGCTCTTGATTGTAAGCCGCACGAAATGATAAAAAATCGTTATAAGCCGCGGATTACAATCGAATAAATACGATACTCAACCGCAGGGCGTTCGAAAGAAATTATACCTCGGGGTAGGAAGATCGATACTGGGCCCCTTAGCTTCTAGATTTCTTGTTGAAGCTTGTATAGATTGTTTCTATAATAATTAGAATATAGATAAAACAACTACCATGCCAAGATTTAGAAATATATTAAGTGTGATGTTGTCAACTACCATGTACACTCGTAATTTTGGGCTTGATTACAGAAAAACTTAGCCTGCATACTTTCATCCTCCCGAGCCCCAGTACCTCTCGAGCCCGGATACGATGTACCTCCTGCATACGGTTGCCAGCAGTGGCGTAAATGACAGGGGGCAAACCGACCTCCTGGCAAGCTAAATGCAAAAACTGGGCCCCCTATAGTTGACATTTTGATTATTCTTTAGGTTTTGGTGTTTTTGCGTTTTCCGGGGTGTTTTATTTTTAGCTAGTACAGACATCCACGACATCCAGTCATTCACTATCATTTCAAATTTTTTTCCCGACTTTTGGCTAGTGGGCGCGTACGGTTACCGATAGGCCCCCTTCAGCGAAGCTTTGCCCACCCTGGTTCAAAGCTATGGTTGCGCCACTGGTTGCCAGATTCGTTTTGTAAAAATACCGGCCAT
>JGI24158J21664_10008256_pt1 | contig 13844 bp, 13 predicted proteins | sample Ectturendosymbi3_FD_21664 | JGI IMG/M metagenome (IMG submission 21664) | reverse complement strand
TTTTTTTTCTGTGTTTTTGCGTTGCCAATGAGCTCTTCAGGCCTTGGCCTGCCTTCATTGGCTGTTTGTCAATAAATTCAAATTCAAATTCAATTCAAAACACAAGAAATGGAAACAATCCTTATGAAACTTTGTTTTGCTCACTTAATGCTGACAGTACGAACTCTTGCAAGTGATTGCAAAAAGCACTGTAAAGGTACAGTCTTCAGACTGTGTTCCACCTCAGTCCACAGGGAAGCCTCCTTATACGAGATTGATTATTTTCCGGCATTGTTTAACTCTTTGAATAAAGTAATTTTCCATATTAGCAAATCTGGTTTGATAAGAATGATTGGCGTGATAACTGATAAGAATGAATGGTTTGATAACTGATAAGAATGAATGGTTTGATAACTGATAAGAATGAATGGTTTGATAAGAATGAAGAATGAACAGAGGAGGTCTCTTGAAAAATCTATTGCGTATTTTTGGTAAATTTCCGTGGTGAAATGTGTTCACAACTTTTGCCAATTCAAACTGATGATATCATTAAGTTTCAATATTTTTAAAAGTCGATGGGACTGTTGTTGATGTTGGTGTGAAAGAACCCGCAGTCTAAAGTCCACCACCTTCATTCGAAAGGTAGAGCATTTGCAATTTTCAGCGTTGTGATTAGCCTTACTTAGTACGTTGTTCTAAAGTCAGTAACATATGTTCTTGAAACTTGCGTACAACACGCTGTTTGTTTTGAAGTGAACTGGTGGTTGACGCTTATTTGATGCCTTTATACACACTCAGTAAGTCCACGTTCACTGTGCACGTCTAACGTTCTTCGCAATGCTTTTGCATCGTGGCCTGACGGGGCAGCTTCATCTCCCATTCAACCCAAATCTCCACTGCAAAGCAGCAACGACCACAAACTGGGCTCAGCCGAAGCTGAAAGCCCTCACAACAGTGCGTGTGTCACTTGCGTGCTGCGGGTCATCTTTGTTTTACTGCAACGACAAGAATTGTCACGTTCGTGTTTCACATTTTGCGCTGCGTCAGACGTCAAAGTAATTAATTTTCGCCCGAAAAGGCCTTGGCGTCAAAAAAATCGATGCACGTACGTCACTTACGGAAACTCACTGACGTAAAAAATTCGCATGAATGCGCGTCATTTCGCGCAGCTCACATTTTTTCATGCATCGCGAGCCTCCCCCCACTGTTACCAACCAGTTTTTATTTTACCTTCCAAGATGGCGTTTAACTGAATGTATTTTGCAAGGTTTTTGTCGCATGACTGCATCTGTCACGTGGTGTGTGCGGCAGAGGGGGACGATTGTCATTGTTTCAGAGCATTAATGATTGTGACGAGGTATGTCGCAATAACCAGCTGCATCATCTGACACTTCTGCGAAGTTCGGCAAAACTAGACATTTTCTGGTTCATCACCTTTTTTACCAATTTTTTCAGTTCAGATTTTTGATAAAGTGCAGTCAATACATATTATGTTATAAACGTCATATCATCAATTGCACCATTTTATTAACAGCAAAAGAGTTCGCTTTTCACAGAGTTTCCTGGAATCGCTCTGTCGTTCGCTTTTCACAAAGTTTCCTGGAATCGCTCTGTAGCCTGAGACGCTGCTCAATCCCCAGTGGTTCTCAACCTTTACAAGACGCGGATAAACTTCCTTTTGAATCCAGATCTTTGTGGATTCAAATTACACAATCGGTCTGAAGTGAGTGGAAAATTTCACTGGCAACGCTCCAGAAACCTTTTTCGCCTTCATTCCATGTCCAACCGCAGTCTTTCTTATGCTGGGAGTTTGCGGGCTCGCTGAAGTCGTTCGCGGATTTGGGCTTCAGAGTTAGTGGCTGGTCGTGGCCTGCAAGCGTCAAAATCCCCGAAGGTTTTTTTTGAGAAGCATGAAGCTGACCTGACCACTTTGCGTGGTTGCTGATTTCCTCAACGCTTAGTTTGAATATGTCTGATCGGTTTCTCACTAAAACACAATTGCCGTATGTTGGCATGTGGAATAAAGTGCTGTAGGCGCGTCACTTCCACATTTTAACCAAAGGCTGCTGAGCAGCTGCAACCGCTTTATCCGGGTTGATACGTCATGCCTGCACGTCTGCTGTCAAGCTAATTTGCAGTTTGAGAAGTTACTTCGAGAACTGAGAAAGTCTGCATTGCAAATGTCTGCAAATGATGATACTTGAAACATCCAAACTCCAGGGGCGAAATTTGCGTTTAAATGGGAAACGACAAAAGCATAGCGGTACATACATGATCAATATCACTAAAAAGGATTTTATGTAGAGATCTATGCCGTGGTGGTGGTATGTGATGTTTTTCGTATCGATATTATTTTATCCGGGGGGTACCATTGAAAAGGGAAAGATTTAAACCTATCACTGTTGTTGACGTAGTACAAGTCATCCAATCCACTTGGTTATGAATGACGACAAGATTTTCGTTCTGTTTGGCTATTGGCCAAGCGTGCTAGCAAATAGGGCGGACATGTCACGCTCTAGTGCATTGGAATGTTCCCGTTTAATAAATGTTTTAAATGTTTTTCTCGTACGTTGCTGTTACTATACTGGACTTCTTGATAGCTCTGCGATATTTAATGGGGAACAGGTGTTTGACTGCCATGCCAAAGTCGGGAACTCCATCTTGTATGAAATGGCGCAAGGCGTGAATAGCAGTAAAATCCTCTCGAAGTGGGCAAAGGGACGAACAAAATGTTTTTTTGAAGGTTTGACCGCGGTGACATTTCGAAGACGTTTTTTGAGAGACCACAGCTATTTCATCAGAATACCCAGATATAAAGGGAGGTATTGGTGTATTTTGACACGGCTTCGGTCTCTCAAAAAACCTTGAAAAAACTGCACACAATAATTTGATTTGACGTGTTCCTGTATAGTTTTGATGCGAAACACAAAACGAGGCAACTACTTCAATAGATCTTTGTTAGTTACAATTAAACGTCGAAAAATATTCAACTTAGTAGCTTTAGTTCGCGATAAAGCTTAAGTTTGGCGTGTAGTCGTTTGACCTGTGATGTGACAGTGTCATTGCCGCTAAACATGATCGCTATGGAATGTTTTTTATTTTCCACGGGGAAATTCATTGTGGAGTTGCGTTGAAACAGCAGTAGAGTTTGCTTTGCAACTACTCGTGCCCGATCAACCATGACGCAACCGTCATCAACCACTTGCGCGCCCCGATCAAAGACTTCGAAAACAACATGTTTTAAGAACGGTCGCTGTGTGCTTGGTTGGTGCGTGACGTGTTATTGGAGGTCAGTGCAGCACCAGGCGGCTGCCACTGCGGAACCTTTCTCTGCTTCAGCTTCTGGTTATCTTCCATTGAAAGATTTATAAATCAACAAAATGCTACACCTTCATCGAAGAATGAGTGACGTGCCACCACCTGATTGCGCGTTGTTCGGGTCACTTCGGAACTTTTCGGATTGATAAGCGCGTATTTATCGCTCGGTGTTTTAAATTTGCAGATTCGATTGGCTTGCATCGCGTTGAAAACAAGTCGCACACCGCGAAAGCGGTCAGCCTCCACCTTTACTCCCCGCCTTTCGCCATGTGTCAATCATTCGACGAGCGCAGCGGACACAGGAAGAAGTGCAATGTGACGTTTTATTCGAAATACGGCGAGAAAGTCTGCTACGTGAGTGTTGCGAGTTACCGCGGCGTCCGTCGCTTGTACAGCTGTTCGCAGGGAACGCTCATCGATCGCTGCTTTTAAAAGCAGCGGCAGCACGACCTTGTTGTGTGGTTTTGCGCTTTTGTAAACCACCTACTCCTGTCCTCAACACTTAACAGCCTCTATCTTCGGACTCAGCCAACCTTTAACTGTTACAACATTGAACCGCCATGCACGTAGAAGGCCCATTTGCAATCCCAGAGGCACTCCGGTGCACAACCCCCTCTCCGTTCGTGTGTTGTTTTCGCCGACGACACGCGGGCTGCGGAGGTCGTTTGGGTTTGAAACGCAAGCATCTCTTTTTCTGAGAAACTGTTCGTTGCCTGCGAGAAATTTTTATCCGGCATCGCGCGATGAAGTGCGGATCAAGTTGTTGACGCCGGAACTTCATTTTCCGCCATCTTTTTTGCGTTCCAGTGTAGACGGAGGACGTTAATGCCGTAATTTAATGACGCCGCTTTCAAGAAAGCGTTATTAATTGTGAAGTTAATTTTCGTTGTGCTGTAAACTTGATTCGTCTCAGAAGTAAAGCGATTTATGAACCAGCGATCCAATGAAATCGCCCACGCTAAAAATGCAAACACGCACAGTCCTTAACACCGGGCGCATTGAATTGAAGCGCATGCTCTCGCGGCGTCGCGTCGCCCGAAAAGAACACGATTGACGGGTTTCTCGTGGACAGCGCGGAATTTAGCCACGTCGGCAAATTGCTGAACTGTGCGATAATAGTTTCGGTAACTATTCATCCGTATCCGTCGCAAAGAAAACCTCAACCTGTCTCCTCCTCCCACTTACTTGCGGTTTCCACAACGCTGATCGCACGTCGTATCCTTTTTGTTGCAACTATAAAAGACTTACGAAACGCCGTTTTAGCGGAACACAGGCTTAACAATGCTAGTCATCGCTCGTAGAACCGGTGCATTCTGGATTAACTGCGAAACAGCATTTGTTTTTACCCCCTGTTTTCGCGCAACGAACGTGCGGGCGATTCTAGATTTTTGGCGATCCCGTCTGCATTTATTGCTTGGTGCCCAGGCTGCCTGGCCCATGCCCCCCTTTTTCAATTTATTTTGGTGACGCCGGTTGGTCCATTCTCCTTGCGTAGGCGTTCTTGGTCTTTGGTGTGCAGAGGTTAAAATGGTCCTTGTATCACCCTCGTGTCGAACGATGATTTTAATTGCTTTGGTGTTTTTTTTATGTTGTCGTTGCAGCGGAAAAAACAGTAAGACAACGTTTCCCCCAACTGTGATGATGTCGAAGGGGAGTGAAGATCAGCTTGTCGGTACCTGCGACAAATCCGGAACCTCTCTGACCGCAAAACCTACATTCACCTACAAAAAGGTTCAATCCAAAGTCCTAGCAGCTGCGTAGATAGTTACGAATGTTCCTGCAACACCGGTGCTTGTTGATGCAACCTCTGCGTCAACTTTCATATCATCCATCGAATGCGGAGATTGTACTTGCTAGAACCGAAACGCACAAAGTTTTTGTTTACCGGAAAAGGTGTCACGTCATCTGCTCGTATCGGTTGGCTCTGCAAGCGAATAAATTTTTTTTGAAGTGATTTCACTGTCAGAAAGAACGCCATCATTTAGTTTCCACTGTCAAAACGCGCGATGTGTTTCGCAAAACAATTTCATTTCCGCTTTTTTTGCTGAGTCCTGAGACTGGCGCAGAAACGTAGACCTTGTTGCTGCTTTCACCGAGCGACAGCACGTCTGTCGATTCGACTGTGAGTCAAAGAGTCTTGACGAAGAACGTTTTCAAGCATTTTCTGGTTGTATGCAACGAGTTTTTTTGTGTGTCTTGCAGTAGTCGGTTGTGTCAGTGCATGCGTCTACTTTCTTGGCGAGAGACAATAGAACAAACATGAGCGGGAATTCTCGGATCATCCGCTTTAAAGATAAAGTAAGAAAAAATATTGGTCACCATAACAACCTCACCCGGTTTTTAATTTAAATAATTAACTTTTCCTGGAGCTGTTCTGCGACTAAAACAGCAATTCTGGCACTGCATTTAAAAGTTATCCGTTGTTCTGCCAATTTTTATTGCTAGCGTTTCCACTCTGCACGTCATTTCTCCCAATGCCGTCATTTTTACCGTTTTCATGGACATTGCGGCACAACAATCAAGATGCCTCCTTTGGATGACACTTGCTGGTTTGCACCTGTTGTCGAATGTCGCGGTGTTCAACTGCACGTTACCTAACCGCGTTCATGTTGAACAGAAACTGCTCGGTGAAACGTTTTCCAACTTGTCGAACAAACATTTTTATCATCACTAATCATTTTCTATATTTCGACGGCCTCTGCGAACGACTCCGTGCGCAAGAACCTTTTCTGTAAAATATCCTGCAGTTTATTCTTTACTTGCTTCCCACGCTCTCTCGCGCACCGCTGAGTTAAATTTGAACGTTGTGTTTTATCGGCTGCAACTTTCACCGTCGTAGAATCCCCAGAGTGGAAAGTAGCTTTGTTTTCAGTGCTGCTCGTTTGCATTTCCTTGCTTGCTTTCGTTTGATTTTTAAGACCAGTTGTCGAAAAGCTTCCAGGTTGAAAATGGATGCCGCCGGAAATACATTGCCGTTCAATTGCTGCGCATGCGCAGTGGCGTTGAGGAGGAACGTCTGGAATCAGGAACAGTTCGTTGCAAATGCATTGTTTGAAGTGACAAAGTGTGCTGTAAGGAGTACACGCATGATTATTGTGCAGCGAAAGGCCAGTAAATGATTGGCACAGCAATTACGATGTCGACGGTATTACCCTATAACAGAAACACTGGTATTAACTCCTCACAGAAACAAACTCTTGTCGTTGTTTTTCTGAAAGCAAATTCACCGGCTGTTTGTCGGTCAGTTTCGAAATACCTAAGCAATAATTTCCTTCAGTGGCAAACGGGATTGAAACATCGAACTTGGTAGTTGTCGTGTCGCAAATTAATTCCGTTGAATGTTTCGCAATTGTAAGGTTATGGTGGCATGAATAAAGATAAATTGCCGTTCATTGGCTTTTGTAAATTTGTGTTGGTCGTTACCAGTAGTTTTCGCTGTTGCTGTGCTTGACGCTTGCTATTCATGCTGTGGCGGGATGTTTGCTATTCTTGGCCCAAGAATAGAATTGTTTTTCGTAAAGAAGGTTGTGTTGACTCTTGTTTCGCGGGCAAATATCCCTCAAAAGCCTACTGGGGTAGTTCCGTTTTGGGCTCTGGAGATCTTTTCAACAGAGCCAGTCGTGAGGTGTTATGCTTTAAGAACAATTCTAAACGTAGTAATTTCGACAGAGAAAACCTTTTATTGAAACGACGCTCTGGTACGTAATGTTTGTCAAAGTTGAAGTGGCTTGATAAAATTATTGCCTCATTCTTACGTCACAATCTGTAATGAGTTCAAGGCGAAATTGCTGACGAGGTGGGAAATCGGTTTGCTCGACCAATCCGATCATCGGCAGAGCAAACAAGGTCGTGACGTCAGGGCTCCGCCCCCAAACTTCCCGCTTGACTATAAAAAGCGCGAGCCACGGAATTTTCTGGAAGCTTTCGCGTGCGCAAGTCAAAAATTAGGCAGCCGTTTGCTCAGCTCATGCTGCAAACCTCAGTGCGCAGCGCATGGTTACAGGCATCAACTGCGCAACGACCCGTAACGCATCCGCTTGTCTTGCGTCCGACATTGTGGTCTCTTCATGAATACATACTTGAAAGAAACCAGCAGGACACGCACTGCGCGTTGTGTTAAATTCCATACTGCAGAAACGCGATCTGATTCACAGATTTGCACGCTTTGAGACCAGACAAACCAGCTGGTTGATTAGATGAAGCTGAGCTGCGGTTGGTTCTGCGGCCAGTAACTTGCAGGAAGACCGACACACATTGGTGCCACGTGTCGCTGTCGAGCGTGTGTCCCACACGAACCGTTGTATCAAGGATGCGCGTCACTCTCAGTGCTGCTGTTGTTACGTAGGTAAGTATTACAGTGTGCAATATGGCCAAACGTGCGGGAACAAAACGCAATGGGGAAAGCCAGTAGCAACGTGTGATAACTGATACAGTAACCTTGTAGAAATGGGCAGTAAAATGTATTAGGAACGTTTAAAATGCATTTGTTAGTGTGAGTGGTCGGAATTCTTGGTGTTACAGATTTTGTAGAATGGCTTGGTTAAATCTATCGAAGCTACGCCACAACTACGGATGAAACACTCACAGAGCTGCTGAAATGTATTATATTTTAGTTTTGCTTTGTCCATGGTGTAAGGTATTAGTACCATTATTTATAGAAAGAGACGCGTATCAACTTAGAATTGGTCACCATCGGTGTTCACTCGGTGACATCAAAGCACAAACGCAATGTTTGTTGACAGGCCAGCTTGAGAGTCTACAATGGCTTACAGCCGGTACAGGATCAATGCTACCAACCCTCTACGCTTCACTAACAGTGTGTATATAAAGCCCCGAAAATAGATCAGCTTGGATTCTTGCTGACGCTTATGTGAAGGCACATTTTACTGCTGCGCAGCTGTGACGCGGCATTATCTTTGGATAGGTTTATTTGTTTGCAGTACATGTCTGTCTCAGGCGTAAGGTCCATATCACATTGGTTAAACGAAAACAAGGGCACAGAAATGCTTACACAAACGCATTTCAGGTTAAACGTTAGTTGGCATACGCAGGCGATGTAAAGAGGAACGAATACTGACGCAAGACACCTTTTGTCTCACTGTACTAGTAGTATCTAGCAAGACTGGCGCTAGCAATTTTGTTTAGCTCTAGAGGTGCAGAGTGTAGGCCAAACAATGTTCAGAAAATGGGGTTTCACAGCGGTTGGAAGCGTAGCGTGAGTGCAATTGCAGTGGCCTACTTCTTTGCATGTTCTGCAATCAAGGCTGTGAGCACTGATGTATTTAAATAATGGGATACTGAGAACATGGATGCCCCAAGTCTTTAGTCGTTTTACTGAGTATAATTTCCGCTCTTTTCTTTACAATGGTTCTAGCATTAGAAAGTCAGCGAACTTTCCCGACGCCCTTTTTTCTCTATTGCACTTGTGATAGGGATTCAGGACATATGGGTGAAAGTCGTCCAGATGCGATGTCTCAATTCTACAACAAAACATCGGCAAATGTTAACGCCCTGTGTGCAAATTCCTTTTGTCAAAATTTATCGTCAACACTTTACCATTTGCAACGTGGACGCATGACAACATAGGCAACGGTAGAGCAAGTGACAAACTATTCTTCAGAATGCATGGTCATCAGAAGCAAACGATTTTGACCATAAGCTGCTCAGATCAACTGAGACAACAGCTTGCAGTTCATTGTACTTCATGTTCAACGCGTCGTTGCTTGCACTCAACTTTTTTGTATTAAACGCAGACCACACAAAGCAAAATGCAAGTGGTGGCAGAGGAGGCCAAAAATTTGAGGTGGGGAAAATATTTGATTCTAGGCGAGCAACAGTGTATTGTTTGGGATACCACCTCTCAGTGCACAAAATGACTAGATATTCTAAAAATTTCGGGAGGGCATTGCCCCCTGGCTCCGCCTACGGGTGGTAACGTGCATAATATTTAAACTTGACGCTTTTATAGAGATTTCCATGAAAAAAGTATGTGTCAAAAAAAGAGCGGATCAATTACAATTTTTCCTTCAACTTTCCCAGCAGTATAAAGTTCATCTTTAGAAAATAAATGCGTCACACGAACTTTAATATGTTGCTCTAACGCAATGGTTTTAAACCTTGGGGACGTTTGCCTTTTTTCTAAGGGTCGCGACAGCTTCTAATAAAATTGTTTATAATTACTTCTAGAATTCATATTTGTATTTCGTATAGGGAACCATTTTTCATTGTAGCCGAAATAATAGGATCACCTGGCAAAATGAAAGCCTACTTTTTCATTCAAAATTGTTTTAAGTGTGATTATGACGTTTACAGTACTGTGGCGTTTGGCAACGCATGCATAACTTTGTGACGTAAGAATGTGCTGTGTTTTTAAATTAAATATCTGAATGCGGTAGCTAACTTAGGAGTTCTTTTTAGTTTTCAATGAATTGTGCTGTGGAGTGATTCGTGTGCAGCACGGTCTCTCACTGATGCTGCCATGTGCATGAATTTAGTAAATGAGTCTTTGGTCAATATTAGTCATTGTAATTTTCTTTTCTGGAAACAATACTACATTATGTAAACCTCACTGGAAATTTTCGGAAGGGGGTCGTTTGGTTAAATTAGGTTGCCAATTGGGTTGCTGCATGAAAAAGGTTGAAAACCATTGCTCTAACGCTTCCTCCTATTTCTCAAGTAATGCTTTATGTGTTGGCTAAGTTCAAATGTTATCTTGCAGCGAGTAATTTCATCACTTCGGGGAGTTTTTACAAAACACAAACTGCCAAGTTAGCTGAAAAGAGGCTGAAGCGTCGCATGATGTAGATCGAGAAACTTTGAGTCTCCAGTAGCGTAGTGCAGCACTGTTAAATGACTTTCGTCAATTATTAAACGGCAATGTGCTTTGTATATTTTCATTTCAAAAGCCTATAGAGACACCATTCACGCTCCAATATCACTTGGGTTTGCTGCAAGATCCTCACCTTTTCTCAGGATTCTCCTATATGCGTAACTTTCTAGTCACACGTCCTTTTGATCCACTTAAAAATAATGAAAACTTACGCTTACGACTCCCAGTTTAATTTCAAACGTTTTAGCCCCAACAGAAGTTGATTTCGCCATACGACATGACTCATACATGCAAATAAAACGACCGGAGCTCGTCATGACGCGTTTTCTCAAACCACTGCATCCGATTATGGCAGCAGCTGACGTTTCATATTTTCGCACTGATGAGCTGCCGAATGATGAGGCTGTGTTTGGGTTAAGTCTGGCTTCCAGGAATTTCACATGATATATTTTGAAAAATTAAGGACATGCACGAAGCGCGAAATGACGCGTGTTTGCAAGAGGAATTATATGGATGAAATTCCTACAGTTGAGTAGTGCACAGTAGGCCTATGCGGCGATTTGACTGTTTCCGTTATTTCATCACAGCACCATCACAGCACGGAAGAAGCAGTTGTGCAACCAGCCAGAATTGCAAACTGCGAACAGCAAGACAGCTGCTCTCTTGCGACACCTATCGTTGCGCTTCTGACAAGGAAACGTTACCGCAAGGAAACGTTACCGTACGTTCAAGCTGTGAGGTAGAGTTAATTTCATTTTCAAGTGCCTTTTTTCCTAATCCAGTTGCTTCAAAACAAGTTTCATTTTTTCCCAAAGGTATTAGAAACACAGTTATTTGGAGATAAGCTGGTGATGAAACGCGAGAAGCAGTACATTTACGGAACACTCCAAAGTTCTGAACTAATGTGAAAGCGACTGTTGCTGACTTCATCGAACAGCACCGAAGATCGCAGCAATCGTGTTGCAGTTTATATCGCACAGCAAAGTTACCGGCGCTGGTTGCTCAGCAGTGATTTGCATTGTTCGGATTCAAAGTGTACAAGAAACAGTCGAATCCTTTAATTCAATACTATGCTTCACCTATTTTGGTTGTGGTCATAAAAATGTAAACGCTGCGCTATGCGAACAAAAAGACGGCAACAGTTTGTAAGGTCTGTCTGTGCTTTTCAGGAACATCTCTGTTTTGAGGATTCTGAGTTTACTTTGATAAACATTAACTGTTTTTAGAGCAGATATCGGTAAATTTTTGGAATATACTGCTTGCACGAAATTTGCAAATTTTTCGATTGATTAATTGTTTTATCAATATTTACAATTTTTTGAAGACGTGAACACCGTTACAGAAATAGCACAACTCATATTCAAACTGTCGACTAGAAAGAAGTGGAAAAAACGATCTGGCATTTTCTAAAATTGTGGAAAAGAACGACATAGTGTGTGTGCAGCTCAAACGATCACGACGACACATGTGCAGGGCATGATGTTAACTGCGAGTCACATGTAGTGTGTCTGCGATGGATAAGCAGTTATGTCGGAGGAAAACACGTGATTAACTTTTGAATGTGTGCGCTAAAGTGTTAGAACTATTATAAACATATCTGGTGGCAGAGTTAACAGCAAAAATGAACTGTACTACACTTCCTGTATGCGCGTGGAAACATCTACCTACGGGCTTAGTACAGCAACGGTTCTGGCAATTATGGAAAACGTGCGCAAAAACATGTAATAATCAAGTGCACTTTGCTTGGTTGAAACGTCTCCGTGGCAACACTCAGCTCAATGCTTAGCAACATTTACAAAGGAAAGCTTTTTTGTGGATTTGCTGGAGTCAGGTCCTGCAGTCATATCACTGGCATAAAATATGGTTGCTCAATAAAAAGTGATAACAACCATTTGTTGCTCTTCACAAATGAGCCTTGCGAGCATGCTTTTTTATAACTTGAGGATTCAAACTGCGCCTATATCCCTTTAAAAAACAAAAGGTTTTGCCTCGAACCTTTAAAAGCCTCGCAAATCCAAATTGACCAAACCTGTTTTTGTAGAGCAACCGGATTGAAAATTATTGCCTCATGCTACTGGTTATTTTTCACTATCTAGTACATTGCATGTGTTGCTCAAGTGCTTTGGAAAGCAAATTAAGTAATCGATATGAGTGGAAATACTGAGCCAATAAATACAGATAACTGAAAAACGCAATGTATATCCGTCAATTCAAGGTCACCAGCAAACAAAACCACGCCTTCGGGTCATTTAGGAATCCAAATGGAACCTTAAAATCAGTCGAACACACAGGGTCTTCTGTGTTTCAACAGACACATTTTCATGCTAAATTTTTTAGCCACATGTGGCAAGCAAAGACAACGAATTAATTTTCAGTTTACTGCACAAAACATTTATTTCCAACAAATCATTACAAGGTATTTACTTTATTGTCACAAAATCAACAATTATTTATCAAGATACAGGAAACATTGAGAAACTGGCAAGCTACATAACCACAAATTAGGTTTTTACGAAAAGGATGCGCACTTGTTGTCATATCTTTACAGTTTTTATAAAATTGATTCTCAGAGCAAATGCTTTTGCATTCGCTCTCAAAGCTTCACTGGAGTTTTAACTTATCTGGAAATGAAGATCAGAATAAATTTCAAAAGCAGTTACGAAGTCACGAATTACTGCCAGAACGAAGTGTTTTTGTGCTGAGTGGCTGTTGTAGAAAGCAGAATGATTAACATTTTTCCAAACACTGCAAAAACGCCGTCTGACGCATTTTCTGACGCGATTCTAGCAAGATGATGTTTTCTGCACGTTTAGTCGTGAATTTGCGCGATTCAACGGCCTTTGGACTGCACGAGAAGGCGCACTTTTAAAGTTGTTCCTCTTTGGTGATTTGCAGATTTAGTGCCTGAATAAGAAAAGACACAGATAAGCATACATAACACAAAACAATAATACAATCATTTCTCAATTGCCTTGGGTAACTATTGGAGCTGGGTTTGGTCGGTGCCTGCTGAGAGATACTTTTTGCGAAAGTCGGATATGTTTTTCAGAATGCAGGTTTGGAACATAACCTCATCTGAATTCCATCTGTGGAATTAGATAATGTTAGAGCTAAGGGACGCAATCTGAGAGGTGACTTACTTTCGCTCAATGCGCAACGCTAACCTATCATATCTGCCCAGTATAATATGACAACAAACGTGCGAAGAAACAAAAATGTGACCCAAATGCGCGTAGGTTTAAATTCTAGACCAAAGGTTCTTGACCTTTCCAACCCCGGGGACCCTTATTCCAAAACATATTGGCTTGGGCACCTCTCGTCTTCGCAAGATACAGAGGCGGTACATGATGAAAGAGCAAAAACTACAGAGGTACGGCGGGTAACTTGTTTACTACTGGAACTATAATTAATACAAACTACCGAACTACCAAGGGTGTAGTGGGGTGGGAATGTCTACAATTAATAAATTGTAGGTTTTGCAGACATTCCGATGTATTCCAGGTTTTGCAGACATTCCAGGTTTTGCAGACATTCCGATGTATTCACCTAGCGTTGCCATGTCCTCGCAACTAGCTATCAGGTGCTAGAGAGCTTCTGGGAAAAAACCAGGCACTATTATGCCGCCCATACTTAATTTTTTCTGTTTCATTTCATCCTTTCACGCAGTAGGCTTGTGGGAGGCAGGTAGGCGTGTAGTGGGGCGGGAACGCGTGGGAAC
>JGI24158J21664_10008254_pt1 | contig 13844 bp, 10 predicted proteins | sample Ectturendosymbi3_FD_21664 | JGI IMG/M metagenome (IMG submission 21664) | reverse complement strand
CGCCCGCGTGCCAGATCAATCTGACGTAAGTTTTATTTCTTTTCTTATCGCTCTGCGCACGTCAGCAACTATTATTTTTCGCTGCGCTGAATTTCTCGTCTCGAAACTGCCTGTGATTCGAAGCATCTGATGTTGCAACGGACCCCACTGATCTGAATGCGGGTCTGTGGCCCAACAAGTCCTGTCCCTTGCACGTCTGATGTAGCTTTAGTGCCAATTACGTCAAAATCTCTTGGCGCGACGCCCGTGTGTCAAAAATTTTAGAACGCGATCCTCAGTCGTCCGAGAATCTCGGCATCTGGAGGTCTCTTGTTCATTATTTGCATCTTATCGTCTGTGCTTCAGTAGCCGCTTAGTTTTGCGCATGCTAACGGTTTAACCTTTAATTCTGATATAGAAGAGGAAATAACTGCCCGCGTGGTTGGTGATGTTGCCGAAAGTGAAAGTCATGGTAAGCTGCTACGTTTTTTGCTTCTTTGAGAAGCACCGTATTTAAGTTTGGAATCGCGTATCTTCAACCCGCCTTCAGACAGACCAGTATTTTCGCCCGAGTGGTAATCTAGGAATGTGTCAATACAGTGTCAGGACTAGGGCTCGACCGATAAAGGCTTTTTGGGCCGATACGGACGTTTTTCATTTTCACTGCCGATAACCGATGCCGATATTTTTGCATTAATCAAACCGCAGTTGAAAGAAATTACTTAACTGCAATGAAGAACCACACAGCATCGATTTCTGCGCAAACCTGAGTCACCAAAACAGTCAACAACCACCACTGCAGCTGTACCCCGATTTGTTCGGAGATAGCCACGTGCTTACCGCACCCAAACCTGCGAGCGAATGTTGCGTCATAGACCGGTTTATTGGGACGATTGCGGAGTGGTCTGAATATTGCGCACCACTTGATGCATTCGGAGGGCTGCGCGTCGTAATGAACAATACAGAGAATTTGCGTGAATCAATCAGAGACGGAGTAGCAACTTGGGTTTCCGAACACTCTGTGCAGAACAATAGCGTAGCGGCTTTTATCAGCAAATATCGCCGATACATGCCGGCATGCCGATGCATCGGCCTAGTGGTAGTCAGAACTTCAGAAAACACAGAAGTAAAAAGCGCAACCCGCCCAATAATTCCCGACCATCAACTTCCACATTTCATCTCCTTCAGCCCCGTTCTTCGTGTCTCGCAGGTATCGGACGAATGGAACGTGATGACGTACGAGTCCACAGCCATCTTCTACGTGTCCTGCTTCCTCTACATGTCGGTCTCTGTCGCCTTCTCTCGCGGCAAGCCATTCCGAACCCCCATCTACCGCAACTACGCCTTCCTGCTCAGCCTCCTCGTCTTGGTCGCCTTCACCGTTTTCCTCATGTACTGGCCCCCCCTCCCGCTGTCCAACTTCATGATGGACCGGGTCATCCCGGACCACAACTTCCTGTCCGTCCTCCTCGCCCTCGCTACGATCCACTTCGTCGCTTCGGTCAGCTTCGAGATGCTGGTGATTGAACAACCCGCCGTCTGGAAAGTTTTGCGTCGCTCGCGCTGCTTCCGCCGCATGAAGCGGACTCCGGTCAAGCGTTACAAGACTCTGATCCGGATGTTCGGGAAAGATAAGAACGGATTCGATTCCCTGGACCGGAGCCCTCTTCCCGTATACCATCCCACCAAACTTGTGACCGGGCAAGTCTTTGTTTCGGAGGTGCGGCCCGAATCCGTGCGAACGTGTGTTTGAGTCGCACTTGCGTCACCGGTGACGTCTGCTTCACTCGTTCCCACGCTTCCGTGCTGCTGTTATGACGTTACGGATGCTAGGTTTCTTCTTTTCGTTTCTTTCTCGACGTTCTTCGAAACGTCATTAATTCAACAACGCTGCTGACAACAGCAGTGTTTCGAAATCAAAAACCAACATTTGAACAGTGTTCAGCTTGCAGGATCGATTCCGGTTTAACGTCTCGTACATTGCTTCTCTGTCGCCCCCAGATTATGTGCGGTGCGCGTCGCGGCCAAACGAAAGAACACTGAAAACAATGTATTTGCAACTATTGCCGCGTTGCTGTTTTTCAAACCCAAACACAAGAAAACGACTTCCGGCTTCTGTCGCCTGCGCAGAGGTGTTGTGAGACAACAGCAGGCTGTGGTCTGGCCGCTGCGCTTCAAGCTCAACGACTTCGCGCGTCGTGTATACGATATTTTTTGTGACTCTCTCTGGTCTCGTCCTGCTTTGGAACGAATGGTTTCAAGCAATTTCCTTCCGTGTCTTGACCGGACGAATGTTCTAGAATCGTTTTAACTGTTTCATCCGAAGTCAAAAATTTTAACCTCCTTAGATACCGCCTGCCAATGCACTCGTTCTCATCCCCCCCCAATCATCCCCGTGTAATTCGTTTTTTGTTGGATTCCTCTTGCTGGCTAAAATCGCCAAGTCGATCGCATCGCAATTATCACTGTGCCTCACATGCGCTTTTACTTTTAACTGAGGCGAAATATTACAGGAAGTTCCTCTCATTTCTCCGCAATGTCCAGATCGGGTCGCGTTTGCCAGATACTCGTACTGTGCGTTTTTTAGGGAATGATTTCCCCACCTACCCGTTGCTTCCTTGAAGGACCTGTTTTGCTCGTGTGCACTCATGCATGAAACGCCGCGCCGACCTTGATTCGTCATCATGTGATTTTTTGTGCGCGTTTTGTCGTAGCAGCGGTTGCCAGGGGAACGTGCCTCTTCTTATCGCTGACAGAAATACATTTTCGAAACATAATGCAGTCGCTACGTCCACCGGAAAATTTCCCCAGCCTCTTCACACACATCTCATTTCGGCGACGTAACATGACATGCCCAGTTGTGCCACGAGTTAAAGGTAGCATCGTCGAAATTCTGCAAGAATATCAAGCGGTTACCTTTACTTCCATGCGCTGCCTGATATTAAATGAACCAGGGCGGGTGTTATTCTGTGTTTTTTTTAAATATTTTTTAACTTACATTTTTGACTCAGGAACATGGTCCACGACAATAAGCCTAAGACGTGCAAAGCACAGTATGTGTTGTTTGGCACACGCGGGCAATGCACAACGGAAACAAACAGCTTGTGTAGGATTGCCTGGCCGGTCACGTTTCCCGCGCATTTCGGAGAAATTGAAATCACGCGTGCTTGTTTGATACTCTTTATCAGTTGATTGCATCAGTCTAAACCGGTGGTGCCCAACCAGTCGATCTCGGTCCTCTGGTAGACCGCGGACTGTGACCACGTCGACCGCGAGGGTTGTTGGAAAAATTTTTTTTGCAGTGGTTTCTGATAAATAGTCCATCTGCCTTGTAATGATTGGAAAGATATCTTCTCTAAGGCAACGTGGCCCAGTAACTGGTATTGTGGCATTGTGACGTTTCAATAACCCCTATAAACGGAGGTCTCCTGCAGTTGCTGGCTCCTTGTCAGGGTTGCTAACCTTGTGGTTTTCCTGCGAATTTGAGCATGTTTTTCCTGAACTTTAGATTACTTTGAATACTTGCGATTTTCTTCTTTTTGGGTTTGTTTTATTTTTCAGTTACTTGTTTTCTGCAGGTTTTTGTTTTGCGAGCTGCTTGTTTTCGAAATTTCATGGATCATTTGCTGTTTGAATTTATGTAAGACGCAATTTGGGCATGCTTTTATGTAACTTTGCTTGTTTTGGACTTGTGTATCCAGATTTGCATGTGTTTTTGTTTTGTTCAATTTTTGTATGAAACGCATTTTGGGCTTGCTTTTCGGTTAAATTGCTTATTTGGGCTTGTTTTTATAAAATAACCTGTGATCACTGCTCCGTGTCTTGATGGCCGGATAAAATGATGTGCTAGTAACTAAGACTACGGAAAGCTTAGTTCGTTATTAGTGTTGTGCAACGTATTAAGTCAGTGAGCACTAAGACACCATCATCACGTTTAAGAACTGCGTGTTTGCGAGTGTATGTTCTCAATTTGCTGTGTTGAATGGACGGCGCTTGCTTCAGTCAGAGGTTGCCAATACAACCTGTTTGAAATACTTGTCTGTTCGACCCCTTCGCAAGAAGCTGACGCACGTGGTTATAAATGCTAGACCAGTAGCGCAGCCAAGAATTTTGTTCGGAAGGGGCCAGCCAACGACGTCGTTGGTCACTGACATCTTTCTAACGGTGGAAAATTGATACAAAACACCAGTAAAAATCTTAGCAGGTTTGTTTCGGGGGTCCGTGGCCTCTTCGGCCTCATTCTGGCTGCGCCACTGTGCGACCCAAGGAGGTGTACAGCATTCTTAGCCGAGTCGGGAAGTCAACAATGGTTTGTGTCTGTTTTTGCACGTGTTTGGACATGTTAACTATTGATAAGCTGTATTTTCGTAAGAATTGTTTCTAGATATTTGTTGACTAGGCGCCATAGTAAGCTACGACCGACCTTCAAACAACCGAGTGTTTTGAATTGTGCGCTTCTTGAAAAAAGTTATTGCATCCTTACCAGCAGCTGTCGGTCCGAGCGGTTACGCAACCTGGAACATTGACTTGCCTGAGATGAAACGACGCAAGACCTGCCATTTTCGCCGTGAATTGGAGGAACATTATTCATCCCCAATATCAGAAGATTTGTCTTGAAATCGACAGTTCTTTTTGGATCAACTTATTGTGCGAGTCTGTTTGTATGCACATGAAACTCACGAAGTACAGATCCACAATGACTGATAGCATCGTTGCAGCCTTCCTACGCCTTGCAATCAGCTGCCACACTGCTACGAGAAGCTGGCCTCCTCCCAAAGCCAGGTTTCCCACTAATTTCCTTGTTAAAAAACGATCCACCTGTTTTGCATCTAGTTTATTTTTCCGTTGGGTTCATAACGGTCATTCCTTGTCGAACACGATTGGTTTGTGTTTGAGAGAGGAAGGGTTTCTGATGTGAGGTCCCGTGTTTGTGTGACAGCAAGAAAAAGTGTTGTGAAGTTGATTACTGCAGACTGGAAATGATGCGTGTGGATTTGCGATGTTGACTCTGGACTGGTAGACCTTCCGATGGAGGCGGTGGCTACTTAAGATGTAGATCGTGAGTCTGAAAAGGTTGGACATCACTGGTTTAAAGGTACAGTATAGTTACCCAATCCGGTCACACTGCGTTCGACAGTTTAAAGACCTGGGTGTTCGTCAAGTTTTTTTTTACCTTTACCCAGTGGTTCACGTGATGTTCGGCTTTGAAATGAAAAGTTACTGTAAATGCGTGAACCTCAGCTGAATCACGCTGTGGGTTTTCTCGAGAGCCCTGCGCTGAGGCCAGTCCTAATGTTTTGTATTGACAAGGACATGCCCTCTTCTGTCTGCAGCGGTAAATTATGCCGCTGCCGTTCTCTTAATCGTTGTACGTTGCGGGTGTTTTAAAAGTTCAGCACTCAATAGCACATCGGCAAACTGAGCTTCCCCTCATCTTTTCCTTTTATTTTATGTTCACAACAACGCATTGCCATTTCAAATGGAGGGAGCTCTGTTTTGTCTTGCGCTGCGTGCTTAAAATATCTTATTTCCGTCGCAGACATGAGCATGTCCGTTCCTGGGTTGTGGAGCCCAAGCATTTTTGGACGGCCGGAGACAAAAATATTTTAGATGGTGGAGCCAGAGCGTGAAATTTGCGTTCCGGTCCAAGCGAGTTATACAAATGATACAATATTTTTTCTGTTTTGAACGAAATTGTTCTGGAGCCGGAGCCAAAAAAATTAGATAGCCGGTGCCTGAAACTTGAGTACAGGCTCCTCAGCCCTGGTCTGTGCATGTGTGTTGTGCTTTCATCGAGACCGAGGAATCAAGGGCCCTGATTTTCTGCCCGGACTTGGAAGTATTGCTTTTAGGCACTGAGAGAGAAATGGTAAATGCTGCGAGTAAACTTTGGCTTTCACGCGACAAGGAGTCGATAGAGTTTTTGACTCACCTCGCTGAGCTAACACGCAGGGACGGATTTGGGGAGCGCGGGACCCTCCTCCATCTTAGTTTTTGGGGCCCCACGAAAGTGTGACCTGTTTGGCTAAAAAGCGTGAAAGCATGCCCCTCTTATGTGTAGTGCCCCCTCAAAAATGTATCTTTTGTTGTGCCGATTTTAGTTCTTCAATTGCGTTAGATCTTCAACAGAAATTAAAGCCTTTCCTACATTCTTCTAAAAAAAAAATGGTATTGCGATCTTTTCTTGGAATTTAGAACTCTTTAAGTGCTCTTCGTTACATTTCCGTGATTTCTAGGGTTTTTAATAGGTTTGTTTTTCGGATATATACATTTTCGTGCGGGACCGTGTTGCCGCCCTCGAAAATACCTTATAGATGTCGATCTGATTATCTGTACGTAAGCTCCATTTTTTATCGTAATAGTAACCACATTTTATGAACCAAACAAGCACAATCCATTGAGTGGACACGGCTTATTTCTGCCGTTTTGAAGTTGTCATTTTCCAAGCAATACAAAATATAGTGTTTTAATCTAAGTCTATGCCATAGGCCGATGGTAAACAGTATGAAGACACGTTTTGCGCAGCAGCAAAGTATTGTTGCAACATCCTCAGTTAACCATATGAAGTAAACCCAATGTAGACACGTTTTTCCAAGTAAAGCTCACTAAAAACTGTTCTAGCCCATTTAACTAACGTAGAGAGTTTCAACATGCAAACTCTGTTTGCGGGAATCTTGTGAAAAAAAAACAAACGTAGGATTCAATACTGACAATATTGCTTTTCATCGGGGTTTTGCAGTGTCTGGTGGTCTTGTGTTGTTGCGAGCTTTTTGTTAGTGGAAAATTGAACATCAATTAGGTACCGTTTTTTTCTGTAACCGCTTTCATACAGACGACCTGCATCTCACTCACGCCCAGATGCACAGTGTTGTTACTGTACTGATAAGAGTCTAGAGTAAACATTTGCATTTCCGCTCGTTTCAAGGTAAATTGTGAAGTTATGCCTTTGCGCAGTTTCGCAAACTTTTAGTTAATATTGAGTCGTCATAGGAATGAGTTAAACGGGGCCATGACCTATGCGTAAATCCGTCACTGCTAACACGTTTACGCAATGCTGCTAAGCAAATGCTTGTTTCCTGATGCCTGGTCAAAGAAAATCAGCACTAAAAGGGCCGAGGTATTTTGTCTCTCCAGAAGTCCAAGGCAGTGTATGCTGCAAGCAAGCGGCAATACACTGCAATGGGTGGAGAAGTTCAAGTGCCTCTGGGTGGTACTCAGGAGTGGTAGAAGACGGAACAAGGAGATTAGTAGACGGATCGGTACAGCTCTGCGTAAGATTTATCGCTCAGGTGGCAAAACTGGAGCTTTCAGCCACCGCAAATCCTTCGTTTTTTAAATCGGTGTTTGTTCCGATCCTCACCGGTGACTATGAATCTAGTAAGGACTGAAAGAATACTATCCCATGACCAAGTGAAAGTGGCAGTGATGGATTTTTGCGATGAGTCCACGGTGTGACACTTCGCAGCAAAGTTCACAGCTGCGAAATTCGTGTAAAGCCCTGAATTTTGAGCATGGGATGGTATTCCCACTTGTCCTCCGAATTGAGAGATCCCAGCTCACATTGGTTCGGCCATATGTCCAGAATGTCCCAGGAAAGATTAACGAGGCAACTCCTGCTGGTTACATCCGCGGGAAAGCGGTCCAGAAGTCGCCCAAGGACCAGGTGGAGTGACTACATCTCCAACCTTGCTTGATCCAGTCTTCGTGTGGCGTAGGGTTGGTTTATTCGGATAACGGTTAACCAGACAACCGGAAGTATTATTATTATCCGATATCCAAATATTTTTCTGTCGGTTAACCGGATAAAAAAGTAACGTTACAATGCGGTTTACGATTTTTTAAACGGCTGCATTGTGCTTAGTGGCGTAAGCAGTCCCGTCGCCNCCGGGGGCTTTGGTGGGTTAGCCCCCCAAATTAAAATGCGAAACAATTTAAATCAGCGGAGTTCTTGTTAATTTTTAGAATCTCAAGTCCCCCTGTTGAAGACTTTCTGGCGATGGTTCTGATAGCAAGACCAAGCGTCGCCATGGGCCGACCGTGAAAGAGCCTTCCTTTCCACCCCTCCAATTTGTTTAGAATAATTTAAAATGAAACAAGATGATCTTTTGTGCTTAGTAAAGATGTAAGGAATATTGAAACATGGTGAACATCAGAATCAAGTACTCAGAAACTGAATGGGTCGTGTTTTTCATTCTCGACCATGGGTCTTGCTTTTTCTGCCCGTTCACCACTTTTCTCATCATTTGCTCTTCCTATTTTTTCTACTTTCTTTGCGTATGTGGATCCGGCATATTTCGTTAAATTTTCTTCCCTGTTGGTTTTCAGCCTGCAGTAACCCGAGTCACTTCGCTCTATTTGTCTACTCATTCTCGGTTAGGGGATCAAACAAAACACAAAAAGTGTGCTATTGCGGGGCCCAGTAGAGCAGTGATGGTGGGATACCTGCTCCTCAGATGAACATTAATGCATATTTATATTTCGTATAGTATCCTGACTTTAACGAAAACAAAGTATATATACTGCACATTGTAGGCTGTAATAATCAATTGAAAATAGAAAGTGTCTTAGATCACTTCACGTTTCAAAAGTGGTTTATTTCTCTTAGAATATACAAAAGGCTTCAAACGCTACCTCTGTCGTGGGGTGGGGCCCACTTAAGGTGCGGACCCATTTTAAATCAAATTTGTCAAATAGGCTTAAAAGTGGCTCTGGTTCAGATGTTTGCGTTGGAGTCTTCATCGTGACACGCAAACTTGATCTAGCTGTTGGGCTGGGCTTCTTCCAATTACGTGTGCATAGTTTCATTCTTTACATTTGTCCATTTGCAACAGACGCATACAGTATTTCGAAAACTGCATCACCAAACTCTGCCACGAAGCACATCCGCATTTCTAATTCTCAGAAGTAACTGCAACGTCTTAAGTTTGACGGTAATCGCACTGAACATCTTGATTCAGCACCGTCGTTGCCAAGTTGTGCAACTTTTTCGGCTAAAGGCCTTCACCACTATCATAACTAAAGCTCGTTTGCCCTTGCGTTAGGTTTTCAGACTAAGTTTCGTCGCCTCTAACTTATCATAATGAGAGCAACTCCTTTTGTTAGCTTTTTTGTTGAAATGACTTTTTCTGTGACTTCACATGTTAAGTGTAGCTTTGACAATGGAGTCAAACCTTTCACAAAACCCACACTGCCTACTGGCTGGCACTGATTCACTCTACTTGCAGTTCAAGCCTACAATCTGAGCTCTAAATTACGTCCGCAAACACACCAAATGCACTATCTCGCTTCAAGAATGTGATTTTCCAAAACCGTGACGTCATACAGAAAAACAGCAGTTTTATTGAAAACTTAAAATTTGCAGAGATTTTCACTTCTTCCGCCAAAATGTTGATAAGCCCACCTAATGACTAGGCTATAGCTTGTGGTACTTGTTCATTGAAAATCTTCCACCAAATACTAAACAATAGCATGAGAAGTGACAAGAAATAATTGTAGCCATTGGCAATGGGTGTCAGGTGATGTATCGATGTGTCGTTGCAAATGATCGAACGACAGGATAGCTTTGACTTTTATAGTGATTTCAAATAGGACTTGTTTATCAGATTTTGGCTGGAGAGGGGGTAATTTTAACCTTAATCTAGGGGACCAGTGATATTTTCGATCTTTTCGAATATCATCTCTATCCTTCGTTCAAACTACGTTTTGACTGGGGTGGAGGGGAAATAAATGGCCTTGGCTGAGGATGGAAGGAGAAAAGTGCAGGGATTGGGGGGCAATTGCCATCCAAGTAAGTTTGAAAAAGCCCTGATTTCAAGACAAACACGGGGGCAGTTTAGCACCCTGGATTTGACTCATGCTAGGCCTTAGCCTAGCGCAGAATCATTTTATAAGTTTGTTCACTCCACAAGCACGTTTCCAAGTTTATTTGGGGCTTCTAAGCACAAGAACAGAAAGAGTTTAAACTACTTTCAAAAATCAATTTTAATCAACAACTTGCCGCCGTCGGGGTGCCGCCCGGAGCCCTCCCCTTGTTGCGCCACTGGTTGCACTTCATAAGAAAAACTTTGCAGAATCAGCAACGGTTAAAAATGCATGGTGTTCTTATACGCTCGCACATTGCATATTTGTATATTTCCAATAAAACTGTCATGATTTTGCAGTCAATGTAACACGCAAATCTCGTCAAATCAATTGTTTAACAATTAGCGGGTATTAACCAATTAGCTAAAACACACATACACAGATAGCTAAAATACACATACACAGATATATCGGTTCAGATATATCGGTTATCTGGATTGTAAAAATTATTGATATCCGCCGAACTAACCCTAGTGTGGAGCCAGAAGAACTGCCTGAGATTGCTGTTTATTGAGGTATTTCGAGTTCTAGGGATTCTTCACCCGACGACCCTATCCAGAGGAAAAGCTGGCATGAAAATGAAAGGTTAAAATCTTACTCAGCTACGAGAGCCTGGGAGCGAATCGGATTATTTTGTCACAGTGACAGTTGTTTCGATGGCTGTTTTGTTTTATTTGTAGTAATCTCACTGGGTTTGATAAATCACACTCCATAAACAAAACATCACGTTAGAGTATTTTTTATTTCATTGCAAGATAAAACCTTTAGCCAGTGAGGCAGTCCGGTGGGATGATATATTCTTAATGTAAAAAGATCTTGATGGCAACTTCAAATAGTTACTGCAGAAAGTTGAGACGTGAAAAATGCGATTTCAAATGCTCTTTAGTTGTATGGCGATAGCGTTAATCTGCAAGCACCGGTTGAAAAAACTTTTTACGATGCAGACTCCACGGATTGATAGAAACTGACGAAAAACATTGCAAAACTTATGTGATTCCTGAAAAACTTACCTGACCAAAGTCAATCTAAGTTTCGTTTTTTCTGTTGTGCTGTGATTAAAGTGCATAATTTGCGTCCATTTCTCAACCGACGGCAGCTTTCCCATTTCTGGAAAGCGGTTTTGCGCTGTCATTTGGAAACTAAGAAACTGCAACTCTTAATTTTGGTTGTACTGTCACAAAGGTTGCGTGATGCCACTGCCATAGGCAAATTCTCGTTCATTTGTCCCGTTCATCGCTTATAACACCAGCGCATTACTTGTAGTGTCTTTTCTGGAATCGAAGCAAACAAAATTTCCAAGGAGCGTGATTATGACCGTGGTAAGCAAGTGCAGTGGTTAACTTTTTCACCGGTCTTTTAGTCACTCAAATGTCAGTGTTGCAATAAACTATGCGTAGAGAAAACAGAAACGTCGGGGGTGCAAAAATTAACTGTTCAAAACGGATAATTTTTCCAGAAAAGGCAAATATTGTTTGATCTTCGTCCTCATCCGTTTGCGAAATGACCAAAAGCGGCGCGAAAGTTAAAACCAACGATGATGAAACTCGCGACGCCTCAGATTTCTGTTGGAAATATGGTTTTGTAAAATTGAGCCACTCCCCACTTACATAGAGAAACTAGCTATAGGTCACAACAAGTTTGCTAGTTTACTTTCCCCTGTGGCTGTCTTATTGACCGTAAAAATTCTAACACTTGGCACCAAACGATCGGAGTTTTATCGTTAAGATTATAACCAATGTGCTCAACTGCTCAACCTTACATTTTTCTCTTTGAATACTAGGTAAGGATGCTTGCCCATCAAACAAAATATAGGCCTACTCTATCATGACACTGACTAACGAAAAAATTTAAGTGCAAAAGATGTACAGTTACAAGGTTATTTTGGGCCGATGTGTCCATAAATGACATCAATTACTTTGAATCGGCACTATAGTTTTTAAGATATAGACGTTTCTCATGCATGACAAAGTAGTTGTTAAATTTTGTATGTGCCAAATCTGATGTGTGGAATCATCGAATTTTACGTATTTCTATAAAAAAGTATGCAAAATTTTACAATTTTTAAGGTTTATCAACTCAGAATGAAGTGCATTTTGTAAGTTTACCAGAATGTTTCAATTTTGGGCGAAAATGTGCAGGAAAAATTCTAAGCAATAATAATGTTTGTGCGATAAATGTAAATATTCGGGCATGTTTAGAGTCATTAACATCCAGGTAATGTTTGACTACTTCAGGGAATTTGCATTAGATTGTAATGCGAGAACGCAGGGAACAGACATAGGCCTAAGGGTGAAGGGCAATTCAGGAAATTAGACTTTTACGTATTCGGTGATGTATAGTTTGAGTTGATTCTAGTAAGTTTGCAAAATAATTAATTTCAGGTTAGAAAGTTTTTCGAAAACATACTGTGAGGAGTTAAATACCTGAATGAAGAATGCAAATATTAGAAAACGTAAAAGGTACTAAGATTCAAGTAAAATCTAGCCATATTTGGAAATTTGGTTAGATTTAAAAATAATTGACATCAGCTTGATAGCTTTCTTGTTTACACCAACATGATGTTTTAGTAACTTTTCATCACGCGACAATTAATCGCTGACATTTAATCACTGGATATTTAACCACGCAGACAATTAATCACTTACACGGTTTCGTGAAATTTAATCACGTGACCACTAATCACTAACATTTAATCACTGGATAGTTAATCACGCTACATTTAATCACCAAACATTTAAAAGACTATTAACCATTCATTCTATTAACCATTAAAAATCACCACATGTTTTTTATTTATACGACAAATACGCAGTAATACACAAGTACTAAAATGTTACTCAACGAGTGTCGAGCTACTGCATTTTCGACCAGTGGTTTCACATAGCTTGTTTATATCAATGTGATTGATAGCTTTTTTAAATTAATGTGAAAGCTTTTTCACAAATTCAGATCAATGTGATAGCTTTTTTGCATGACATATTCTTCTGCTTCACTAGTTTTGTCAACTGCTATAAACTTTGTCCCCCTGAACTTTCTACTGTGTGAATTAGGGAAACTTTTCAAATCGTTAGCTTCCTAATGATGAGCAACAGTTCTTCCAGTATACCTCTAAAGCATCGTGAACATCTGCGGCATTATCACTGAACCCTTGGTTTGGTCAATAAGAATGCACCTAAGTTGCAAAACTAAAAAAAATATTTTGCTGATTTGATTACTTTTTGGTATTTTTGGAGTGAAAAATTTTACAATTTAACTTTCGTAAGTAATAAAAAGGCATATTTAATGTAATGCAATATAATCGCATTTAGGTACATTGTTATTGACCAAACCAAAGGTTTTACAAATTAAAATATTACAATTTAACTTTCGTGAGTAATAAAAAGGCAGATTTAATGCAATTCATAATGCAATATAATTGCATTAAATCTGCCTTTTTATTACTTACGAAAGTTAAATTGTAAAATTTTTGTTATATCTTTGTTTTTGGCATGAACACACTTTTCCGGCTGAAACGTTGTAACCCTCCAGATTTTTGGGTCCCTACGCCCATGCTTCTTCCGTGCAAATCATTTCGTCATGGCGCATAACATGCGACCTGAACAGAAGGGTCTACTGTAAAAATAATGTACGGTAAAACGCGGTAGGCCTTGTCTCATTTATATCGCATGATCCACAATGGGCATTCTGTAGTTATGACATTATAAACAGGTATTGCTATGTATGCATTGTGTGGTTTGTTGCTCTCAAAATTTTACAAGTTAGTCACATCAGCTTTGTTGCTGGTTGTAGGTCAATTACAGGACAAAGAAAAGACTTCAATGTCGTATCATGTATATGAGAGTGGTTCACGTGACGTAAGAGACACAAAGCTGCCACCGAAGCAGATGGAGATGGTTTGGTTTATTATTGTTTCATATGACTCAGCCAACAAGCAGAAGCACCATAAAAGCCATCGCATGCAGTAAACCAACCATTAGCGAACATTAGAGCAAATGAGAATATAA
>JGI24158J21664_10008252_pt1 | contig 13846 bp, 6 predicted proteins | sample Ectturendosymbi3_FD_21664 | JGI IMG/M metagenome (IMG submission 21664) | reverse complement strand
TTAATGTAAGTTGTCACTTTTTGGAGAATGATTTTTATCGTAAAATTCTACCTTTATCTAACTATGAGGAAGAGTGACTTCTCTTGACTTGCTATCTAAGTACCTGCTTATCAGGGAGCTTCATTTTGACGCGATTTTGTACTCTAACTTGGGTAATTAAAATTCTTACGTGGGCCATAACCAATTTTCATATGGGCCATAGGTTCTCCACCCCTGATCTGAGGCCTTCAATACCCTTGATCATGAGATACCTCTATTGAAACTGAAATATTTTATGGAATTAGAGGTTACCCGTAAGCTTTTTGCTAGTTATGTGCAAGACAGACAACAGTATACTATTGTTGGGGGATATAGGTCAACTACCCAGGAGGAAACTCTAGCAGTACCACAAGGTTCATCACTAGGCTTCCACTCTTTGTTTATACATGAATGACCTTGCAAAAGCATCAAACTTAACTCCTACACTCTCTGCTGATGATACATTGTTGACCATATCCTATCCTGCACCAATTTTGCCAACTTGCAAAATGGAGTTAAGAGTGAACTGCAAAAAGCTGATGAATGGATGCAATATAATAACTTGTGTTCAAGTTACTCAAAAACCACACAAATGGTTATCAACAATAACCTAAACCAATCTTGTGAGTTTAAGGTAAAAATTAGAAAAAAAACTTTGAACCAACTACATGCTTTACATAATAAAGTAGGAGAAATGACCTACAGTTGTTTCATGTCAAGAGTCTCACCATTGTACGAAAAGTTAAACCATAAAATTAATGATAGATACATTCTTGAAATAGGCAAATTGATACATAGTTTATATTGAGGCAGTATTCCTGTTAATTTGGATTAATTGTTTACTTCTGTAATTCAGGTCCACTCTCATGCAACCCATGTTGCCACACAAAGTGGACATATCTAGCAACTGACTTCAACAATGAGAGGAAAAAAGTCACTCAAAAACCTTGGCCCAAATTTCTGGGACTCTATTGATCCTTATATTAAAAATTTCACCATCTGCATTGAAAAGGCAGTTTAAAGACAGACTTATCACAACATCTAGTGATTGACTATAGGGTGCTGGGTAATGGCAAAGGTTAGGAATTTACAACTTGGATTTACCAATCTCTGCTTACGTGCGATGCACCATAAACTTTGTTTGACACGAATACAGTAGAAGTACAATATCAAATTTAGATTCCAGGTGTTTTGTGTGCATGAATTAACTGTTTCTTGCTATTTTGTTTTTTTGTTGTTTTTTGCTGCCATGGTCTTTTTCTTTTGCAGCAACATTGCGTGAAGAGGTCTATTCTCCATCATCTGCAGCAGGCCTCTGCCCTTTGAGGATTCCTGTACCATGCTTAAAATACTTCCGCATAACACATGAAGCTTTCTCCACCACACTACACAAGACCTCTGGCCTTTAAAAAAGTCAAAAAAATTGCTTTTCCTTGGCACCAAATATAAACTGCTGTAGAGCAAACAACTGTCTGCTTGCATGCGAAAGGGAAACCTAGGCAGAGTTTCATTTCAGCTGGGTATACACTTTCTCTGTCATGCTCAGGTCCTTGCAGAACTTGGCAAACCACAATACATACTGGTTGCAGCCCAGCACAACCATATTGATCATCCAGCAGACTGCACCCCCTTTCAAAAATGTAACCCTATTCAATTCCCACTGATTTTCTCCACTAACTTTAAACAATGGTAGAAAATTATAAAACTGTTGAGAACCTGTAAACAGGTTTGTTTTTGATGTCCCAGTGCTTCAACTTTAATTTGCATGCAATTGTCTAATGTTGTCACTAATAAACAACGATGGAACAAAATCTTTTTTTTTGCTTGATTTCATCTTATTCTCATTGTGGAGTTCTCTAAACAATCTAATCATCATAACTACTTTTTGTCATCCCATTGATTTCATCTTCTAAAAACTGACAACCTGCACACAGTTGTTTGTGACAGATTGCAACAACAGTTTGTACTTAGAGTAGCACAAATTCTGTTTCCAAACTAAAACAAAGCTAACATGACAAAATTCTGATTTTCATCCCTTATCTTCAACCAGGGATACATCCAGGGGGATCTGTTTGGCTGTCATGACAGGCCCCTTTGTAATGCAAGTACTCAGCATTAAAGCCAATAAAATATCAAATTATGTCACTGCAGGTCTCTAATGCGGGTGGTTTGGAACAGGCAGCAGCATTTTCCTTCTAACGTTGCTTAGTACTATAACAANGTCCCTGCCTTGTCTAAATAGCGCCTGTGCAATGACATAAAACAATCATCTTGTTTGAACACTCTAAATTGATACTGTGTCAAACGTACAGCTCCAATGCAAACAAAGCTGTCAGAAACTCGTACGCTACCATGCCACGCACACGCAGAGCTGTTTTGTAGTATTTCACGTCATGGCAGGAGGACACAGTCTCCAAATGCGATCGTTTCGTTTTGCAGTTTAGGCCTAAATTTTATCTGCCGTTTACACCTACAAGGTTATGACAAAATTAAATAAGTTTAGGCCTTCCTTGGGTCACGCCAAGCAATGCAGGTGTGTTTCTACTGAGGTTATGTTTTTTTGAAGAACTTCTCATATTGAAAGGAGCGACAGCATAGCTTCAGAAATTGTGGCCGCATTCTCTAGACAAAATATCAGTCAAGTGTTGTATTTCGAAAATTGCTTTTTAGAATTAATCAGTTGACGATGTTGTTTGCTGCACAAGAAGTCCTATATTGATTTCAATAATTCACTTTTATACAATGATGCAAAATCATCACAGCAATTGCAACTCAATCATACTTCTCTGCATTGATTTCACAAGTTATTATAGTATTTGTAACACCATCATCTTGATAGAGAGTGCTCCACAGACGCAGTTGTGCAGCTGATTGTCAGCATCGATTTTACAAGTGAACAGTAGGTATGTATGGATAAACAGCTCTAATTGCTGAATGGCTGACATTTGCTGAATGTTCGACAAGCTAAGTATCTTCAGCACCTTGTTTGTAGGAAAAAACAGCGATTGTGATGTAATAAATGTGCTGCAACCGAAAGCAACAATCACTTGAAAACCTTTCCTTGTGTGTTTTGACAATGAGATCAATATGTACTTTTGGGATCAGAAAGCACGAGCGGCAAGTGTGCAAAGCTTCGCACTGTGGCAGCAAGCAACAACAGAGTTCACGCGTCGCAATCACTCTCCGCGTACGCTAGTCATTACGTTCAATCATTCACAAGATAATATCGGCAGAGCTTCCACGCCACGATCACTCTATTATTGATTGTTCGTGCCACGTATATATATTGTTGTTCTTCGCGCACATCCCGTTCATGGTGAATCACACATTCAACGCAACGCCACCAGAGAGGTTGCAACAGTACCACTATCTATTCTAAATAGTTACTTGCACTAGGCTAGCCCTAAGAGCCAAGTTTTATTGGGTTTTAGGTAGAGCTCGATCGAAAAAGGCTTTTCTGGGCTGATAGTGATGTTTTATTTTTCATTGCCGATATTTTGCAACGCTCCAACCACAGTTGAAAGCCAATACTTTAGTGCGATAAAGAAGCACATAACATAATCCTGCGCAAACCCGGGTCACTAAGATAGTCAATGACCACAGCAGGTAGGCTACCCTGATTTGTTTGCAGTCAGCCATCTGCTTATCATGCAAAAATCTGAGAGCAAATGTTACATCATAGACCGGTTTATTGGGATAATTGCAAAGGGGTCTGAATATTGCGCACTACTTGATGCAGTCGGAGGGCTGCGTGTCCTATGGAACAGTACAGAGAATTTGCATTAATTAATCATAGACAAAGTAGCAACATAGGGTTTCATAAACACTCTGTGAAGAAAACCAGAGTAGCGGCTTTTATGAGCAAATATTGCTGATATAATGTACATCAGTGGAATTTTGCTGTTTGGCGGCATCGCAAAATTCATCAGTCAATTTAAGAGAAAATGTGGTTTTATGCTAAAAAGTGATATCAAAAGTTGCCCTCCACGACAGACCCCTTTTTTCAGGCAAGATGCACCACTGCCTTCAACCACCCTCAGTCAGTGACTCATCTCCAAAACCCAGTGGGTTTAGTATTTAGGTACTTTTGTTACTTACTCGTTTTTGAGTTTGAGAGATTGGTGAAGTAAGTTGACTTGATGTCAGAGAAGGACAAGCAACTACATCATGAATATATCCAAAGTTGAGATTAGATGAAGAACATTTATCAGATGGTGTACACCTGCCACAGAAAAGTATATTTGTACACATCAAACACAACTACACACTCAACCATCGTCAGTTTAACATCTACCTGCTCTCTAAGGTGCACCAACCACAGAAAGGGTCTTCTGCATTTAGGCAAGAAGCACATGATTTGTACTGGGAACAGTTGTATAAGGGCAATCCAACCAATAAATTTGATGTCAATGCATATATAAGAGGGGGTTGAGAGCTTGTATGAGCATTTGAAGCCAACTGCAAATGTTTGACATGACTTGAATAGAAACCTGGGTTGGTGTCTACATTGTCCATGGCGAACTCTGCATTGTTATCATCATTCAAAAGGTGAGAGTCCATTTTTACCTGAAAAATTAAACAAGTTGCAAAATGTTCTTAACCTAATAAAAGTATCCGGATAAACTTGAACAATGGAAATCACCTTAATGATAGAGCCATCATCAGTACCCATGAATGCAACAGTACTATCACCAGCAGTGGTAACTTCAATGGCAGTGATCAAGGAGTCAGGATGCTTGTATGTTGCCAGCTGTTGAAAACTATCACCCTGCAACAACTGCGCAACATCCCAAATATAATTTGGGTTGTTACATATTGGACTTGTCACATCGAATTTCTGAAAACAAGAACACAGCACAAAAGGTGAATACACTCAAAGATGACAAATTGAAAGATTGGCAGCTGGCTGAGTTTCACTTTAAAAGGAACAATTTGCCCATATTTGGCCAAGCCTTTGCAATTCCATAACTTGCCAGTCAATTGTGCTAGAGAGCTGTTCAAACTCTCAAAAGACTCCGCAAGTCTTTTAGTTGCAATGAAAAAAATTTTAGGTTTTGGGTTCAGTTTTTTTTGTGGTTGACATCATAAGTGGGATAGATTTAAGCCTTTTCTGTCAAGGTTATCGGGTCCTGGGCACAAACCGCAAGAGGGAAGTATTTCGCTGAAGTTTTTAGTGCGAACTAGGCTAAAATCAGAGTCTTTCAAGACTTTGATTAGCTTTGTAACGTTTCTAGTTTAAAAGTTATGACCAAAAAACATAATATTAGCAATTTTGCCCCAACTTTGAACCAGAAACCTTAGAAAGCCAATAAAACGCTCAAAAGACTTGGATTTTATCCTAGTTACCAATAAAAACATGAGCAAAATACTTCCACCTTATGGTTGGGGCCCAATAAGCTCAGCCAAAAGGCCTTAAACCTACCTTATTTATAACATCACCCAAACCTAAAAAAATTGTTTTTTGTTGCAAACTAGAAGGCTCACCAAGTCTTTTGAGGGTTTGGATAGCTTTCTAGCACAATCGACGGGCAAGTTATAAAGAGTTGCAAAGTGGTGCGAAATTAGTGGCTCAATGTGTGATTTCAAAGTAAGATATACTCGTACACCGGCTCCCAACGAGTTAATGACATTGTTAAAAAATACAAGATAACAAGCAACTTATACCAAACAACTACAGTCCCATGTTTGGATAGATTAACCTTTGTTCAGCCATGACAAAAAAGCCAAGTGTTCGACAGCACTTAACACCTTCGATGCCAAGCTACATCAAACAACTTATTATACTATATTTCAATGTGAGAGGCACAACACACACATCATTTGATGTATTTTGTAAAATGCTATGCAGTATGTGCCATGGTAGGCCTTTTTTGGCAAATATGTTGTTGGCCATACTGCGGTTATTGCAGAGTGACAGAAGTTTGAGCAGAGGTCTCCAAACTTTCTTGTCAGAGGATCACAAAGTTACTACACAACAGTTAAAGGGCCAGACATATTACATAATGTGGTGGGTCTTGGGGTATGTTACATTCTACCAATTCAACAAATGTTGGTAAATATATTATCGCATTTGTCCATTATTGACAAAATGTCTTCATGGGCCCGATGAAATGGCTACGTCATAGTTTGGAGCCCTGCTTTCTGGAGACAAATTCTGCTGTCATATCATTTCATATTGGCAAGGTTTGTTGCTAGAAGTTTTCAGTTATGTGGGATGTTAATGGAATAAGGAAAACAATTTTTATGTGATAGTAATTGTTTCAGGTTGTTCAACTATTCATTTGATGTGTTTCATGTGTTTTTTTTTATTGGTCCAGGCCTATCAGGTAGTAGCTCCTTGGAGCCATACTAGCGCACTTCAGGCAAAAGGGTTTCAGGATTTTTTAGGCAAGTATATAAAAGTTTATATTGCTGGAGTTGAAAACACAGACCAACAGTCTGCGAAATAAAGAGGTTGCTTCATTAATTATGTCTGCTTCAAAATACATTTTTAGTTTCTTTTGTTAAGTGTCACAAAATCACCCAAACCACCCCAAAGCAGCTTGGCACCACAGTACACTTGGCTGGAAAACTGCCGCGTGCCGAAGGTATTAATATTTAGTCCAAATAAAAAGCATTTTTATTCCAAGGGCTTATTTGCAGATACCTGACAGGAGCAACTGAAACCACAAAGCAATCAATGCGGTGAATGTCTTATCAAAGACATCATATTTAACTATACTATGCATACCAACTACCTGCATTCCTACCTCACAACATTTACCAACATTGTGCATATGTGTAGCCCAGTTCTAATTAGTTGTTTGTGATGTATACCGGTTGGTCTTCAGGTTGATATTTTACAGACTGTTGCTGAACTTAACAGAGTTTTTCATTGCATTGCTGCTAACAGTGATTATTTTGAAGTCTCAGCAGTGTCAATTGTGATGATCTTGTGAACCAAAGGTGGAGCATTAAGTTAACTTGAATTAGTTTCAAAACTATATATTTGTCTTTGAATCTTTGAGTTGGATTACATATGGGCCTAGCCTAATATCAGTGATAGGAATTTGGATTTAGACAAGATTTGGTTTTTGGATTTGCATTGGATTTTGAAATAAAAATTTAAATTGGATTTGTATTTGAAAAACATAAATCCTTTTTTATCTTTGGAAAACACCCAAAGTAATTTAGGTATGAGGCTGACTGCCATGATCACAACATGAAAATACTATATTCATCCATGATAATGTGTTTAATGTTTTGTGCCCTGCTGGCATGGCACCTCAGTGAAAAGCATAGTCTCATCTCTTCCTCTATTTTAAGTAGAACCTTTGACACTTGAAAATGCATCATAACACCATTAGGAGACCGTCAAACGCTGTTCCCACACTAAATGAAAAGGAAGACTGCACCAAAGAGTTCAAATAAAGTGATAATTCTCCTACAAGAATTTCCACACTGGTTGTTCCTGTTTCACTGTAGACTTTACTAGCAGTGGGAATCTGCATGTCACTAGCGCATCTGTGAAACCGCAGCCATGTTTTAACATAATCGTTTGGATCATGCAAAAAGGTGTGGGAATGCGTTCCCACACCAAAAAAGGTATCGGAACACTGTTCCCACCCNCTCCACTACACCCATGGATATGCGTGAGAAGTATATTGCTCACTATCTATTTGTCTGAATCTTCTTAGGTTTAGAGTTAGTGCATGTTTTGCTTATGACAAGACAATCATAAATCAATGCAGGTTTTAAAAGTCAGCTTTTGAGGGTCAGTCAGAGAAAAATTTAGTGTGGATATTAAGATGAACGACTTTGTTGGGAATATTCTGCAAAATAAGTTTCACGCCTGCTGTGGCCACACCTTGCTATCAGGTACATGCAGAGGCGTAATGAGGTTAGATGGCGACCGGGGCAAGAAGGAAGTTTGCACCCCCAGGTTCGAACCTGAGGTCTTTTGGAAGCAAATGTACTGTATTGAAGAAAGTACTTGCGGCATTGTTGGGACTTTTTTGGCATTCCTCACAGTGATTCAGCACCTGAGGAATTGTGCTCCCCTTGCCCCCATTACACTGCTGGGTACACGCCCTAAACGTCGATGCACACCTACCCGCAGCGCTGCTATGCTACTTTAGGTGCAACTGGTGCTGAAACTTCGCTGCTGTTAACGGCACTGAATAGTCCTCACCCTATCCACGCTGCACATGGGCATTACACTCATAATAGCTGCATAACATTGTTATGGTTACACCACGAACACAAAATGTCCATACGCAACCACAAAAATGGATTAGTCAGTTGTCACCAATCCGTTGGCAGATGTTTTTTTTTAATTGTTTTGTAGTAAAAATATTTTGACAAAACTACTTGGCTATCAACAGCCTACTTGTCTCTGCAGCAAGATGGAATTTGTGGTTGGAACCATTTCGCTTTCATGTGAATTGTATTCACTTTCGTGCAGCTCTATTCATTCATGTGGGGGTGGCACAACTGTGTATGGAAATTGGTGTTTTGCTTTACATGTGCAGTGCTGTGGAAGTTGCATGGTTAGCAAAGAATATTCGACACCGGCCCATAACCAGCTTGAGACACTAGGGATGACGAATAGTTTTCTGAGAAGGGCTCAGAATTTTTAAACTATGTCCAACACATTTTTCCAAGGGGTGAAAAATTTTTCCAGGGGGCCTTGCCCCCTTAACTACGGGCCTGATTTGACATAGCAGTGTGTGATTGCATTTACAGTAGCGTTTAGGTGTCTTTAGTGAATAATAAGGATAGTTTATCTTTAACGATTTTCGCAAGCCTATGTTGGCTTTCATAAGGTTAATCACAGCAAGTTAATCTTCAGAACAATGAAAAATCACCATGCAAGATAGACATTTATCTCAGCCCCCCTACTTTTTTCCTTGGCTCTGCAGTGGCCACCCCACTTTTTAAATTCTAGAATCGCCACTGGCTATCACTGTGACAACATTCATTTAATTTTGCAAAAAAATAGCAACAACCTGTTATGCATATTAACAATAACATCGTTATGTGCTNGGTTTCTTTTGAGTCTTTTTTCGGCCATAGATGAATGTTTTTTAATGACCAAAAAAATTAAGTCAATTTAGTCATGTTTGAAGCTATAGACTAATGAATACTGTTATGGCAAGTTCTAAAACTATTATGGGACAAATGACCAAAATGTCTCATCAAAAAAACAGGTTGTGTGTAAAAACCACAGAATCTAAAAGCAGCAGCAAGAAGCCACAAACTGTAAAATTCAATGCCAAATTTTGCTACACTCAACAGGCTTCAGGTAAATTGTACTCACTGCTTTTCCACAGGAAGGAATTTTACGCTTGAGCCATTGAATCTGTTTTGCAGTTCCTCCACTACCTTTCATGCAATTGCTCACCACAGACACAAATTTTTCTTCAATTTGATGAATTGGATACAAGCAAATGACACTACCATCTTGACGAGATCTGTCCTTGAATGACACAAACAAGACATCGTTAGATTTGCCAACGGGAATGCCAAGTTGAGCAGCCAATGATCTTCCAACTCTTGCAGTTTTTGAAGTAATGGCTGTCCCATGCGTAACACCATTGAGTTTGCACTCAATTTGCAGCTCAAGATATGAACGTAACAAGCCAGATGGATTGCTACCTAGACAAAGTTGAGACACAAAAGTAAAGTTTCTCAAAAACGATGGCTCATCATTCACTGTAACTGGGTGGGTTATAACAAAAAATCCAGTATTTTTAGAAGTAAATCCATCCAAAAATGTTACTCGAAAGTTTCGACGAGCATACTTTGCTTGTTTCATTTCTAAACCCATTTCACCAATTAGCAACCCTTCTTGAAATAGTCGGGAAGAGAACATATCTGGATCTCGATCGTTATCGAACAGCAATCGCCTTGATACAGTAAGAACAACTTCTCCTTGCTCATCTACTACATCCTGGCTAGTCTTTGACGATCCCACATACAAGTATTGTGATCCATCTTTAGGTAAAGTACTAATGAAAGCAATGGTGCTGAGATCACCAGGTGCAGCCACATACTGTTGGGTTGACATTTTTGTGCTGTTAAATCCATTACGAACATCACTGATGTCAGCTAAGCTTCTCAGTTCACATGTTCCGTGTCTGACATTGTAGCATACAATAATTCTTTGATTTCGTTCATCAATCAAAAGAATCTTTGCAATCACGTTGGAACCTTCACTTGGTCCCGTCACCACTTTTTTTATGAATTTCAGGTCATGTGACAATTGAAAAAGATGATTTGAAGCACCAAGAAATAATTGTCCTGAGCCATGGTCACGCTCATCCACAGCTATTAAATGAAACTCACAGTTTAAATTTTTACATTTATCCATATTAAACTCATACCTTTGGTTTTCTGTGCCACTTTGACTAAAGCATGATGATACATTAAGCAGGATAAGCAACAACATAAAACAGCTTGTTGAGTGTAGCCGTACTTGCGCTAGAAAGTCTTTTTTACTTGGCTTTTTGAGAGCTATGCTTACATTCTTTTCAACCGTCAGTTGAGCAGCACCAGAAACTTTATATGCTGACATCATGCAGTGTTGTATATATCCACTTGAGAAACAACTGCATAAAGTCAAGCCTTTTCACGCTTCCTTGTAAACATATTGAGGTATCCTCCAATAATAGTTCAGTAAATCAACATGATCAGTTATTGAAACAACATGAAATATTTGTAAAGCAAATGGTTACCAGACACAGAAAAATATTTTCTAAAGAAACTAGAATTCTGGAGCATAAAGTGGATACAATCAACACATTTTTGACAATCACCCTTCCCAGAAATTTCATATCAAAGCTCACAACATATAGCTGACATCCCAGGTAATGTTTGCTTAACTATGAAGCATCAAATCTTTAGTTATGCAAACAAATCTTTGGTTATTTTTTAATGTATATAACACAGTTTCCATGACTTTATATATACCTTACATTAGCTGTTTCAGAAACAAGGAACAAATCAAACTTTTGCAACTGATTTAGGAGGGACGATTTTACATCTATCATAAGATTACAAGATGTGCTAAGATCACTTCTTTCAAGTGACAACTGTCCATTCCACCAAATTACAAACATGTCAAAACATGGAAATCATGGAAACCAGACAGATATGACAAAAGTTTAACCACTTGCACAGGGGAAAGTGAGAAAAACAAACCTATTATGCAAAAAAATTAACACATTATAAATTAGAAAACACTCACTTGAAACAAAAGACATTGCAAGCTCACCCATCAGTACATGATATATCCACTAAAACACTTTAAGCATACCTCTAGTCTAAAGGCAGATAATTTTTAGCTATGCTAGCAATTTTTAGTGATCTTTTTAAACAGCACAAGGATGCAGATTGGTTCATGAAGATTCCACTCATGTACAACAGAAAAATGTTACATCACTGCAATAACACTTTGAGAGCCAGTGTACGATATATTCATACTTAGATTTCGGCCTAAAAACATCAGTTTTTGGTTGCCTTACCAACACCATAGTTCCTCTGCCAATTGCACCAGAGAGCTGTTCAAGAGCTCAAACAGATCAGCCAGTCTTCTAGTCTGCACTTGAAAAAAAATTTTTTGTTGGAGGGTGCGGATTTTTTGTGAGTGACGTTATAAGTGAAGTAGTTCTGGGGTCATTTTTGCTCATGTTTCCTGGCCTAAGGCCCAACCACTAGGCCAAAGTGTTTTGCTGATGTTTTTATTGGAAACTAGGCTCGAGTCCAAGTCTTTTGAGCCTTTGATCGACTTTCTAGCGTTTCTGGGTCAAAACTTATAATCTAAATTAAACAAATCAATTATCTAATTAGCTAATTAGTCAAACCTTTTTACTGCTTTAGATCACAACTTTTGAACCTGATACCTCAACAGGTCATCCAAAGTATCAAAAGATTCGGATTGTAGCCTAGTTTCCAATAAAAACTTCAGCGAAATACTACCATCTAACGATTGGTGTCCAGGGCCAGGTAAAGTGGGCCAAGGTGGCCTAAAACTCCTCCACTTATGACGTCACTCACAAAAAATCCGCATCCCCCAACCAAAAAGTTTTGTTTCAAGTGCAGACTAATAGACTTGCCACGTCTTTTGATACTTCAACCAGGTACGTGGCATTTACCGGACCGGATAAATTCCCGCGCAAAGCCACGTGCGTTTGTGTTTTTTTTTCGGAAATCCCAAAAAGCAGCCGGATGCCAAAGTGTTAACCAACCCATGCACAAGTATAACAAAAGCAGCAAAAGTCACTAAGTCACACTAATATGTGGTCAAAGAAAAATTTAAGCTTAGCAACCTTTAACAGTAAGACAACCTGAACTGCAAGATATCCACTAACTTTTTAACAATTTAAAAAAAATATTACCAAGACAATTGATGGCACAATTTATTTAGATTGGTTGTATGTACTCAGTGGTAATAAAAGTATTCAATTACATTGCACTATATTTTAGGTATCAGTAGCCTGTTGATGAAGTAAAAGTAATGAAATTTATACATAGTTTTAAAAAAACTCTATAAAAACGAATATATACTCAAAAGTGGTACATGGTGTATATTAATATGGCAACCAATTTTTGACCTACAAACTTAGAAGTTTTGGCTTTACGATTTACAAATTTTTACTTTATTATGGCCTATAAATTTCCTTCATTTGCAACTGCAAAATAATTCAACCTTAGATGTTGTGGTTAATTCAGAAGCATATACTTCGAAATTTAAAAAATATTTGGTTGTTTAACTGTAGGATGATATATTGAATAGTACATTAATAACTACTGTAGAGTCAAACCTGAGAACATCATGAAGTTGAAACAATACATATATATGCATAATGGATTAAGCATTTATCAAACCAAGACACCACATTTCTTGCCTTACCACGTATAGCCTACATCAGGGCTTCTCAAACTTTTTTCTTCTACGACCCCATTTTAGATCAGTTTTTTTATGCAACCCCTTCATGGATAGCCTAGATGTCAATGATACATGTAACACCCAACTACAAATCGCAAGAGGCACTTTCATCTATGACAAAATCATACAAATGCACACAATTCACTAAAGTAACTTACAGTAATAAAACTTCCACATGATGGAAACAGTAAGGAGAAAAAAACAACAAAACACAACACAGCTTACGGACGTTGTTAAGCACAACCAATGTGATAGATGCACTGAAGTGATGATTTTTACACCGATTATCCATTCGTAGATTGATACAAAACAACGCAGCATGAAGGACATTCTCAATATTTTTCAAAAAGGATTGGTTTTTGGACTCGATGATTATCAATTTTGATATTGCCCCTTCACACAAATTTGTGCAAAAGGCTAAGGGTTTATGAATGGCTAGATCAGACGTGACTGGGCATTAATTTCTTGTTCTTATCCAAAAAGGACATAAACTGTGTTTTGAAAATTCCAGTTGCAAACTTTTATCGTTTAATAACTCCGCAAGCTCATCCTGGGCATGGGAGGTGTTTCACCTACTGAAATTTCAATTGTGTATGGTTTACAATCCAACTTTTCCTGAATCAAAGTCCAAAGTTACCTCTTTCTGAAACTGTGTATGAAGCTTTTAACTTAGTCCAAAATTACTCAGTTTGCTTGGAAAGCAGTTAGCCTAGCCCCCAGACCTAACATCCTAAACACAAGCATGTCTTCATTTCGGAATGAATGCAACAAGGTCAATATTGGTCAGTATGCTAAAACCATGATGTATTGTATTGTATTGTATTGTGTAACGTCTTCACTCCCACACGCAAAGCGCTAGGTTTTTAACATGCATCGCAGTAAAGAGAAAAGAAAACGCAA
>JGI24158J21664_10008251_pt1 | contig 13847 bp, 7 predicted proteins | sample Ectturendosymbi3_FD_21664 | JGI IMG/M metagenome (IMG submission 21664) | reverse complement strand
CTATCTACAATCCAGTTTGACATTTTTGGTGGAATGAAGATCTACTTCTTCATTGGACAGAAAAGAGTCGGTCATTTTTAACTCCTGTCTATGCAGTTATTTGCAGACTAAGGAACTTTTTGCTTCCAAATTTCTCAAAAAAACTTTATTTACATTTTTCTACTTCAAAACGCTTCGGGAACATTTTCGGCGAAATACGCAGCAATCAAGGCCAAAACATAAAAAAACTTATTAATTTGCAGAAATCTTCCTCTTGCAAAGCCTACTGTATTGCGACCTCATCTTCTTGCCAGTGCTTTACGCTCAGGTGGATGTTGTACAGAGCTATGAGTTATAAACTGAGGTGAGAGGCGCACTGCCAGGAAAAAGCATGTTTTCTGCAGTCAACGCAGAAAATTTTCATCAAGAATTCCAACTAAAAAACCGCGAATACTGTATTTTGGTGCCACATGAGAGCATGCTGTTCCCAAAATCATCCAAATGCTTCTGACATTTTTTGCTGCCGTATGTTTTTTCTAACCTTGTTGCTCTGTGCCGCAATTTTCTCATGGCGATTCCACTGCTTGCCAGTATTTCGTCACTTAAGTGGAAAAGTAAGTTTGCTATACTATAACACACTCTTTGTCGTGACTGTTACAATGTTACACTCATTCGCGAAACACACGTGGAATATGCGGGCACTTTTCATTAAAGACCAACCTTTGGGGAAGCAAAATATTACAGTCAAAACGTAAATCCGAATTATTCTGTAAAAGAATTTTGTGGCAAACCATTAAAATTTTCCCTAAGGCAGAGGTTTAAATTTTCAAGAAATGTTGTCATTGGCAGACTATTTTTTGTATATGTCTCAATGCGCCTACTCGTGGCAACGTGCAGTTACATCAACTCACTTCTAAACACCTTCGTAGCTTCAGCATTTGGGAAACAGCTGTTTCAGATCAATATTCTAGCAGCTGCCCTTTTCAATTTAATACTTCCTCAACATATATTGTGAATACATGGCCGACAACAAAACAGAATCTAAAGGATGCATATGGCTAAACAGCGATTAATTAGTGCAGTTTATTTCGGTATGGATGAGTGTTGTACTTAAGATAAATTTGCGAGAAGCTGAGACAAAAAAATAGAGTTTTTTAAAGATCAGAGATAAGAGCGCAGAAGAATTTTTCAAATACAGAGCACTATGCCTCAAATGAATGTTTTAAACTGATCACTCCGACCTCACACTACACGTACGTAACAAAACTAATTTTGTGGCCCGAAGTTCCTTCTTTCCATATTTCGAGTGACTCGTTACAAAGCAATACCACATTAAATTTGTTGCAGCCAAAACAAACTGAAGATTTTAGAGTCAAATCCATGACTAAGACCTGGCCAAGTGTCGAAGACCGAAGTAACGTTTACAATTGCATCATTAGTCCCCAGAAGAGAGTGAGTGATATGGAAAACTGACGTGGCATAAATGATGTTAACCTTATGCTCAAAATCTTCGCACTACCAGTACGGTTACGAGTTTTATTTGAAATTTTCGGTAAGTGGTCACCCACGAATACGCTCAACTTCGTGCCTGCTAGCCTGCAAACGTGCCTTATGAAGCCCAACGCAAAAAATGAATGAAGCATGAGTATAGGCCCAGTCCCGTCGCTACGGGGGGGCTTTGGTGGGCTTAGCCCCCCCAAACAAAGCTCCAAGCCCCCCCAAATTGGAACGTGAAACACTATGAATCAGTGGAGTTTTTGTCAATTTTTACAATGTCAAGCCCCCCGCAGAACCGCAAAGCCCCACTTTGAAAACTTTCTGGCGACGGTTATTTATAGGCCTACTGTAAACACCATGATTTTACACAAATGAAAAACTGCTTTTTGGTATGCTTGTTTGTGAGACGTATGTTAGAGTGCTATTACCTTTTTACGTTTACCTGTGTTCGTAATACTCAAATTATTCTAAAGAAATTGCTCACCTATATAAAATTTCTTTCTGCGGGCCTTTTTCCACAGCCATCTCAGTTGCTTCTTCGTTAGCACAGAAGCAAGATTTGCGGAATGTCTTTCAAGGCACATGCGTTGTGCGTCATTCCAAGAAAGACGTTCAGCCGATGAATCAAAGTAAAAGCATCTGTGCACAAAAGAAAACACCTTAAAATGGAATTTATTTTGCTGCCGTACTATTTTGCATGTCACCGTATGGTAGCACAAAGACAAACTCAGGTTTTCTCGTATGGAACAAAACTCGTAATTTGGGTCAAACTGAAACATTACCTTTCTTCATATTCTTTCCAGCCGTCACCGCAATCTCCCTGCTTTCTAACGTTTCCTTTTCTTTTAGAAGTTTTTCTGCGCAACAAGTTCCATGGAACCCATCTTGCCCCGTCACACCGGAACAAGACAGATGAGGAGGTATCGTAAAAAAGAGATCCAGTCTTGGACAGGACGCAAGGCTGTGGTATTGATGTGACTCGATTTGGAGAATTCTGCAACATACCATCGCCTTGATTGAAATCGAGAAGAGTTTAGCAGGTGTTTGTCAACGATATTTGAATGCAAGCAGTTTAAATTAACTTGCAGTAGAAAATGACTTGTGCAACAAAAGAATCTCACCGCGTTCTTTGATCGTATTGAGTTGTGCCTGTTTTTTCCTTTGACAGTTATGATGACTGACTTGTTGGAGTTCGCAATCGACATCTTTCCTTGATACTGTTTAAGATGTAGCAGAGAAACAAGGTCAAAAAGGCAAGGAAGAAACTGTCGGTTTTTTAAGTAAGTATCGCCGACTTCATGTTGGCAAAGCTTTTGCCAATGAGACATTAGGGTGTCTGGTAAATTTACCATGATATTTTTATTTCTTCACTAGACTTTGTATAGAAAGACCACTTTTGACGTTTTTCTATGGTGAAAATCCTTTTATGTGCAGCTGATTAAGTTCTGCTCGCAATACGTTCAATCAGGGTAACCAAGCGTTGTTCCTGTAAGGTTCGGGACAAAAATGCGTTTAATGCAGATTCAATGCTGGTAATACTATTTAGGTGAAATAAAGTGAAGGAAAGCAAGTTACAAAAATTTTTGTGCACTTAAGGAGAACGAGTGAGTGTCAGAAGGTGTTGGTCAGATAAAACAATAGCTAATTAGTAATGTAGAANTTTATTTTTTTGCAAAAATCATATGTAACTGAAATGCCAGNTGTTAAGAAAGAGATCGCTAACCCTCCAAGGACGGCAAAGTCACATTTGTGACTTGGACCTTGTCCAGTCATAACGTACCGACCGATAGATCTAGAGAGCTGTTCAAACTCTCTAAAGAAGCAGAAAGTATCCTAGGTTCGATTAAAAAATTGTTTTTGGTGTGACGTCACAACTGGGGGAGGTTAGGAGGTTTTTGGATGACATAATCAGCGTCTGAGAAAAAAGTTCAAGTGGCAATTTAATCGTTTTCTATTTTAAAATAAACTAGGCGAAAATACGCATCTTTAGAACCCATCATTGGCCATCTAGCGTTAGTGGGTGTAGCAAGTTATGACCTAAAAACAACAAATTAATTAAATAATCCTCTAGGGTATTAAGGGGCTTAATTTGATGTAACTGTTCCTGTAACCGCTACTGAGGCGAATGCAGCACGTCAGGCGAACACAAATAATTCTTGTTTAAAGAAATTCACTACTGAAGCATCGTAGTCTTACCAGAAGATTCACATTGCCAGTGCTGGTTGGTTCATCACTAAGCTGTCTGCTTTCGACTGGATCAGTTGGTAGAGTGACAGGCTGCAATACTAAAAGATTCAATTTTTTCAATTTGCTGTGAGAAAGACTTACTCCTCAAGTGCAATTTTATTGAAAGAGTGTCCATATTCCTTAGTTGCTCCTTCATTATATTGAAATCATTGAATTTTAAGACGTAAGCTGACGAAAGTTCAAAGAACACTTCATGGTTAAAAGTACCAAAATTTGTTTTGTTTGAAGCAAGAAAGTTATCTGATATTTTAACCTACATGATCATCTCAGAGNTACCGTTTCAATCTTAGAACTCTCCCAGCTCTTACCAGTGGATCTGCCATTGCCAGGTGAAATCGACATCGTCTCACTTTCATCAACAGTCATAGGGATTAGTCCGTGATACTGCAACATTACAAATTGCGGTTTGTTCTGTATAACAACACAATTAAGTCATCGGGTTTACATAACGTTTATGAGGTGGATGGTAATGTGACTTCATCACCCAGTTTTAGTTTTTTTAGTGTGACTTTAGGCCACCTCTACCGAAATCATTCACAAGCTTTACAAAGGAGTAACTTTGCAAAGACTTTATGTGGATTTCTCTAAAAACCCGAGTTGCATTACCAAACCTCATAACTAAAAATGTGCTTTAAAGCGTAAGTTAATTTTTGCCTTTTTGATCGAAGTTTACAGTTAAGTCAGCCATAGCAGAAAAGGAATAGGTATGCTTGAGGAAGGTTAAGCCTGTTTCTTTTTACAAACCCTAAATGTATGCAATAATGTGATTTTCTTTCTGTTTCTGAATAATTAGAGAAAATTATATAAAGGTAGCAGTTTTACAATTCATGTATAGCTACTGTACAACGTTGTCCAAAACTGTTCGAACGCTTTCCAAAAGTTTATAACTTGTGACATTACTTTATAAAGTGTGACAAGTTTAGAACTTGTGAGAGATTATAACTTGTGGCAAGTTTATAAACTTGTGACACGTTTATAACTTGTGACATAACTTTTGGGTCATAGCTTGTGGCCCAAAAGTTCATAACTTGTGACATACTGTAGGCTCGAACGCTTCCCAAAAGTTTATAACTTGTGACATTGCTCAAAAGTACTACCGAAAACCACGCTTGGTGTCACAAGCGTTTGAGGATACTGGATTGGCTTAACTCACTTTTAAAATTTTCATTGGGACCAAAATATGAGATACTGAGAGAGAAAAACCCTGTACGCTTTTAGCCTAGTACCCCTCGGCAGCTTTTTCGTTTTCTCCAAGGTTTATTTGAATAAAAATTTTTGACTCGGTTTAGGGTGTGTGTGTGTTGAGGATGCCTATGAGAATGTTGATATACGCACTGGAATTTACTGGATGATCCATGCAGTTGCGCAGGAGTTGCCAGGTCGCATATGGCTTTTATCATTGGAGTACTCAGATCTGCAAGGATGTGGGCATTGCAGAGAAAAGGGTAAACCTAATTTTAGTTAAGAGATTAAAATGAAATTTTGTACAACGCAACTTTTATCGCAGTAAAAGTACGCGTTTAAGCTCAGTTTGTCAGATAGTTCACTTAGACTAGAAAGAGGGATTAGAAGTTGCAAAAGTCGCCCTGTGTGTAGTTGTTTCGAGAAAGATAAAAGCACCTCCATCTGCTATCAACTCACTATGTAAACAGAGCAACAGAAACCAGCTTTACATACGCGCCTACACAAATATCTGTAACTTGGACCAGCCAATGATATGAGTTTTAATACTATAGAAGCGAAGAAACAAAAGCATTTGATAACAGGATAAAGNTTTTTCAAAGAAAAAAATCGAGGTGTGCNCCAATGCAGAACCGTCGCCAGAAAATTTTCAATANGGGGCTTTGCGTTTTTNCGGGGGGGCTTGGGTTTGTGCAGGGGGTCGACACTCTAAAAACTGACAAAACTCAACTGATTTATAGTATTTTGTTTCTATTTGGGGGGGCTTGGAGTTTTGTTTGGGGTGCTAAGCCCCCAAAAGCCTCCCCGTGGCGACGGGACTGCTCCAATGTACTTGGCAACACTTACCTAAAATGAAGAGTTTATAACCGTGATGTTTCCATGGTTACTAATCGTAAACAGAGAGCAGACCCTGATGCATCCGTGGTTTATAACTCTTACCGTCCATATCCTATGCGTCCTATTTCGAAAGAAACTTGCCGGTGTTACCGTTACTCCAGGTCCCACCTTTCCATACCGCTCAAGTTTTGCTTTTCCTGAATAAAATTTGCGCTTGTGATTACGTAATATTTTCTGGTAAACCTTCACCAACTTTTCAAAACAGAGTTTTGGTTGAAGAACGCTAAATTTTATTTACAATTTGTTTATCGTGGACTGACCAGACTCTAGACTGCGGGCAGATGAATCCTGTTGAACTCGGTGCTTCTTTCTTCTTTTCCGTTTGTCTAACCTCTTAGATTTGATCTTTCTTCGATTTGTAGTTTTTTGTCCTGAAATATACGTCTCCTGTAACGTCCCTGTAATAACGCCTATGCCCATACCCAGCCGTTTTATATTTTTTAAAGGGTGGCAAGTTTGCGCTACGAAGCAGTGACATGCCCCATTACCTGCTGGTGCTTTCGAACATAAGCGATGCGATCGGTCTAAGATCGTAACAGTGCAGACACGGGGAGATTTCAAAACGGTGTTGACTGGACTGTGTAAGATGATGCGAAACTTCTCCTTGCGCTCTTCAATATTGTCCTGAATGATTCCCGTGCGCCAGGTTTGAGTGCTTTCCACTGCATCCAATATAATTTGAGTCATAAGCTGTGGGTGTTACTTTGGAACATCGGAAGTTAACGTTGCTTTCCAAAGTGACGTACTTGGGTCAAATTGTACTTGCAACGCTGTTTGCGGAGCGATATCGACATTCAATTTGGCTGAACCTGGCTTCACTGTCAAGCTGACGAATGAGGATGATTTGAGATTTCCGTAGCGATGGATGCTGATGACTGCAGCTCCGTCACTTTCGCACACCTTCAGTTTCGTTTGATTTAACTCAGCTCTGGACCACGACATCGTAAACCTGATCACGTACGCGAAAATACAAATGACCTTACTGGTAAGTTGCAACTACACAGGAGGTTTAAAAACTTGAAGGCGTCTAAAAACGTACCTGTTATTCGGCAAAACATTTCCCCATGCGTCTTCAACATCGAAAGAGAAGCTATCATTTGTCACTTCTAGTTTAGATGATATCACGTACATAACTCGGCGCAAGTTTAAAGTGCTCTGCGTAAATCTTGTAGCTGGAGTTTGGTCCTCTGTGTCTCTGCCATCCTGACATAAGAGAAAAAAATTTCATAACAGGTGTACAAAATGAAACTCTTCGAAAAAAATGCTAAAACTTAAAAATGGATCTAGTCTCTGGATAACGCAAAGTATCCCCTTTTTGCAGTTCATAGTACGTTAATATGCAATAAGTTAAAAATGCTGTTGTTTCTGCATCAAGTATCTCTGCGAAAAGTCTGTACACATCATCTTTGCAAATCAGGGAACGAAAACATAACAGCTTAACCATCAGCATATTGATATTCCAATGTGAATATTGCACAGTCACTTAAATATATAGTAGCGTCTTTGAAATTACCACTTTAATGTGTCCGTATGAAGGAGCTCGGGTGACAATGAACGTTATGTCGTCAGAGTTTGTCATGCCTGTGTCTTCAGCGCGTAGTACGTGGCTGTCCAGGTATATCACGTACTTTTTCCCTTTACCTGCACCAGAATTAGTAACATTAGACGAATTAAAGCATGCTCTTTTATAGTTCAATGAAGATTTATGAGTAAATATGTTTGATCAAAATTGGTCCTCTGCTGTTCAAATGACTTACCTTTTGGTTGAATCGTTGTTGGTTCATTGTTGATAGTAACTATTGGTGGCGTTCTATCAATTCTGTCAATGCGGATGTACAGAGTGGTTGGACTGGTTGCTACTTTACCTGAAGAAACGTGTTCACGAGAAATGTAATTTAGTTTAGACAAAATGGATGCATTGGGACAGACCTTCACATACCTTCAAAATAGTACCCAACGTGTACTCCGTCGCTGACTGAGAAGGAAAATCTGTCAAATTCTGCATTGTTGCCTCCATGTTGATACACAAACCTGGATTTTTCCAAATCCAACAATGATATTGCGAAATTATTAGCCATAAGCTGTTGGCCATTCAAGGTTAAGATTCCATGCTCGGGATATTCCGCAATTAATATCTTGAGATTCTCTGAAATTGTGCGTTTCATTTAAAATGCGTTTTTGTAACATCTCCTTAGCAGTTTTGAAACGAACATTTTTTGCTTTTTTGTACGAGTTTATTATTTCTCAACGACTAGCCACCAGATTTGTGTATGCAGAAGAATTCGTTTACTTTTCGTGACATCAACTTTGCTTTAAAATATGATCAACTTTCATTTGTATGCTATCGTTTTATCCAGAGCTTTTGTGATGCAGACAGGGGCGTAACGAGCGGGGGGCAAGGGGGGCACAATTCCCCGAACGCCGAATCACTATGGGGGCGCCGAATCACTGCGGAGGGCGCTGAATGACTGCGGGGACCCCGAAAAGTCCATACAATGTCACAAGTACTTTCTTCAATACTTTTCTTTAGTACCTTTGCTTCCAAAAGACCTCAGGTTTGAACATGGGGCGCCAAACTTGTTTCTTGCCCGGGGCGCCATCCAACCTTATTCTGCCCCTGGATGCAGACACTTTGCACCGGTTTTGTTTTGCTCAATCACAGCGCTATCGAAGCGGAAAACATTCCTGAAACTCTCACCTTTTGGTGAATCGGGATCGGTTATTCGAATAATGCTGTCACTGATTACAGCAGACGAGCCGCTGTAGAGCATCAGGTTTGTAGAAAAACCTTCAGTATTTGCAAGGCTTTCTGCAATATTTACAGTTGGCAATTCAGCATCAACGGACGTAATGAGTATATGGACATCTGCTTCACGCGTTCTCATTCCATTGTTTGCTTGGATCCGAAACGAATCCGTAGGTGAGTCAGTTTTGCTAACGTGGTTGTACACTACCTGGGACAAAATTAATGTTAAGACTAGTTGTAAAGCGCCGTAACGTGAGACACGTTTGCTCTAACAGCAATCAAATTTGACACAATTTACTTCATACAAATAGGTTGATGTGGAACATACCGAGAAACCGGAAAAAGAACCTACAAATTGAAACCTAAATACTTGCAGTGGAATAAACGCATGAAGACTAAAACATATCCAATAGCAGAAGGACTTGCAATCCAATTACATAAACTCTATTTTGTGCGTTATTCCGATGCTTACGCTTTTGCATGAACTTTACTCATCGCAAATCACTATCGTAAGTAGCACATAAAATGGCAAACTGTTGCTAAAAATCGCCAGATTTGAGGATCTAGATTTTTGATGTTCTTATCTACGTAAGGGATAAAAATCCGACATTAGCGACCTTAAAAAATTCAAAAATTGTGTCATAAAAAGCAAGGAACTTGTTTTGGTTCTTACATTTCTTGCAAGCAAATCTAGCTGAGTGAACATGTGAATTGGAACTCCAGGAAAGCTCACGTATTCCAAACGACCGTAAATCGGCTCTTTTATCACTTCAAAGCTGATATCTTGCGGTCTGTTCGAGTCATCTCTGGCTTGAAGAACATCTGTGGTGATGAAAACCTGTGAAAGGGTTTCCGTACAACATTAATGGTGCTATTTGGGATTGATGCAATTGCCATCAGTTGAAAACAAGTTTGCGGAGTCGGAGGTAAAATATCCGACTCCGACCTTTCTAGAATTTCCGACTCCGACTCCTTAACATAAAGGGAATGAATTTTGGCGGTTAAAATCAATGGAGATCGTGGTGCACAGCAAGAAATCTCTGTTTCAACAGAAGTTTTAATAGAAATTGTACCATTTCAACAGGAATTCCCAATTTAGGAGTGTGATGTAAAAAATAATCCACTTGGACATTCGGAGTCGGACAAAAAAATCCGACCCCGACTCCGAATCCCAGTGTTGTCAGGAATCCGACTCTGACTCCACCCAAAAACCTCCGACTCCTTACGACTCTGCAACCCTGGTTGAAAGCATTCATTTTAAACCAAACACGACAACATTACTGAACAGAGCGTAGAAGCGTACCACCAGTGATTACAATAAGAAGAAAGACAGGTTCCTGAAAATTTTGCTCAGAAAAATTTGTTTCTTGTGAAGAGCCAAGGATATCAAATATAGAAGCAAACCTTGTTGCAAAAAATTAAATATATTACAACAAGGGTTCGTGTCGAGTTTTCGATGAATCTGCCTGCCAACCTCGGCTTTCATAACTTTGTGATGACTCCGCTGCACGTATCCACATATCAGTGACAAATTCACCACAAAGGCAAGCAGCTAAGTCTAATCATAAGTGTTTTATTAAGAAATCAACTTCGCAGTAATTAAGCATTTTGAAACCTGTAAATTGCAAGCAAACAAAACTTATGGGTGAAATGATGACAAGCTAAAAAGTAAGATTTAGAGAAAGCATGCGGACTGCAGTTTCAAACACACGTTATTACAACAAGAGGTAATTTTTACCTGTCCACTTTCATTTACGTGGATAGGGTTTGTGGCAATGTGTACGGAACTTTTTTTTGTGTGTTGAATTCCGATGATGAAATTTTGCCGTGGTGTTGTGTGTTCTCCGTCGGTTACAGAGAAACGAAAAGAATCCTGATAAAAGCATTTACAGTAGTTGGAAAATGCAACAAAGCTACACAATAAAACAGTTTTTAGCATAGTGACTAATAAAACTACAGAATTACTTCTAAAAATTTTTAAGAGTGATAACTTGTATAAATGGTCGTTTTTGCAAACTTTTTGGGCTCATTTTAATATTCAAATTATGCAGTTTCTTTCTAATTGCAATATAAAAGTCGATTACCTGCGATTTTGACCCCAGTATGCTTTTGTGATTATACCTGATCTTATTCATTTCCACGTCTACTTCAGTGAATGTATCACCATAGTGTAGATCTTGCCAATCGTTGTCAGTTTGTCTGGCTGCGAAAATGATCACCCTGGTGCTGACAACCGAACAAAATCAGCAGCTTGCTTGCAAATTACGCACCAACGAAACTACAAAAGAATGAACAATGCTTGATGATTATGACTTACTTTTTAGTTGAAGCACTCCTCGCCTCGGTTCGGAATGCAGTTCATAATAAAGTTCAGAGGCTGGAGTATCACCGTCACTAGCGTGAAGGACGACGCCGCTTATGACCTGAAAACGAGAGAAAGATGTTATTGCTTGACCACAATTGATTCTTTAAAGAAGGGAAGGGAAACCAAACGTAACGACACTTTTGCGATTAGGACAGATTCCATGGAAAATCAAGTCGTCTTTTAATTCTTTCATACGTATAGTGCAATGATTGGTGCACGAGAAAGTGGGGGTCATAGTACACACTTTTTAANAGGGATCGGCGTTGTTTCACTTTCTGATGAAACACCTAGATATTGCCCATTTGGCTGTCATTTTTGTGANAGTCTCAACAGAAAAAGTTCTCACTTATCTTATAACTGGAGCAGAAATTTCTTTCTCGTAATAGAGCGTTACGGTTCTAGGACAACTGCCAACTAGGAAAACTGCCAACTGTAGGACAACTGCGAATTAGGACAACTGCAAACTGCTACAATCGCTTTTGGCAATTGTCCTGTTGGCAATTGTCCGGTTGGCAATTGTTCTAGTTGACAATTGTCCTAGTTGGCAGCTGTCACAGTAGGCAGTTGTCCGGTTGGCAACTGTCCTGACACCGAGCGTTACACCATTTCTTTTTCTAACATTGAATCTCTGAGTAAAACCTAACGAAGGGGTTACCTCTTCGCACTGCCAAAACCCAGTTGAGTGCAAGAAAGTTTTAAAATTTTGTGACGACATCAGGCTGGACCAGGTTGTACACAAAAACGCATCTTCGAGTACTGTAGTTTGGAAACGAGTATAACCCTGTTATGGTCCATCGCCTGCACACCTGCACCGATGGATAATTGCAGTTATCACATATGCCGCAAGTCATGATCAGAAAATTATATTTCCTGCAAACTGTTGTGGTTACCTGCGCTTCACCCAGTTCAAGTTCCAGCTTCTTGTTTATTTCCACAACCGGTCGTTCATCATTAATTGGCATTATTTTTACAGCCTGCAAAGATATTTTTTAAAGATGGCGGAGTATGTTCACCCTATATTGAAGAATTGGTGATATTCATGAAAGCTTTGACTTAGAACATTAATCTTCACGAATACAAAAGTGAAATACGTATCGAATTCAAGCCTACTAAATATGCAAACGCTGGTATCGTCCAACTTTTATGTACAGCGATTTGTACAATGTACAGGTCCGTTTCAGCATTAATTGTTCCCTGCTATTTAAAATTATTATAGACGCATTGTTCGTTTTCAGTTCAAATAATACGGAGTTATAATTCGCAGAAAGTGTTTGCAACAGAGCATTTGATATTTCAATGGAGCTAAGAGTGAAAGTTTTAAACCAGACAAAGACGTTTTGATGAAGCGTGGTTTCGAGTACTTGTCTAAAGCAAAGCTGGCGAGCTAACCGAGTTGGTTTGCGTTCAGCAATAATGTTAGAAAATGACATATTTCATAATAAGGGCTGCTCGAAAGCAGCACAACCGAAGTGCTTTCAGATCTTTGAATTTAACTTGGGTTCACTGAACCTCGATAAAGAAGATTAGCTCACTTTTTGTTTTATGGTTGACATAATTACAATGGTAGCACCAATAGTCTCCCGATCCTTCAATTTTTACGACACTAAATGGTATAGTCATATAAAAAACGTGAACCACGCAAAAATGAAGAGAACAAACCAGAGATCTTCGCACGGTGTGCGTGCCATCCGTAACTTTGAGTTCAAACTTATCAGAAGCTGTTTCACTTCCGTCGTGCATGTAAGCTGGCAGAATAGCGTTGCGTCGAAACTGTTCCAAAGAAAATTCCTGCATCGGTTCCATGTCATGGTGCAACGCATGGTATTGTACAGGTTGTTCTCTAAAAAGTTCCAGCATGCAGATGAATTGCTAAAATAAATTTTTTTTGGTGAAGGCTGCTTTACGTGTCAGTGCAAGCCTCAAAACGAACTGCATCTCGTCATATATATCAAATTTATGTTCGATAACACTTAAACTTCCTTTTTCCTCGCCCTTTCACGACAAAAGCCAACGTTTTGAATCGACGCATTGTTTCTTTTTCAAAATATCTGCAGCTGTTTTGAAGCTGAATGCTGCAACTCTTGTTCAGCTTCGGTGGATATTTGCGTTCATATCAGCGGTACCCGTTATTTGCCTTCTGTTTTGTCTCATCTAGAAATCAGGAGCCCTTAAACGTTTACATGGAAGTAATGAAAACTAAAAGCAAACTCCAAGCAGATGTTTTTTCATTAGCGATATGAATATAGGTGAAAATTTACAATGTTTTATCTTATTTTGTTTNCAGATTTCTCCAAATGCAACTTCATTTCTGTCAATGTAGCAATTACTTGGTTCAGGATCAATCTTCTTAGAGAAAAGCAGCTTTGTTATTGCTTATAACATTTACATGGAACATGAACCTCAAGAAAAATTGAACTAAATTCTTAGATCATTTAACTTCCCTTGCAGAGAATTTCTGCACAGACGTTTGTGAAAGATGTATTATGGAGTGGTTTTGCATTAGATCAGGCGTGGGCAATTAATTTGGCTTGGGGGCCACTTTGAGAAGGCCGTACTTAGTGGAGGGCCATACGTTCTATTGCAGTGTCTCTCAACCTTTTTCGGTTCGTGACACCTTTTGTATTTTTACATACCTTAATTGTGACCCCTTCCTACTCTGTTTTTAATACCGGTACATATGACATTATAACCATTATGATTACAGCAAAATGCTGTTCTAGAAAAATGGAACAAACAACCACAACATCTTTTACCACAAAAATTGACCGTATGGCCAACTTCGAAAATCGTGGTTAAGTGTTTGACAGTGCTAACCTTTTATCACGCTCGACTTTACTTTGATTTCGTGCCTCCGTTTTGATGTGAGCTAGAGCTGAGAAACCACTCTCGCAGAGATATACTGTGGCAACGAAAGCAATATTCGGAAAGCCAGTT
>JGI24158J21664_10008247_pt1 | contig 13851 bp, 5 predicted proteins | sample Ectturendosymbi3_FD_21664 | JGI IMG/M metagenome (IMG submission 21664) | reverse complement strand
CCAAAATATTTTTTTCAAGTGTAATCTACTAGGCTGGCTGATCCGGTTGAGCCCTTGAACAGCTCTCTAGCGCAATCGACGGAGGAGCTAGAGAGTTGGTAAGGCAACCAAAAACTGCTGTTTTAGGCTGAAATCAAAGTACAAATATATCGTACCCCGGTTCTCAAAGTGTTAAGCACATGCCAGCTGTCACAGCCAAAACAAAAGCATCACGATTAATCAGATTGTAGCAAATTATTGAGAATGCTGTAATTTGAAAAATTTTAGCTCATAAATTCTGATTTTTTAAGTTTTTGAAAAAAATGTATGGCATAGAATACATTATATTTTTGATAATGAAGCAGAATATAAGATTTAAAATTTTGGGCATATTGGTATTAGCTATCCATGATATCGGCATCGGCCCCAAAAAAAACATATTGGTCAATCTCTACATGAAACTGCAAAAATTGTGTAGGAGTGGCTTTTCTCTGTTTGTTGGGCGTATGCTTGCTAAGCGCCACCACTTTTGATGTCCGAGTGAACTGACCAACAACACGCTGCTGAAACAAAATTGAGGTGCATTTCTTCATGCTCAAATTTGAATGCCATAATACGTATAACAAGTTCTTATTGTGTAATTCAGAAAATGGTGATACTGCATGATGCAATAAAAACAATTCAGAATAGAGTTTTGTGTTTTTCTTGAAAAAAAGAACAAAAACAGTTTTTTTTTATAAAACCCAGAAAAACCAGGTGGGTTGTTTTTCAAAAAGGGTTTTTCTCATCCTTGACAGTGGTTCCAACACTTTGAATGCTGTGCAAAAATTTGCGACCTTATCAGCATCTGTGGGTGAGACTATTTTGTGTATGCAAAAAAAATAAAACAGAAAAACACCTGTTTCTGAACACGCATCCATAATTCAATGAATCCAAAGGTTAATTTGACATTACTAATAACTTTATATTTATAATTTTCTTTTGCCAACCCCTACTTCTTCACATAAAGTTCAATGCTCTTCAACTTTTTTGGGTACCTTCTATGATTTAAGAACCTTGCATAACACACCAATCACTATGACTAAACAGGGTATCAAATACCAGTGCCCAACAAACTGGCTTGCAATTAGTAGCAAGTGCTCCCATGAAACCATTTTACAAATTGCCAAATAATGCTTACGCTTCAAACTACAAATGCCTACTACAATTTACAAATTGCTCAGCACTTATCCAAGCTTATGTTGAGTTTGCAGCAGTCTAGGTGCCAACCACAGGTACAGTATTAGGGTGATGGTGTGCAGTAAGTAACAGCAGAAAAAGCAATATGATGTAACAACTGCCTGTGTTAATGCTTACTTGTCTGTGTTGTTTCAAAAAATATAACATCACAAATGATTGACCTGGGTCTTAAGTAGTAAATCACTTTCATCTCACATTGCAAATCAACTCAAACTTTTGTATTTAAGCTTTCGTTCATTTTGGTTTCCAAAGCCTATCCAGATAAATTTCTCAAGTACAGAATATGCTTTTTGTGTAATTACATCTTACATTTATTTATTTACACAAAATTGTTAAAATACAAAACATTCCTGGGAAAGCTCAAAGGCTGAACTTCGGGGACTGCTACTCTGCAACATCATTTACAAGTGTTGGATTAAAAGGTGTATTCTGAAAGAAATGAAGGATGCCAGGATAACAACTCTATACAACAAACTACTGCAATCTACTACAAGCTACTAAAGAATTTCTCTTTTGAATGTTACTGGTAAGGTCTTCACCAGGATCTTGCATCGCAACTATTGTGGAGAGACTTACTCTGAATCACAGTGTGGTTTCTGCTGCAAGAGATTTATTATGGACATAATCTTCTCACTATGCCAAATCCAAGAGATGTGCCATGAGCAAAGCTGCCCAGTGTACACTGTGTTGTTCACTTGAGCACACATTTGATATGATCAACAAAGAAGGGCTATGTATTGTTCTGCACAGAATTGGTTGTCTGCCTAGCCTAGACGTATCGGCTTTGTCCATTCATTTCATGAACACATGGAAGCACTTAGCTTACTTGTGTTGCTCTGTCAGCTCCCTTTCAAGCTGAAAAGTGGCTTGAAGCGAGGTTGTGTTCATGTTCCAAACCAGATTGGAATCTTCTCTGCTATATCATGCAGTTCATGATGATGGCGTAAAGGATGTCACTCATTGAGTTTTCCTGTGCACAAGTTCAGAGCAAATCTTTATTCAACAAAAATATTGTCCTCAATTCAGTTTGTCTGTTCTGCTATAACACAGTCAGCATAGCATTTAAAAAATATTCATCTGCTGCAGAACTTCTAGTGAAGATATAGTACACCAGAGTTGTCATTATACTAATTATATTGGAAAAGATGGATAAGTTATGATGCTATTTTGATCAGAATTGAAAAAGTGATCATAATTGATCTAAATCAGTTTCTGAACAGTTTGAAATCTGTGTGTTGCAACCTTCACTGTTGTATCTCACAGCCTAGGAAACTCAATTGGAGGTTTTAAGCCACCTAACTTTCAAACAAGTAAGGCTAAGTATTTATTATCTCCCTGTTAAAAAAACACGATTGAAGTTGAAAAGCAATGTTTTTATACAGCAACCTTTTTCTAATGTTAAGTACCTGTTGTATGTATCATCATTAATTGCTGTTTAAATAGTCACCTTACAGCATTTGTTTCGTTAGAGGTTTACATCCGTTTGTTTGTCGAAGTACAAGTCCTGTCTCATCTCTAGTCAATAATTCAATTTTGGTGTTTAATGAAATCAGACAAGATATGTTGGTGCCACCTAATTTGTGAATAGTATCTAAATCTTTATTTTAACAGATATATAATTTTCAGTTGCTTGCGGATCTTGCCGAAATAGAACGTCTCCAAGCCTTAGTGCAAAGAAGCAGAATTACAAAATGTCTGGCTTCAGAAAAAGCAAAGGTTGAAAATGAACTTCAGCGTATCAGAAAAATTGAGAAAACATCTCCGAAAAGCAAAGTCCCTACTATCACAATTAATTCATATGGTAAGCAGCTGTAATTTTTTCTAAACAAGTGCAAGCATCAGATTGTGGAAAATCTATGGAAAAGTGCCCATATATATATATATAAAAGGATCACAAAACTGGAAACATACTCTTTTTTGTGTAAAGGAAACAAGTTCCACCTTTACAGTTCATATAAAGTAACAAATACATCTTTACGTCTGGATCTCTGTGGAATCTTTGCCTTGTGTTGTTATTTGCGTAAGCAAGGCATATGAACACTCACAATTTGCTAATTTTAATTTTTGTGTACACAACAATTATGATGAATTCGTGCAGCAGATAAAATCATGAAAGCTGAGTGCTTGTTTAGTTGATAAGGATGTAATTCTTCACAAATATTAAATGTAGTTATCGATACCGATGTATCGGTAAAAGATGAGCCACAACTCATAGATCAATAGTAGAGTTAATTCCATCGTAAGCGATGTATCACCAAACTTTGTTCGCAGCTTTTTAGGGAAAACCTATTTTGTGCTCGGTAGTATCGATTCAAACTTATATTGTTTCGATTTTTGGTGAAGTTGCGGGATCACTTGCTACGTTATATTTTTTTGTGCAAGTGTATGTAGAAGTGGTTCGGCAGGCAAACTCTGCATCGGTGGTGGCGCATTAGAGGAATGTGACTAAGTTTTGTCGCTGTTTTTGCAGCTTGGGACCAGTCTGACAAGTACGTAAAACTTTACTTGTCCAACTTGCAAGGTATACAAAATTTGAATGAAGGAGACGTGACTTTGCAGACTGAAGGGAAAACACCTACATTGTTTATTCGCAATCTCAATGGCAAAAATTACACGTTTACCGTGCCGAGGCTTTGCCATTCTGTCCTTGGTGCAACCTTGAAGGTAACCAAACATTATTGTAATCGTTTTTTCGCCAGAACTGTTGCTTTTTTTAACCTGATAAGCTTTCACTTAAATTGTTTAACCGTGTGCTCCGTCTTGCCGGAAGCAGCTGTTTCGACTTCAGCGTGACGCTTTTCATACCGATGAATTATGTAAGGTTTTGCAAAAAAAATCATTCCGATTTATTACGTACGGTTTTATCGCGCTGGTTTGGAGATCGACTTCATTGCGTAGTTGCTACTGCGCTGTTTTCGAATTCTTGAAAAAGACGTTTGATTACGGTTTACCAGTTAAAAGCATGTAGTATTTACATAAAACGTCCGTTTCACATGTTATTTACAGTAACATAAAAAGCTTACATAACGAATCGGAAGTGAGTTAAAGCATCTTGGCTCAATGGTTGGGCAACAGTTTTCCGCAAACCGTATTGGGACAAGGGTGGTCGGGAAAAATCTGTTAATCCTCAACCAATATTGCTACAATACTGCAAAAGTTGACATATTTTACTTTGTTAATTCAACCAATGAAGGACACGTATAGTTGTATAAATTTTGACAACCCCCTTAGTAGTATAAGTTTAGAATAACAAATGCATTTGCAACTCTTCCAACTAAAAACTAGCTACTGCTTTTTATTGCTAATGTTACTGTTTCAATTTATTTCAGAAGACATATCTAAGATGAAAGTGTGCTTAAAAGCCACTTTCACTTTTTTGTTAAAACATGTCCCCCTCTTGCTTGTCAAAGGAAAAAGCGTGAAATGAACTTGCAGCCACTCTATTGCCGCTTCAGTGCAGTGTTAACTGGTCTTCATTTATCATTAACCCCTCTGGGTTTGCTGTTAGCTTTCGAGTCTCATTCAAAGTAACTAGTCTTGCCGTTGCCACCAAACCTTGTTTCTCACAATCGACACATTGCTTGTTGCCTCAATGTCGTTGCTGCCGTGTAGGATGAAAATAAATTCCTTTTCACTTGCCGCATTTCAGATGAAAACTCGTAAGTCAGCCTTGATGTTGGGCGTTGAGCAGTTGCGATGATACACATTGATGTTCTTTTCTTTGTTGTTATAGATAAAAACAGATATGGTTTTAATCATGCTGAAAAAGGAAAAGGAAAAAAAATGGGACGTTTTAACTGAAAAAGAAAAAACAGCTCAAGAAGAAAAATCCAAGTGAGTGAAACCAAATTTCAGCTTGCAAGCGCAAGCAGTGCGTGGCAGCTACAAAATAAACGTACAGTCTCGTTTTGTCTGAGATCTGTGTTGGATGATGAATGCTTCTCGCTCTATATGTTGTCGTATATTAGGGAACCGTTTATTCGCATAGGAATCATTCAACTGTCGCAACTGTGAAAAGCAGTAGTTTTGAAACTGGGTCCGCGAACTCCGTACTTCTCAGAAAGGTTTCCAAGGTTGATTGTGTGGCTGGCAAAAAACTGAAGAAATTTGGAAAAATGTAGTAGAGCTTACGTGCGACAATACTGCGTATATGCGTACCTGTATATAAATTATATGCAGTGTATAAGTTAAACGCAACCTTGAACTATCTGCTGTTAAGAAAAATATAAGTGACACTATCTGCTATCAGAAAAACAATGTATTCGGCAGTAGAAGTCTAAGCGTTTCCTGCGGATATGCTCTTTTGGATTATGTTTAAATCGCAACTGATCGAATCAACGCATCATGTTGTAGACCTCCCCCGATGGACAAGGACGAAGACCCTGGCGATTCTATGATGAAGCTTATGAAGCGAATGTATGACGAAGGCGATGATGAAATGAAGAGAACTATAGCTAAAGCCTGGACGGAGTCGAGAGAAAAACAAATGGCGGATATTTGAACGTCTTTTGCACCTCGTGTTGCCAGAATATGTCTGCCAACTTGTATTTGCAAGAAGCAGTCACGCCATCGTTGTCATAGCAACAGGACGAATCAAATCATTTTCGAAGGATTTTTAAAACTCGGTTTGGGCTGAGTTGAAGCTCAAGCGCCTGTTTTCTCCGGATGGCGGCCTTGTTTATGCAAATTTCTGTGCGTTTCCTGCTAATGTGTTTAACTCCTGGAACAAATGTTGCCGATGAGGACGCCTCGATTTTTATGTTTCTAGCTTCTGCCGTTTATTGGCCGTTTACGCCAAAATTATTGGGTAAAGCGAGAAACATCTTGCCCGGCTTGTATTATTGCAGCTGCGTTTTAAGCTGGATATAAAAAATTGTAAAAGTCATTGGAATGTCAATGTGTTCATCTTCCACACTGACCCTTGGCTTGTGTAAACGGGATGCATTGCAGCAGCACCATCTATTTCAAGAGTCCCGCCTATGACTTCTAAGCCAATTTTTTTGCAATGGCTCTGTCGGCACTGGCGTAATCTCGGTGATAATCGCAGCTTCTTCAGTGCTACTCTTTGTTGGCGTGAACAGTCGCAAAATGTAAAGAGCAATTGTGTCGGTCTGCTGTATCTTAATGTTGTCTGTTATTCAAGGTTTGGAGAAGCGTTAATTACTGTTTCAACTGAAAAATGTAAAAACTTACATAATGATGTGCATTTTAAGCGAAGTGAACGCTAGTTGTTGTAATGCTTCGATCTACGTAGCTTGACACTTGTTTGCGCGCAAAACAACATGTTCTTCATGAAACTCAAGTGAATGCGGAATAATTTCAGAAAACTGACAATTTTTGAGGCAGCACCGTATTTTGCAGGTTGCTGTTGAATTGCAAGTTAAGTAAGTTGTTGCAGAGCTGTCATCCAAGTCACTGCAAGTTCCGATGTCCGGTTTGGTGCAGGGGAGTGTAAAACCCTGCCAAGTTACACTGGGCTACTGCTTTGTAACGGAGCTCGTGGCAGCCCATCGTGATCGGTGCATTCTTAAACTGGCCGTACGGCGTACAGATAGATCAGTGGCAGGCACCTTTGATCTTACCTGGCCGGGATGACTGAAGCGACGAAGTCTTAGCGTGAGCAGTGGTGTAGTTGGAAGAGCCTGTCACATGTGCACTGGTGGTTCGGAATCCATCTTTCCACGAGACGCTGTTGATCAAACGCAAACATCGGAAGTGGAATGCGTTGCTTGACTCTACTCTCGTGGCGGTGGTATACCTGCATTGTCTCGCTGCAATGCAGGATGATCGGTATGCACCCGGTATAGAGTCAGGTCTGTATTTTATGGAGAGAGTTAGGCTGTTGCTTATGCCAGAGGCAAAACGTTCAAAGATTGGAGGCTGTCGATAACTTGGCCAATCGCATCATCCTAGGTAGGAAAGAAAGTTCAATTTGTGAGCCATTTGATAGTGATGCAAGGCAGAGATGAACGAATTTGTTTTTTAAATCCGACCTAACAATTTTATTTCAAATTTCGAAAATGGACAGTTTGAAATCCAACATCGTATCATTCTTATTAGGCCATATGTAATTATGTATTCCAACCAAAACATTCAAAAACAAAAAATAGAAACTAATTCATGTTAACTTGTGCTCTACCACTGCCTCTCAAAAATGTAATACTGTATTTGACACTGTCTTAGTGGGTAAATGTATATTTTGTAAGAAAGCAACCCTTGTTTCATATTTGTGGACCAATGCAATATCGGAAAAGTAGTTGTCAAAGTCTCTAGGTAGGCAGTTCACCATTATCAAAATAGTGCATGAATTTGGCAACTGACAATTTGAAAGTCTAGCTAGAATATTTGGAACTCGGTGCTTGGAATGGAGTATAGTTTACGGTTACATATCTGAAGCAGTGGCGTAACTAATGGGGGACATCTGCCCCCGGGCGTAGCGTTTTGGAGGCGTCAAATTGAGGTCGGAATGTTACGTAATAATTACAAAATGGCGAATGCCAGCGGCTGCTACCCAGTTGCGAAATCTCTATCAAGATCACCATCAGTGGCGGTTCTAAGGGGAGACCTGGGTGGGCCATGCCCCCCAGATTTTTGGCTGCCCTCCAGTTTTTTGCTTAATTTCACGTTCGAGTTCGTTTGATTGGCATATAAAGCAGATAACTTTCAGCCAGCAAAATTTTAAATGATTTGAAGACTTTCTGATGACGGTTCTGACGATATTCACAAGCCTATGTTGGGTTTGATAGGTTTAATCATAGCAAATCAGTCTTCATTACAATGGAAAATCACCATACGGGAGAGACATTTATGTTGGCCACGCTACTTTTTTCCTTGGCCCCGCAGTTGCCTCTTCAGTTTTTTCATTCTAGAATCGCCACTAATCACTGTGGCGGCCGGCAGCTGGCGCCACATGTAAATAAATGGTCTNCGCTAGATGGTGCCCATGAGTCACAAGTCACNGTGATAGGCACCACAAGCGAATTATCGTAATTCACTNATCCCCATATAATGATAGTGCAACCTAGTAGTAGAGGAGTGAACTCGTCAAGGGATCTCTATTGCTGCTGGTTGCTTTCTTGTTAGTTAATGCCCCGAACTGCCATCTTTCTCTTGTGTTTGCCTCAGTAGTTCAAGGCGATGCAGTCAACTGCAACATCACCAAGATTGGCAAAGCGAGCTGTTACGAACCTTAGGTTTTTAGGTGGAGCTTATAGATGGCACGGGCCAGCACTTTCGCAGCCCGGCCCGCCTAGAGCTCACAAGAAACCGCTCGGCCCGTTGATGCTAAACTGCAACTTATTTTCTGGCCCAGCCCATGGCCCGTAATATAAAGTAGGCAGTGTCTTTTGCCGCCAAAATGGTGGCGGCAACAGGCTTGGCAGAAACAAAGTAGACATAAAAGATAAACCCTAAATCTAATCTTAACCCTAACCGTAGCCCTAACCCTAAACCCTATCGCTAACACAAACCGTAATCCTAACCCTAAATTTTTGAAAAAAGAAAAAAAGGAGTTGCCAAGGTGAGAGTCGAACCGAAAAGCAATGGCATACCAGACATGCAGCATAACCGCTATGCTACGAGCAGCACCGCAATTGTGTGCCAAACTGACGTTTTTATTCGAATTGTGTCATGTCAGGAGACCGAATGTTCGACTGGCGGCACAATAGCTCTAGCGGATCTGTTGCCGCCAGCATTTTGGCAGTAAAATAGACACTACCTATAAAGTAATCTCAAATGCAAAGTAACAACAAGTTTTCAGTTCATTGCCCTTTGGACACTAAAACCAGTCATGCAGTCTTAAGACAGTGGCTATAGGTCCGCCAGACGGCCTTCACTTTTGAAAACTTATTTGCCCGTCGCCTGTTACATGACACTGACACATAACAAGAGTGCCCTAGGCTGCGCTACACTTGCTAGTAGCGTACTAAACCTAAACCAGGGGTCACCAACATGGTGCCCACAGGAACCAAGTTGCCCGTATGGACCATGCGGGTTGCCCGTGGCCTGTTCTGACAATAGCATAAACATGATCAGTTTCTTTACAATGATGAATATCTTTAATTTTCATTATTAATGATAACATCATCTGAAGACAAATTGTGCAAATTTTTATTTCAGAAGTGTGTGTATCAAACTGGTAGCCCTTCGCATGAATCTGTACCAAGAAGCAGCTCTGAGTTTCAAAAAGTTTGGTGACCCATGCCTTAAACCCTAACCTAAGCCTAACCCCTTATATTAAACCAAGCGTTCACAACCTAGACTGCATGTACCCTAGTGGTAGATTTTCCTATCTGAGAGGGCACATTTGAGGTTAGCAATGGAAGGGAAAAATTATATTTGCGTATTATTCATTTCGAAATACTCGTATTTATACATAGGTCAACATCAGTGAATATTATTTTCAAAATCACTAGATGCTTATTGGTAAATATATTTTTGTTATTTTCCTCAGCCTTTTTGTCATAAGAAGTTTTAGAGGTACATGCTCATATAACGAAATGCTGAAGGGGTACATGGCCGGAGAAAGTTTGGGAATAGCCTACTTGTCCTAAACCGAAACCTCGGCGACAGACTATAAATGAAAGTGTCGGTTGCTTTGATTGATTCTTAACATGGTTCACTGATTTGCGTGGAAACAAGTGAAACGGAACGTTGGCAGAACGGTAAAATGGAGAGAACAGCAACAAAAAAAATTCGTTGTTGGATTTTGAAACTTTGCAAAAAACAAAAATTTCCGGCGAGCAGACTGCAGCGGCCCAGAATGACGTCATCTCTACAAAAATTGCTAGCGGTTTGTTTCAAAACCTCGGACGGCCTGAAGATTGGACTGTTAGCGGCACGTGCCATCTCGAATGGAGCTTCTGTGTCCAGCAATCAGAATCGCATGGAGTTTGACTCACGGTTACGTCACAATGCTTTCAGATAGCCATGGTTGCGAACTTCCCGACTTCGTTCTCATATTCATTCTATAGTTGCGTCACAATGGGACTAAGGTTGCCGGACGTCCTTGAGCACCAAGAATGTCCTTGAATTTGCTGTCAAAACTTGTTATGTCCTTGATCCTTGAAAAACATCTTGTTGTCCTTGAATATCTTCCGGCGTCCTTGAACATTCTTCAATAGTTCTTAAACTGTTCATTTTTGAACTATTGATTACATTGAACATTCAAGAATCAAGGATAAGCAATCTAAATGAAGAGAACGATGTGTAGATTTGTGCCAACTTAAACAGTTGTGTTGTAAAAAGTAAATCATTCAAGAATGGTTGTGTCGTCTGAATACGTTTTGTTTAGTTTTCAATTTCGTACATGGTTAGCTTAGATTGCTTTGCCCATACGTGAAAGCTTGCTGAAAGGGTTAAAGTAGCCATGGGCGTCCGCAAATTTTTCCAGGGGGCAACGTCGACATTTTGCTTATTATGCTCAGGTTGCTGACGTTGCCATGAAAATGGACGTTCACAAAACGCTTTCCTGTTTCTACACCACTAAGAAAATTTACCATGAAAGCACGCGCTCCTTCGCATCTATTTTGAAATCTTTTTCAAGTGGAGCTGAAGCCTATACGAGTTTGCCACAAAGGTGTACTTTCGGTCATCTGTTACAACTTTTCCTGAATTGGCGTTTAAGTGTCTTTATCATTGTGAACTCCATACAAATGAGTCTGAAATGGACTTGAACAATCAGCAACTGCGTTCATGGCTCTCTCATTTGTCTGTGTTGGTGGAACAGAACTCACTTCTGAAATCTTTTATCCGAATTGTTTTCTACACTTCGCCTATCAGAAATGCTTTTCTTTTCATAAATTGCCTAATATCCATTTTTCGAGCACTTTCTACAAATAAGTCACAATTTAATAGAACAATCAACGCTCAGACTAACACCAGCGGTGAAAAGCCAAGAAGTTAGACACTCGAAAAACTGTTTCACTGTATCTTAACACGACTATCGGACAGTTTGAGAACTTACTAAAATTAGAACACCAGGCAGGCGTAAAAAATGAACAGATGAGTTATGAAAACTCGCCAGTGCGGTGAATATAGCCAGTGGTGAGTTTAAGGTTGGGGGGGGGCGAGGCAAGACTAAAAAGGGCCCCTATGATGACGTCATCATACTCAGCCGACCGTGATGAGCAATTTTGATTACGCCTAAGGTACGGCCACCGAAAGATACGTTCCTGAGACTGCAGCATGACTGACATAGCAGGAGAAAATGCACAAGGGTGTTCATGATACACAATTTTGAAAACAATGAAAGTTGGGACCGCAAGGCTGGCAACATATAAAAGTTAGGCAATAGCAAGTTGGCATCTCCCCCTCTTCTTTATTTTCGCGCCCCATTTCTCTGCATTCACCATCAGTGAACTACAAAGTTTCCCACTTTGAAAAAATGTTTGGTAGTTGGTGTCCTGAATTTGTTTATATTCCTGTTTTTATGGGAATCCATGAAACCATAAACAATAACCAAGAATATTTGAAACACTATATTTGTTTTAAATTTCATCCTTTCAACTACAAGAACATAGCACACAAAAGCATACAACTTAATAGGCTACTTGTTTCGGAAAGCTTTGAGGTTGGATGAGTCAAGGTTGCGCTCATCTTGCATTGACGCTAGTTGTTTGAACAATGTGCAAAAGTAGGAAATAATTCATCATATACCTTATCGCAAACATTTCTAGCAAGTAGCCTACACAATTCATTAAATCTGTGCTAAGAAAAAACGATTCAAGTTATACTGGCTAAGAGCTGGCAAAACAACTTTAACATCGCCTAACAAGTCTACCTCAAACCAACGACTTACTAGTCAAGCATCAAATAACCTGCAACTTCAAGCACGGGCTAAATTCAAACTACCTAAAATACCTGAAATATATGTGAAAAAAATGAGTACCCATAATACTCAAAAAATGCCATTTCTTCAACCAGATAAGAAGCATGAATGTAGCCTTGCTTATTAACAGTTTTTGCAGCACAACAGCAATAATACAAAATTAATCCGTAAACTAAAAAGGAAATTTTCTGTAAATTAAAAGATGTATTGTGGTCACTGCTACAACAATTGTATGTTGTCTTATTTTCTGATGGAAATGTTTACTAAGGTACAACTAGGGTTGCCAGATAACCGGTATTTCACCGGCCTGGCCGGTATAATACTGCTAACTTAGCAGAGGCCGGTAAACACTAGCGTACGGAGGGGGAGGGCCACTGTGCCATGGCCCTCCCCTCAGACCCTAAAAATAAAAAATGTATCAACAGTATTCGGCAGTGCATACTGTCAGTATTCGCCAGTGTATAGCAAAATGTTTCATTTTAGGCGAATAACACTATTTTTTTTGGGAAAACGCCTCTCAAAGCACAAATGACTATATTTTCTAAAAATTTTTGGGGAGAATGGCCCCTTTGGCCCCCCTGGCTACGCCTATGCTTTGGCCCTCCCCTCGGAATTTTTTGCGTGTGCCACTGCCGGTAAAATGCCGATATTCTGAAAATCAGTACCCGAATTCGGTATTTTGAAAATAAATATTTTGCCGTAACTTTGAAAAGAGCTAACGCCGAATTTCTCTAAATATAATGACTCTAGTAGTGAATCTTGTCAGGACAGCTCCTTCAGCGAAGTTTTTTAGCTGCTGTTGACGCAATCCTTGGTGTGATTGTTACGTCACACATACACATCGAAATGTAATGAGCCAGCCAAAATACGGACTGTTTTACCTCTGCAGCGCACGAATCAAGACAAACAAAGCTTAGATCTGGCATTGGGTCTGGCTCTGTTGACAAAATGACCGGTATTTTTGCATAACGCATCTGGCAACCCTAGGTACAACATCAAAAGAAATTTGTCTAGCCTTTTCAACTCAGAGACATAAGAAAGAAATCCTTTTATAAATATATGAATGTTCTACAGCAGTGGTACCCAAACTTTTTTGATGCATTCCTCCCTTTCCTCATTTAGGAACTTTTCATTCCTCCCCTAAACAACGTTCATTCCTCCCCTGTTCGGTTCGTTGGCTAGTATTAACTACAACTGGAACAACGGTCTTTATTGACGACAATAACTTGATCAATAAAAGTGGGACAAAAACTATTTGTTGTCAAATAATGGCACTAAAGAGTGTCAACAAAAACGTGTGATTGTTACAAATATACTGTAACTAAATGAAAGAGCCAATGTCAAAATAAAAAAGAAGTACAACACTTACACTGATTAGGTAACTCAGCTATCAGGTGGAAAGTCCTCCCCTGAACTCATGAAATTCCTCACTCATGAAATTCCTCCCTACGGAGGAATTCCTCCCCGGTTGGGAACAGAGTTGGATCAATTACATTAATTCAGTTCAATTGCAATTACTCCCTTAAATGTTTCAATTACATTACATTTACAATGACTCCGTGCAAAAAATATCAAATTGCAATTACACCATTTTGGTTCGTATTTACATTTTCACTTGCTCAAAAACTGTTGGATTGCACTTGATGAACATTAGGCTGAGAAAAGTTTCTGACCCCAGTAAATTTCTTCTTGCCGTGTAAAAGTTACCCGCAATTGAAAAAAACTCTTTCTGACGGGGCTGATGTTGCTGTTAGTCCCAAATAATCCTTGGCTAAAGAAGCAAGCGTGGGAAATTCTTCTGATTT
>JGI24158J21664_10008246_pt1 | contig 13851 bp, 10 predicted proteins | sample Ectturendosymbi3_FD_21664 | JGI IMG/M metagenome (IMG submission 21664) | reverse complement strand
AGAAAAGAATAATAATTTACGGCACCCATAGCAATTTGCTTTGAGGTTTGATGACAGTTTGAAAATGTATTTTTAATGATAGGGTAAAAAAACGTGTTAGCTCGCGGCACCCCTGGGCACTGCAAATGGCACCCCAGGGCGCTGCGGCACCCCGGTTGGGAACCACTGGTTTAGAGAAAGGCATTGTTACGTAGTTCGACAGGGCGCGCGTGGTGGGGAGAGGAACGCAGAAGAGGCAGCACCAGACCAGAAGATGAGGAGAAAATTGGTGACAATGAAACGCACCTTGTACCAGCAATACCAGTCTGTAAAAGCCTCATTCGCGAGTGTGACACGTTCAGCTATAACTACTTTGTTCCACGTCTTGTGGTTCGGGTTTGCCAAAGGCTACTCTGCGACATTTCGCCGAGTTAAACCAGCATTTACAGCAATTCGCTGTGGCAAAATTTCGGGTTCACTCGCACTGAGGTGGGCATGCCATAGCCTGAAACATTTTGTTTTTACTCTTTCATCTGACCAGTGTCAAATGCATGCTCCAATTTAACATCCTTTTATCTTCGTGTGTCAGTTTCTTCACGTAGTTCTTTCCTTACGAGCAACGACGCAGGTATACATACGGGCTAACTGGTCCTTCGTCAACTCTATATGTCATACTCAAAAAGCTCTGCAAATTAGAGCATCATGAGATTCATCTGAACTTCTGACGTTCACTGCGTTATTAAACTGTTTCATTTTCTGTATGGCGGTAGTGTATATATCTGAATAGCTTGCATGTGCTGCATTCTTTTTGGTTCTGCACTGGAAGCGCTGCACGCCGCTCAAACGCACCGATAAAGGTGAATTTGACGTTGTATTAAAAGTCGTCTCGCAGGAAATGTACAATGCTGGGCCGAGTCCAAATTCAGCAATGCTTTCTTAAATTGCCATAACGACCTCATAAAGATCGGGTTACGGGTACCGCTGAGGCCTATGCAGCCATCCCCGCTGACAAACTAAACCGTGCAAAAAATCATAAACAGCCATGAAAATCTTAAAAGACTGCTACGTTCGTGTGAAACAGTGAAAAATTCAAACCACTAATTCACAAACGTTCCAGAATCGTGCTGCCTGGAAAGATGAAACTTCCGCTTATCACATGTTTTTTTTGTTGATTCCAGTGTTTCTTTGTATTCCTTTTAATATGTGTCTGGTGTGTGGGAAACTTCCGAATTATCCTGTGACCTATAACCTCTCATAGGCGCAGCCAGGGGGGTTAAAGAGGCCATGCTCCCAAATTTTTTTAGAACATATTGTCATTTTGTGCTATGACAGGCGTTTTCCAAAGAAAATAGTGTTATGCGAGTAAAATCAAACATTTTGGACCCCAAAAATTTTGGGCTGGCTGCGCCACTGTAACCTCTTCATTCTAACATCTGCTGCTTGGTTCGCAGATTTTCAGTTCTCTTCAGCGCATTACTCTCGTTAGTCAACAGACCTTACTCGTGCTGGTAATTACAGGCCTGCTTCTCCATATCAGTTGAAAATTGCATTTTTNCTGCATTTTTTCGTGTATTGCAACCACTGATAATTCAATCAATCAAGCTTTAGCACACATCATAGTACAGGTACAAGTGTTTATTTCTCAAACAAATTATGTCATAATTATGTAAACATAGGAACCCCAGTAGTTTAAGCGTTTCGAACGAGGTCACGGCGTTTGTCAGCACTAAATACAACTTGCTGATCAAACACCTATCTGAGCGAAATGTACCTTTATGTGTGATAAGAATGTTTGTGAGTTGATACAGCAATTAGAAATGCAAGCAAAATGAGACACTTGCCTTTCAGGTCCCTTGATGTTGACGGATTGAAGGCAAGGTGAGGTTTAAGCTCGTATCTATCCGCTGTTTAAAATGATTAGCACCCTGTTCATTTGGGTTCAACCAGTGCGGAATCCTACTGCTTGCTGAGTACATAAGCGTGATTAGCCCTTGCATTAGAGGTCTTCAACGCCTTCTGAATATTTGTTTTGATTTTCTCCTGGACAGGAAATAGTGTTTAATAACAAACCAACGGTTGGTGTAATGTTCCTCCAAAACACAACAAACAGCGTGGGGCACCAAACGTGTTTCCTCAACTTTTGTATGTGTAAAATTTGCCGAACAAGTCCCGTATGTTGATAACAGGGACATTCAGAGGCAAGTGAAATCGCCTCATTGTGCAGCGAACAAGCTCAGCGCAACTTCACTCATTGCTCACCTCAGGGGCGGGTCCGTAAGTTTAGGGGGGGGGCGATTTCAGTAATTTTTGGCAGTCAAGTCTCAATTTGCATTCAAGTATCTTTCCGAATTGTACAAAATCGTGGTGAAAAAAAGTACTTTCATAGGTTTTAGGAGGGACGATAGCCCCAATCGTCCCCCATTAGATCCACCCCTGGCTCAACTGCAATAAAAACACTGCGGTTCGTGCCCGTTGGTTGTAAATGTATGCTTGACGATAAGGGACAGGCGCACCCAATCTGGTTTGAAACGACTGCGCATTAACCTATCTTGTAACATCGAAACTCACATTACATCCCAAAAACTGTAAGCGTTCTTCCAAATAAAGTTACCTCTTCCATCAGGCGTTTGATCAGAAACAATCTGTATGCATTTGTTCACCGATGTGCATTTTCATTTAAGCTTCTCATCTTGCCGCACGTTTGAAATGTCTGATATTTTTCGCAAGTCTTCAGCTTTTCTCCCACTTTCCTACACTTGTGGATGGCGATGAGTAATTCTGGTAGTTACTGGTGCGCTGTGTCGGGTGTTTGTTTCTCTTCCGGTGTGCAAAGCAACAGAAACCTTCCCTGTGATGTGTTGTGATTGAGTGTTGTTTGTGTACTTGTGTACCATTGCTAGAGTTGGCAAAACACAATAGTCGTCGTGTATCGGAGTCCGCAAGGTTTCATACAGAGGTGATGTCGTAAAACTGTTAGAAATCGAAGCTTTCAAGCTCTGATACTTCCTTTGGTTGAACCTGTAGCGGCGTCACGTGACAGCGTTTCACTCCGGTTTCAGTTGTGATCAACGACAAATATCTGTGTGGTCAAACATCACGGAGTTTCTGGTGCTCTTTAGAAAACGGCCTCGATTTGTGCGGAAATAGAGCTTAATTTTTCGGTCACTATACTCTTGTGCAAGATTTAAAAGTTTGCGGAGTAGGAATTCAAAACTTTCAAAATTGACATGGGCGGGCGCATGCTTTTGAAGTTGGAGCGGATGTCAAAAAATAATAATGACAAGATCCTACCCATCTCGCAATGCTGTTAATCCCAGTGATAGGGAACTAAAGCCTAAGACAAGCACGGATATGACATAATTGATTTGTTTCGTTGCCAGCGTCGTCACCATTCGCAGCGCGTCTTGCATCTTGTGACGTGTGAGACGTCGTCACATGCAAACCAAGGTAACTCGTTACGCGCCGCTGGGCGTGCAATAACAATGACCACACTAGTCGCAGGCAGGCATCATTTTGGAAGACTGACCGGCAGTCCAAACTAAGCTATCCATTATTTTGAGAATGAGCTGTTATTGGTACCGGACCACATGCTACATGTGGATGAGAAAAACGGATATTTACTGCTGTGACCCAATGGGCGGACCACCGTCAGCTGGTTGACCATTCGTGGCTGTGAAGCCGACTTTCCTGCGCCGACATCCGCAGCTGAACGAACATCTATGATGTCATAGAATGTATTACTCACCATCGTTTAAGTGACGTCGCTGCCATTAATAAACATAAGAAACAATTCGCAAATGAGCAAGCAAGCCTCTTTACAAGCTCGCCGCCAATGCAGACTTTGTGTAGGCGAGCGCGACGCGTTCACGAGGTTCAAGCTGCTAATCGTTTTTTATATGTATATTCTGACAATGATCGCAACAATATTGTGGAATCGTGCGTTCATAACGCAAAGACCGTCGCGCAACGGTGCAGCGCGGCAGGTGGCGGAGGAAGCCGGAAATATTTTGAACGACAACAATTCAGGACTGACGCTGTGTACGATGCCAGTGCGTTCATACAAATGCTCGGGCGTATTTTCTGTTGCTACGCTTTGTATATCGATCACGTTTCGCATACAGTTATTCTGCAGTGCTGTCAAAACGCTTTCAGCCCGCTACTTTTTGCGGATTTTGCTGCAAAATAAGCATGGTTCCTCGAGTGGGGTTTACAGATTTTGTTGACGATCGCTATCACAGAAAACTTGCAAGTAAAAGCAAATTGCAATAAGTAATGATTTTGTTTGTTCTTCGACCTTTTTGTCAAACAAACATTGTTTTGTTTGAGAAATAAAAGCTTTCAAGCTCTGATACACCCCATGGTTGAACCTGTACAGCGTCACGTGACAGCGTTTCACGCCGGGTGAACTTTCGACTGAGTCATTGGTTTGATTTGTGATCAACGACAAATATCTGTGAGACCAAAACATCACGGAGTTTCTGGTGAACTTCAGAAAGCCTCCTCGACATACTGCTTCAACTTTTCTGCAAAACACGGTTTGAATCAGGCTAATGGATCGCACTCTTTAGGTACAGACGCCAAAAAATGAAAACGACGATTGTTAACACAGTAGAAAAATTTATGACTTGTATGCATGGTGGAGTAGAAATTGAAAACGGTTCTTGCTGCTCATTTCTTTGCGAAAGACTACTTGCGCTGCGATAGCCTCTGTGCAGCTGACTTCGCTTTATGAGGTCGCATGGGTGAAGTTCCACTGGGCACCGTCCCTTCGCAGGACTGATGCATGTTGTCTAGGCTAACTTTAGCATGAGCCTTGTGCCAATGACTGCGTCGTAAGGTTATTTATGTTTTGTAAATGCTTTGTTTTGGGCCGGTCAACATACTGTGTTTCTCTTTCTTCTATATGCCCCAGGTCTCGTGCCAGTCAACTGCGCCGGAAAGCTTTCGCTCTTTCGTAAACGGATCATTCAACAGCTGTCAGTTTTTATTTCCGGAATTAATTTTTGAAAGTAAGTGCTGTACATTTTCACGGCGCCAAATTCCATCTTAAGTTCTTGAATGCTTTTTCTAAAACCGCAATTTATAGAAACCGAAGTGTTAACAATCCTGTCCTACCTGATTGGAAACCTTCGCGGAGCAGTGTGTTCAAAACATTTTGGCATTGACCGTTTGCTTAAAAGCTCCCAAACCGTGGGTAATTTCAATATGCTCAAGTTTCATAGCAGATGTTAAACGCATGGATCTCGGTTGAACACATAACTAGCAGGCGGCACCCAACCTAGTTTCAAACTTTCAGCAATCAAGGGTACAAAGGTCTGCAAAAAACTGTTGAGCACTTCAAAGCAACCTCGTTCTAACAGCGAATCGTTCAGTTTATATCTCAGAACCAAACCATGTTTCAACCAAACTAAGACGACCGCACATCAAAATCCAAAAATCAATGTTGCTTCGTAAGCGTCAGGCAAAGTTTGTTTTGAAAAAGGTCACGAACTTCCATACGGTCAGTGCAGTATAGCCTTAGTTGCTGCACGTTACCCCACTTATGAGTCACAGAGTAAAGACGCTGTAGGTGTTTATCAAACCGAACCGGTCACTCGTTTCGGCGGTGAAGGAAAAGACCTTCGGCTTTGCAACGGGCATGGTTATGAAGTGACAATGTCTCTGCGAAACATCTCCCGTTTTGAACATTAAATGGACTTTTTTCATCAGGGTCATAACTGTTAAAACATGTTTTCTTGTACTGTAATTGAGATAAAAAAAGCCAAATGGCTGGAATCTAGAAAAATTGGAAAGCTATGACTGCCTATATCTTTTTATTTCTGCAGTTACCACGCTTAGGAATGTGGCGATTCAAAACATTGCGGACACTTGAGTGGCAGCAATTTTGTATCTTAATACTCGACAATTACTACCGTTTCAAAGGGAGAATATGATAAACAAGTAATTGAATGATGCATTTTCGCAGAGTTACGCAAAATGATGCACATCAGAGTTGTAAGCGGGCCTCAATTTGAAGCCTGCACCTGCCCCGAGCCCGACACTTATTTTTGACAAATTTACCGAGTGGGTCAAGATATGCGCAACTGCGGGGTATCAAAAAACGTAGTGTACGGGTATACCTGCAGGTATATCACACCAAAGTAGCAACAACCTTGACTAAAACATTGGCATATAACAAACACAAAGTTAGCTTGTTAGTCAACGATAATACTGCGGAAGGTAATGCTTCTCAAGAAAAAGAGAAACTATCACGAAACTATCCACGATGGCTATGTGTTTGCAAATAAAATTAGCCGAAGAAAAATACAATCACTTCACTCACAGAAGTCATCTCGGTGAGCACAACAAATGTACGTCACAAAAGAAAATAATTGTTACTCTGAATGTTGTAAACACGTTTTGTATACAGACCCGCAATATTTTGACAAACGTAAGCCCGAACTCTTCCCGAAACCCGACCCAACACGAAACGCCCGGCCCGACTTCAACTTTGATGCATATTTTATTCAAAGTCTGTTGCTAGAATTATATTTTTATATTTCCGGTTTAGGAGCGTTCACATATTATGAAAACACGATAGGGGACGTGAAACAATCTTGCGGTTGCTTTTGGAGGGGGATTGCCAAGATGATTACAGAATCAATATTTCCTAATATTTTGGCCGGGCTGTTTTTGTTTGTGACCGAGTAGCACCACCGCGAATTGGTTCGATATATTGTAATTCTACGAAAACAAGCTGCATGGATTTAATTTTGCGAAACTTGTTTTGTGTCAACACTACTTTTTATGCACTTCAAATGCCAGTGCTGCTCATATTCCTCATTGCTAGACAGGAATTTGGTGCGGGGACAAACAATCAAGCAGTTGCAGGGGATCACTAGATCTCTCCATGCCCCTGCTTTGATGCGGTTCTAAAACCACTCGTACCTTGCTTTTTTGGGGAGTCAACGAATGCTTATAATGTAATTACGGGGTAGGATTGCTTTGTGCTTGCGGTTGCTTACAGATGTGAGAGGAAGGATTAAAAAAGGTGTAAAGATTCTTACGCAATATGTGAACGTTCTCATTGGTCATCCTAGGTCTTCGAAATGTAACAGCAACTGATAATCGCGAAGCACCCACATCGAGCAGATTAATAATTTATTATTTTCGTTGTTGGCAGCAAGCCTCAAGTTATGAATTGAATTCAAAAACATTGCGCATACCCAACGATCTGTTCTTGTTTAACGCTTAGCAGTTGTTTTCATTGGTATACACCTTTCGACAAAAATTCTTTCGCGGTTTTGCTTGCACTGATGCGGTAAGCTTTTGAAGGTTTGTTTTCCTGGGAGGGGGAACATAATTTTGTTGTCGATAGCATAATGTACAAAACATGACGTAATGCAACGTTTACTTAATTAAGCTATACATCGAAATTGGCAAAGCAGAAAAACACTCCTACTTCCAGCCGATGCTGTGAAACGTTTGGTGACCAATCAATGTCTCAAATACATTGAAAACATTTGTTTAGCTCAGTGATTCGCAAACTTGTTCGAGCCGTTACCGAAATCAAGGTATCGATTATGCCTTATTACCTTCAATATTTCACAGTGATCGCTCATAATATTGAACAACATTGTGGTTTTGGTTCCGCATTATCCCCCATTACCTCCGGGGGTAATTTACCCCCAGTTTGGGAAGCTGGTTTAGCCCAACGCGCCTACCTAACATTGCTACAGGTGAGGGCAATTGACCCGTTGCTACTACATATAAGTTTAACAAGCCAACGTGACAGTTTAATGCAAATCAGACTCGACTTCAGTAAAACCCGTCTTAACTGGAGCAAAACGTTTTTTTCCTAGTAGCGTCTTCCTTCCACCTCAACGTTTTACCACTGTACCATTGATAACAAACCTAACCGTCAGATCTATAAACGTTTATTGCAATTGTTATACATTGCGAAACGATTGTGAAAAGACTTCACCGGCAAAGTGTCCAGAAGTGACCTTAAAGTTTCAAACACCAACACTACGTCTAGCGCAACGATATGCTGAGGGTGTTTGAACTGAACGTGATTTTTGTCGTTTAACCTTCTTCAAAAGCTTACCGAAAGCATATTATTCAAAAACAATAAACCTGATTACCCGATTTTGAATGAACGTAATCTTATATGAAGTAACGTAGGTGACATCTTTCACATATTTTTGTGCAGAAGATTGCACAGTTTTACATCAGTCGTTTCAATCATTGCTTTGCTTCTAGCATTTTTGTTAACCTGTGCACACATAGATTGGTCAGATTGGTAATGTATTGACACAATGTTTTAGCAGCTTTTCTGCTCGCGTCTCGGTTGTACAAACCAACTGGTAGCCTCTGAAGCCTCTTACGTTTAAGAAGACATTGTCTTCGGCTCTCATTCGTAAATTGTGAAGTATAGGAATGCTCTTAAGTTTTGGATGTTACTGATTTAGTCACCCACTTCATGAAGCAAAAGGCAACAATCTTTAACGTTTGAAAAGTCCCTGCCGACATATCTAACAGTGTGAGTAGACGTACTAGTTTTGGGACTTGTGTCTCAATCAGTTACCCGTTAGTCCCATAAGACAAAACCGGCTGCAGGTAACATTAATTAGTTCATGGCAGGAAAGACGCAAACACCAATGTGTTTTCCAAAACCCGTTTTTTGCTGTGCTCTTTTCAGTTTCAACAAAAAATGTCACACGTTTACCGGATATCGGACAAACTTACAGACCTTACTTGTTCTAAATCGAGATGCTTTAAGTCTTGTGTGACCTTTTATCGAAAAATATGTAATGTAACTCACGCAGCGTTTGTGACACCAACGTTACGGACTCGTAATACTTCAGAGACGCACACAAGTACCGCTTTGTGCAGCACTCCAGCGCAAACAAACGTCTCCAACCAGTTTAAGCGGCGAAGCCTGCAGCGTTACCGGGGTGGACGTTTTTAGATAAAATTTTCCAAACCTGCGTCCTTTTCGGCGTGCTTGGCGTTTGGATTTTCCTGCTTTTGAGCTATTGGTAGTCTGTCATGGAAAATAATTTAAAACGAGGATGGCAGGAAAACGGTGATTCTCCTAAGTTGCCATTTCCTGACACGCGACGTTTATGGTTAATCATGATAGATGATATAAAGGACATCCAACCCTTTTTGAACCCACTGTCTCTTCTACGTCAACATTTACTTCGGACCTCTTTGGTCTATATTGGTGAAGCCCAGGCATGATCGTCACATACATACCCTTCGTTTGCCCCAAACCACTGAATAACTTGTTTAACACAACCAGCTATTCTGCCACTCTTTGCATTGTACGGTCTGCTCAGGTGACATCGCTAATAGTTTTTACCACTCCGAAAATGTTTCGCCATAAATTTGGAAATTTTTTTGGTTCTTGCGATCCGCAAAAACGTTTCACTGAAATAGTCAAAAGCAAGCACCAATCAATCGCAGAAATCTATGTCACAATCGTCATTTTACAATGGGTTTGATTTTGTTTCCATGTAACTGTGTCCACGGCTTGACCGTATTACCTGTTAACCCTATAGCACCCTAAAGTACAGCGGGAGGGCTGAGTCGCGTGGTGCGCTTGCCGTGGGGGACTACATCTGTTTGGCACGAAACAACTCACCAACAATCAGAAAATTATCACTGGCATTTTGATAAATTTAGTAAGCATTAAGATCAATGTCTACTAGTGCAGGGATCGGCAACCCTTCCTTAGTCACGGACCAAATACAAACTCTCCAAGGTATGGCGGGCTGTACTAATTTTCCACCAACAATCCCTTTCTTGTTTGTCAGGTTACTCTCGAGATTCAGTTCATGGCGAAAGCCCAAATTGACACACAGTACACACACAGTTTATAGCACAGTGCGGTTTCTCATTGGTTCCTCACACCTATGCAATACACGAAGTTGCAAGGAGGGCAGATTTCATAAAATAGACCACTAGGCGAGCCATACAGTTACAATTTGTAAAGGGGCTGCGAGCCGGAGCCGGCCCCCTGGTCTAGTGTTCACTATTACAACTCATTCCTTTTCCCGAGGTGCGTCTGGATATCACCGACCGACATGCAACTAGTTTAAGGTGACGTCTCATGAACTGGTAACAGTAGTTGTACAAAGAGTGTAAAATCCCAATCTAAACAAATGTTTGGTAAGAGCGCGTATAGGCCAGTACACGAGCAAAATAACTACGGCTGCGTTAGGTTTGAGACTGAGCGCACGCGCAAAAAGTGCTTAAAACAACACTTCGAGTCTTGTACTGTACAGCCTGACAAAAGACATGGACATCACATTTGTAAAACGTGTATTGCTTCCTGATGTGTTAACACACGCTTAACTACCAAACCCCTTCAGGCAATATCAGCACATGACCACAGCAGTTCGTTTTGGGTTTCCGCCAATCACCCCACTTTATTGGACGACGCAAATGTAAAGCATCGAGATGTTGGGTAGCGTTACAAAGTTTAAACCCGGAAACGGCAGTTACAAGACTTTTCATGACGATAGCTGTGGCATGCAATCTACCGTTGTTTCACAAGCACAGCTGGTAAAGCTGAATCCCATAACACCGGATCATAAAGGCAAATAGGCTAGACGTAACATCGCGGGGTTGAAAAGCACAATTGAACAATTGTAATATTGTTCGGCAAACACAAAACGGAAACCTTTTTTCACGAAAACGCCGCATGCAAGCCGAAATCACGTTGGCCTTGCCACGAACGAACTGCGTTTGAATTGGCGTGTTTGTGAGAGCAAGCACAACCTCTTCGCGCTCTGAAATCACCATATGCGGTCAAGTACTGCACTGCACTCCACAAGCGCCTGAAGGGCTGAAACAGAGACGATGACGCAATCCCAAGCTTTCGTGTACAGCAGCAGTCAACACAGGGCTCGAGTTGAAACACATCCGCGTCAAAATCGGTACTTTATGACAATCGTTAGCGCATCAGCTAAGATAGACGCTACTATCGAGGAATGGTTAACCTGCGAGTAAAGATAGCAACGGCCTGTAAAGACAGAATACAGCGGCGAAACTTTCTTATCATAACGTTCCATTGGCCTGGAAGCTCGGAGAAAACTGGTAACAGCTATATTTACTGGTATCCAACTCCTGCCAGCGTTTGTTTTAAGTTTTGTGCTAATTCCATGCAAGCAGGAACACTGACACCATCCTTTCCGATAACAACACCATAATGTGTGTTAGCAGAATAAACAGCAACAGACTGCGGCCCACACCTGTATCCTCCACAGCCTTCGATATTATTGATGTACATGTGCTTTTTGCCTTCAAAATTGTTTGAGCAGGTTTCATTTTTAGCCAGGTGTCCGCTGCATTCTTCAAGCTCCTGAGCAGTTATCTGCGGGCAGCTGCCGTACTTTCCCCAAACTGCTCCATCTTTGCCAATAATAGCAGCGCTTTTGACATCGCCACTGTTTTTGATTCCTGACGCAACATGAGGATCCCACGACATGTTGATGTTCAAATATTCGGTAAAACTGTCTTTACTAAAATGTCGGCAGATCGATATCCGTCACCATCCACACTTCCTTTACCTAGCTGCAGTGAAGCCGGGCGTGGTCTTGACTAAATAGAGCGCGCGACAGCCTGTGGTCTGTTTCTCCAGTTGAGAGAAAGAAGCGAGGAAAAAAATGTGCGCTTGGTAATCTTCTGTTGCTTTGGGCGCATGGGCGTCCTTCCAGCACTTTCGCTCGATAGCGCCGTCTCTCTCTCAAGTTACTGAAAATGCGTGGGTCGAATATCGGGCTTTTCCTCAACGTTAAAAAACTTCAGTGGTTTTCATACACGCTTAGCAAAAGTTATGGGAGTCGACGTTGGATAATGCACTGTAGCTCAAAGGTACATTCATTCAATGAACAACTGCAGTATAAACGACTTGTGCTAACTGCTTGGTAACGAGTGCCTGTCAACTGCAATGCACAAACACACAGTCTGGTGTAAAACGACTTCACTTGACCTGTGGCGAAACCAATCGATTTTCGAAATTAATCCCAGTTCGTCAGACGTCAACATGTAGTTACCTATATAGTCCACGATATTCGATGCCTTCATTAAAAACAATTCGTATGCATTTGTCCAGCGATGTGCATGTTCATCTAACTTATCTATTGGCTTGCTTCGCATGTCTGATGCTTTCAGCAACTCTTAGTTTTTTCCCACTATCATGAAAGGTTGCTGTATGACGAGGAGCGAATGAAGTGGGCTCGTTGCTGGCGCGTTGTTTCAGTAGATGTTCCTTTCCACCAGTATTGCTTGCGCGTTCCGACTAGCACCTACTCGGTCTGTCGTACGTTGTGATCAAGCATTTTTGTGCTCCTCTTGTGTCCTTTGAGTAACCTCTGTGATATCAAGCACAAGTCTGATCCAAACAGGCAAATAATAAAATAGCTAAAGCTTTCTTTTTGCGATCGAGAGTTGTCCACTGGACGTTGTTCGTTCATGCACAGTTGAATGTTCGCCCATTGCCTTCAGACTGCTTCCGTAAAGACCTGTTCTTGATGAAAGAGTAGAAAACCAGACCCGTAACATTTTTCGCCCCTCCTGGAAAAATGTTTTGGACATAGTTTAAAAAAATTGGGTCCTTCTCAGAAAACTCTTCGCCCCCCTGGTGTCCCAAGCAGCGTACGGTCCTGTAGAAAACACTATCAGTGATTTGTTTCTACGATTTTTTGAAAAAATGTTTTTCATTGATTATCTCGTTATTTTCTGTACTGATAATTTGTATTTTTGTATTTTACGGTTTGTACAACAGGGCCGTCGCCAGCGGGGGGGGACAGTGGCAGTGGCATAGCCAGAACAAAAATTTGGGGTTGCCAAAATAGGTGATTTTAGGCGAATAACACCATTTTGTTTGGAAAAACGCCTCTCAAAGCACAAAATGGCTATAAATTCTACAAATTTGGTGGGGGCCATGGCCTCTTTGACCCCCCTAGCTACGCCTATGGCCAGTGGTGCCCGGCCCCCCCCTTAAAATCTATTCCCCCCATTTCATGTTCGCCCCCCAGTTGCTGCATACATCCAATAGTGTATTTAAAAAAATTAGTCCCCCCTTTATGGTCTTTGTCCCCCCCTGCTGCGAAATCCTGGCGACGGGCCTGTTGTACAGATGACAAACTATTATTTTTGATGATTTATTTTATCGCAGACGCATGGTCCATATCACGAGCACAATCGAATAATACAAGAGCTCAACAAACGTCAGTCACTGTGCATGATAAAGTGGGTGCTAGCACGCAATCAACACCGAGAGGAGAAAAAAAAACACTTTTACAGCGCCCCAACTATTCGCTCATCGTCATACAAGGATCTAGCAGTGGGAGAGAACTGAAGGCATTTCAACATCAAATTTTTAAGTAAACAGCTAACAGAAAGTAAAAACAACAATAAGCCAGACGGCGGTATTCTCGTTAGCACACAGAGGCATGTAATTGTTTTAACCCAGGTTTCAAGTGTTTTGCGACGCATTTAACATGGGGCTGACAGTCAATTGTTTTTACTAAATTTGAAGCAGGATTTAGCGGTTAGTGTTTCACTTACTAGTTATATATTTACTTTTTGTGTATTTGGCTTGCACACGTCGTCGACATATTGAAGGTGGTAGTGGAATCACAAGAAACTACCGAAATCATGAAGCACCACAAAGCACGCGGAGGGTTCTTGTTGCTGCGCAAAAGCAATACTGATGAGACGCGAACACCGAAACAATTCACCAACAACTATTGCAGTTGGTCGCCGTCATACAGGAGCGTTACCACTACGCAACAAAAAATTTTTTATGTCGAGGTTGGGATGTTTTCTGGATACTTTTTGGCCGCTGAATCCGAATTTGGCGTCTTGTTTCTCCTGCTG
>JGI24158J21664_10008245_pt1 | contig 13852 bp, 9 predicted proteins | sample Ectturendosymbi3_FD_21664 | JGI IMG/M metagenome (IMG submission 21664) | reverse complement strand
TTTTTTTTGTCTAAAGCGAGAAGCAATTGACTACTCATTAGAATAAACTATTAAATCGAACCTTAATCGCTCCACCCCAAAACCAGTGTTCTTTGTCTTTTCCAATGAGATTTGAGGTTTGTCTGTTTTTCTTAAATCTATGAGCGGAAGGCACAGCTATCTTCATCAACATCAATGTCATAACAAACGCGATTGCCCATCCAACAACAGATTTATACAGATACGAAACTTCGTTTCCAGCAATATTGAGCAAAGACGCCATTTCACGTTGAAAATGGTATTCAAAAGATAAACGTTTCTATTCACTGCTTGCTTTTACGTACTCCAAACTGCATTAGTTGATCTGATATCCGCACATTTATATAGGTTGGGATAAACGAGAGAACGGATAGCACGCCATGGATGGTTGATGCGTCTGCACGTTCACTGATTTTATGATTAACCTTGACCGGGCCTTTTACCGAAGTCTGGTTAAAATACAACGAGTTTATTGTAAAAGAGCGGATTACCAGAAATCGATCGTTCACGAGATGTAAGGTGAATTATAAGCATTTTCCATGCACAATTTCTCTATCTTGTGAAAGCGTTGATAGCGATATAACTCAAATGTTGCAAAAAGCATGATGTGGAGAAAAACTCTTGCGTATATTTCAAATTGGCTATACGATGAAAGGAAAAGATAAGTTTGGCATTCAAAAATCAAGAACCACCGTTTTGTTGCTCTGAGTAATTTTGTACCACTTACACTTCTACATTATACATCAACATTGCAATAATACAGTGAAAAACTTTCCACCCATTCAATACAAACGCATATGTTTGAAGTTTACTGCAACATTGCGCAAAGGTTTCAAATACGTAATGTTGGTTGTGTTGTTGGTTGTTATGTTGGGTGGTTGTGGTATTTTTCTCTTTTTTTCTTAAAACGTGATGGATTTCGTTTCAAGAAAGACAAAAGAATTTAACGTTATCGCGGTTAGCTTAAAAATTTCATATGTATTATTGTACTGGCAATGCAACTACAGAGAAATGCTTTTTGCAACAAACTTGGTGTCGAAACCTTATTTCTATTACAATCGTTCATGAGGATAAAGCGAGATCTATAGCACAAAAGGCTTAATATATTCACTTGAAGACACATTTATCTTCTTGCAGACGCGTCCTTGCAACAATTGAATAATTTCCACGTGGTATGATTTGCGTTTTAAAGCACTTGACGACCTGACATACAGAATAGATTGTTTAAATAGAAATAAGTTGAGAGTTTGTCAAAACTGTGCACCACCACCAATAATTTTCAGTGACAACATTGCCTTCGTCAAAGTTATCCTACAAATTAGAAGTCGATATTTATGAAGATTAAAGCCAGTAATCATGTAGATAATGAGAATCAAATTCAATTCAAACATAAGCAAAACATTTTGATTTGTCGAACTTGCACTTTGCCTTATTGAGTTATCCACCTCAAAGTGAGCATAATGCTTGAAAACAAAATGACACCTTATTGAGCAAAAAATCGATTTTATTCCACGAGTTTCACTACCACTGGTATAAAGGATGAAGACGAAGGTCTATTCGTTGCCTATTATTTTGCTCACGGTCTGTAAATGATCAACTACAGCGCAACTGTTAACGGGGAAGACTTTCAAGGTTGCAAAATCAAAAAGTTCCATTTCACGACCGTAGGTTCTGGGAAACAACGGAGTTGAGTCACGTTTCAACAAACAGGCGTCACGGCGTCTCAGTCGTTTTCAATTCGTTTCTTTTCAAAAGCATCAAAGCGGTTGAGTAATTCGCATCTGCCTTTTAAAAGGCAGAGTAATAATCTGATGTCGCCAAAACAAGTTTCCTGCGGAGCAGCAAACATGTTCCACAGGAGAATCAAAAAATGTTAAATTGCTAACAATACCGTTTTATGTTTACTTTAGCACACAAAAGTATTTGTGTTTTTGATCTCTTTTTTAATAAAAATGTTTATGGAACCGGATTGATTGACGCATTTTGCGCCTGTTTTAAATGCTTCATGGACATTGATTCCCTAACATATTTTAATGTATTTTCTTTCCTAAAATACATTCATTTACCAACACGTTTGTTCAGAAATACGAAGGTCTACTTGTTCTTTAATTGTCACAATATAGGTCAAATACTGGCAGAGCATTCCTAACAAATCTCTTCTCTGCTTACACTTGCAAAGCTATTTAAAACCTTGCTCAGAGAATTGTGGACAAAGCAGTTTCAACTTAATTTTAGAAATGCTATGAATTAAAATTATGATTCTTTCAATAGCTGCAATATTTATGCGCTCTGTTGAGCAGTGCCCTCGAAATTTACGTAAGTTTTGTATTTTTCGCGTAAGGGAAGAGGTAATTGGCCCATTTGGCTTTGTGTATTTCGACGTATAACAAAAGAATTTGCCCAATTTGGCCATGGGTAACTGTCGTGTAACAAAAGCAATATGTGCTCAATTCGGCCGTTGGCTACCTGTCGAGTAACAAACGGATATATGAAGAATTTGAGCAAGTTACATGACGTGTGACAATTGCGCAAGATTTTAAGTTATTTGCAAGCTAAACCATTTGGCCATGCAGGACATTGTGGCTGCATGTCGCTAAAAAGAGCGAAAATATTTTTGAAAATGACATATTTTAATATTTATAGGTAATTAAATTCTGTTGAATATAGAACAGGAAGCTTCGAGCAAAATACGATTTTGATTTTCAACCGACCCCCGATCAGGGCCATTGGCAGAAGTATTTTCATTTTCCTGCCTTTTTTGTGTCTTTAGTATAAGTACTTCACCACAATTTTGGGAAGGAAATTATGTTGGTTTCATGCTAAATATGAATTTTTCGAAATCAAACAACTTACTTTACCGGGTCACATGAACTTCAGAATATTCGTTGAGTTGTTGAAAACTCGCCTGTGCGCCTATGTTCCAGTGAGCCTCGGTGATGATGGGACAAAATTCTGGCCAGTTTGCTTATGCTCCCAATAATGTTAGGTTCTCCTTCTCTTCCTGAGCAGGGAATTTACCTTGAGCAATATAGCTTTATCCTAGACTCAACGCATTAATAATAAGAGCATTTGTTTCTATCACATAAAAAGAGAGTATTGAAATCAAGTTCTTGTGGTGCAAGTTTTTCCTATATTAATGTGAAACTCGCTTACAATGACAGTAAACAACCTTTAGCCTTGCGGCAAGCTTCTGATGAATCTGCCTGCTTTCTGCTTTCAATTGGACAAACTTCCATATCATACAAACAGCTGAATTTCAAGTATACAACAAAATCGTTTTTACTTCAGAACTACCGAAAAAAGCAATGTCTTTAATAAGACCGTACTTTCCAGATCCATTTCATTCTTGGCATAAGGTTTCTGATACAATACGTTTGTGAAGGTTTACTCAACCACTTTTAATTGAGGTGCAATTATTAAATGCATCCATTCCGAAAAACTGAAGGACAAGGTTCATCTAAATAAGGGATTTTGTGTTTTTTTAACTCTTTAGTTAACAGAAACTCTATCGAGGTTCTGTGATATAAACTAATTATTGATGTGATGAAACTAGGGGCATTTATATTTTGTTGAGTTAAATATAAGTTGATATGAAAATATTAAATCCAGAGCATTTCAATGCTGCACTGCACCTACGTTTTACGAGTAAAACAATATTTTGAACAGCTGTTTCAATTTCTAAAAGTTCAGGAGAATGCTATTACAATTGCATTGCACTAAACTTTCAGAAATTGTAGGTTATACATTTTGTCTATTCATTATTTTGCGTTTTGTTAATCACCACTGTAAACTTAAGATTACTTGAAATGTCAGTTTTGCGTGTCATGCTTGTTACTGAACATTAGAATAACATTGAAATTTCTTATAACAGAGAGTTTTTCATGATTAGGGGATATGATAGGGGGAAAAATTGTTTAAGGCTGTTTTAATATAAATTTGCATAACTAATTTTGCCTTCGAATTGTGTAGACAAACTTGGAATAATTTTCATAAAATGCATGAGAAGTTCATTGCGTATAAATTGCCAGAATCTGTATCGACCATATCATCCAATGGATCAATTTTTAATCAATGAGGTTTTCAGCTCTGTCATGAACTTGGTGATTTTCATCCCTGTGCGCCACAGTTGCACTCATGACGCTTAGCACATGCTGGGCTTCAAGGTTATTTAACTAAGAAAAGATGTTCTCCGCGAAGACGTTGTGAACCAAAATACACTTAGAATATCACAATATTTGCAGCTATGTTGATTTACATACAACCCTTATTGGTTGCGGCATATTTGGATGATGGTCGCAGGTAAATCGTTGCAAGTCTTATTTTTCCTGGAGTTTGTTGTGGATTAGAAAAATTCTTTCACTAAGTGGATAAGTTGTTCGCATGTCAACCTATGTCTTAAAGCAATTTAGTCCCCGTAATGCATGGACTATTCGATTTGGACACAAAGCCGGTCTTGAACATAAACGACACCAAGCAAATTTGGTAAAAAAAACAAAAAATAAACAAATAATTAATTAATCCCCTGGGGATTCATTGTTTATTTTGTGTTTTTTTTAATAACTGGCCAGCCTCAAACGCTAAAAAGCAAATCAAGGGTTCAAAAGACGCGGATTTCCGCCTAGTTTTTTAAAAAAAGAAACGCAAAGGCTCCATCAAGCGGTTGGGGCTCAGGGCCAGATCAAGTGGGCCAAAAAGACCTCAACCTTCCCCATTATGACGTAACCCATAGAAAATCAAAATCCAAAACTTACCAACTTTTTCTAAAATCGAAACTGGAAGTCTTTCTGCATCTTTCGGAGGATTTGAACACCTCTCTAGCTCTATCGCCTGACGAGTTATGGCTGAAATAGTGCAAGAAGGTATATCGTTTTTCTTGCGGTCCTTAAACGGTTTCAACATGAAGTCTAAAAATAAGATTCGAATCCTCTTGAAAGTTTACATTTATTATCTGAAGAGAAAACACTTTTCAGAAACCGGACTACAATGTTTAAATCCAAATATATCGCATTCAAACGTGTACTAGATTTTCATGCTTTTGCATGCCACATAATACGAAAAGTAAAACATGGATTGCAATCCTTCTTTCGCCTCATGTAAACGCAGTCTACGATTCCCTTTTGAAAGTAGGCTCTACAGTCATTTAAGGGCATCGTTTATAGGTACAAACACTACAGTACGGGTAGAAAATCTAAAAGCTCAGTATAGATTTCTCTGCTGAAATAATACCTAATGATTGCCTTTACTGTAAACTCTCTATATGGTCTTACGTGAAGTATCCTTTGCCACCTTATCTCAGTTTGCAGGAAACGTTGAGACAAGCATTTGATCTGTTTTATTTTGAAAATGCCAACAGTAAGTCAAAATCTTAGGCACAAACTCAAATGTGTGAATGCTTTACTAAGGGCAATTCGTTGTCGTTTTTCTATACATTAAGTGTTTTACACTGGAATAGAAGAAGTTCGGATACAACATTTCAACATAATCTTATGACTCGTTATTACAATAGAAAAATAATCTTGAAAATTAACAACGGTCTTGCAGCTAATCACCCATATTTTGTCAACGTTTTGATGAGCAGAAATCCATACTAGCATGGAGGTTGTGTTTTATTATACATGCCACTAATTGTAGACCTTTGATATTGGGCAATAGAGCAAGCTCTTGGCCAGCAAGCAAATAGACATTCAATATCAAAAATGCAATAAGATTCTCAGAACATGATCGCTCAACTACTTTAGAAAAAAAAATAAAATGAATTTCTACGTCTTTAATCGACGAAGCAAGTGATTGTTATTTGTATAAACGTCTTCATCGTTATTAACAAGTCATCACCCAGGCATCGACTGGATAAGAGTCGAATTTACTAATCTTGTGGCTCGTGTGCTTAACAATTCGATGTGCTGTGCAAGCATTGAGCATAAAAAAACGCGATTCAAATCGAAGTCATGCTCGGTTGTTAGTACAAGTAGAGCAAAACATAACAATTCTAACGTAATGTGCTTTAGCAGCACGTTCTGAAATGTTTTTCTGCTTCCTAGGAAAATCATCTAAATGTCAACGAACCATTGTACAATGAACTTTTCTCAAACTGCGTGAGGAAGCTTGACTTGGAAATTCACGAAAGAGACTTTAGGTACATTCACTTGGTTGTTTGAAGACGAGGTCAAATTCAATACATTTTTTCTGCAAAGTATTGTTGGTCTTTCTGCAGTTTCGGGGTTATGATAACACTGTATAGCTACTGAAAAACTATTCATGAAAGTTAATGTCTGTCACAAACATAGTGCTTATTAGCTTAGATAAGCAGATGAGCTACGAATGAAAACCAACCTACACTGAAAAAACTCTAACTATTACTTTCATTACCAACGTTTTTCAGATTCAGAACGCCAACTAAATTTGCCTTTCAAAATAAGGGAACAAATTGCTAAATGCAGCTATTTCTTTCCAAGAAAAGACAAAAACTGTTCAAAGAAATACTCGAATATTAGCTTCGCAGAGCGCATTGCGCGTTTGCGCTTTCATTTCATGCCTTTTTGACAAAACATAATAAAATGTTTGAGAGATACGAAAAGTTAGCAGTAGGCAATTTTTCTGCATACCAGCAATCATGGAATTGAACTGATCATTTATGAACATAGCACTTACTGGGCTACAACCTTTTCAAACAAGCAGTGCTTGTAAAACCTAAGCTGCTTTGTATACGTTGTCACTAGGTGATGTGAGAAAAGAAAACGTTTCTCTTTACATACAGTATGTCCGACACCTAAAGCGATAGGCTTTATGACAAATGTGTAAAACGTTTTCATTGTTTTGGTGCTACCAAAGTTTGTAAAAATTTCCTCCTGTGATATTAGGGTATTGAACCGCAAGGTGGCGCAACAAGCACGATTACCGCAGCACGATTGTGACAGAGTGAATAAAGCACATCAGTTGGTCTGAATTTGAACTTTCGCGAACACAAGATAGAAAAACAGGCACGTAAAAATGTGCATGTTTAGAACAAGGTGTACTAAGAAATTGAAAATGTCACTACGAATTTTTTAAATAAGAAATTAATTCTTTCTTTAAATACGAAGATCAATCTTTCTGATTTTGCAGCAATTTCAAACGCTATACCATTTTCTCGGTAATGACACAGGTTACCGCAACGAACACGACTTTTCACAAACTTGCAAAGTTTTTTTTTTCATGCATTGTAACCAAATTACGCGTTTGTTCCACTGATATAAAACTTGTGCCTATGCTGATCAGAAGCGAACGAGACGTAGTTTTCAATATTACCTTTGCGCTTATCGAGAGCTTCATGGTTGCGTTCTTCAAATCATTTAGTGGAAAAAAAGAAATGAAGAAATAAGTTTTGAACTCTTGGCAATTAGTGAGCGAATGGAGCTTCAAAATTGGAAGGATCGGGGCAAGTGCAACATCGCCAAGTTCAGTTTTGCAATTCAACCACATTTATGCCCAAAACCTTGGGAATGCAAACGTTTGAAAATTTAAAATGGTACAACATCTCTTCTGCAGCGATTGCTCATCACCTTAATCTTCTCACATACATTTAATTAACAACATTAGCTTTTCAATCCTAATCCACTTTTGACTGAGATATCAGTACAGTATAATCTGACCACCCTATATCCGAACTCGGATACAAGTGTTTGTTGTTCACGTGACCTTTTCCAAGCAGAACCCTGCATTGTTCAAACTCATCTTTTCTGCGTCAACGTCTTCGACTAATAAGAACGCAATTGTGCGAAATAGTTTGGGGTACTACATGCCTTGCGCATCATGGCAGACGTTAGCATCTCTGCAAAGTGCAGTCGGTAATACTGTGACAAGAATTGTGACTTTTTGTGGCAAAGTATCTTTGTCAGTTTGACTATGATATTACGAATAAGCAAACAATTAACTTAAACTTTCTCAGTTTTGAAACGCAAAAGCGAATATGTATAGATTTTCTCTAGGTGCATTGCAAGAGTTCGCTGTTTATTGATGCATTGATGTTGAAAATGATGAATACCGATAGCTGGAAAAATACATGTCCAAATTAAAAATTTAAGTTGAACAAATCCTAAGTGCAGGTTCATACTCAGGACTGCCCTGGTCGCTGATTAAGCAGGATATTTGATAATTTGACGTCATTACATTTCAACGCGTCTTTAGCCAGAAACTTTAGTTTTCATGAAAGTTAGCAAGCGTCAAAGCAACTCAAGTATTATACATGCATTTAAAAAATCATCTCCTGCAACAAGTAGGGTTGCTAATGGTCCTTTATCTCAGAAGACATTCCTAATCTCCTCTTTTGTCCTTGTCCTTTTTGACACTGATAAAAGACGATGATATGTCCTTATTTTCAAAATTTTAAATAAATTATGTTAACCCTGCGAAATACCTAGACTTGTATGGCTAGCTAACACATACCTAGACTGAATCTTCTTTAAAATCAATTACATGGGTGTTGTAGTAAAGCAACATAAAGATTCAGATGGCCACAAAAGTAAATCAAGAGCTATTGCTTTCAGTTCTCTTTTGGATAAATTTGGGGTAAATACAAAAGATGTTGTTTTTTTCAGAAATGGCTCAGATATATCATGCAGTCAAATACAATCTTTCATGCAATGCACTTGATTGCACCTTGAAATTACAGCAAATTTTTAAAACTTTACCAGGATTCCAAAATTGAAGCAAAACTATCATGTGGTCGAACCAACTCAGAGAAATTTGTTACAAATGTTCTTAGCAGAAAACCTTTAGAAATAGTTATCAACAATTTGAAACAACATGAACCTTCTCTTTTGGTCTTCAAGTTGATGCATCAAATCACTAAAACATGTTCAATTTTCTAATTTGGAAAGTGGCACAGTAAATTGTGTAATTAACTTTTTGAGAATTCTGATGGAATATTTAACTGCTTGAAGAATACTATGGAGAATATATAAATGGATCGAAAATAAACGTTTTATTTAAGTGCAGATAATGCAAAGTGCTATTTTCGAGGAAACCATACACCAAAATCCCCACACTGAATGAAAGATAATGTTAAGGCTAATTGCAATGCTTACATTTTACACAATGTTGTAAGGTAGGATCCGAGAAACTTGAACGTGGACACAGACAATGCTGTCCTAAAAATCATTTTTCAATCTAAAGAAGCAAACCTGAAACTTATAAAAATTTTTAATTTATTTGCAGATACAGAATTAGTTGAAACTCTTCGCAACATATCTACCAGGAGGTTGTCTCTGGTCTTTGCTACCATGCATTGGGAGTATATTACATACATGGAAAGCTTTATAATCTCATTTTTAAGCAGACCAAACGATTGCTCCAAACAATCGATCAAACCTCTTTTAATTGATGAATATCAAACAAAAATTCTGCATTGTATTAAAGTCCACTTGTTGTTCTTGAGGCATACAATAAAATATTGAAGGTATCTGTACACGACTTTGAGAAAAATAAAGCTTCAGCAGCTGATAGTTTCAAAGTTTTGGCTGGTCCATTCGTAGTGTGGCCCATATAAACCATTTTGAGTTCGATTTGAAGTTACGAACAGCATGAAGTGCTTAACGTTTATCAAAAATTCCTCCCAAACCTGCCCTTTGTGAAACGAAAAAAAATTTGTATTCATCCAGTTTTTTCCGCCCACTGGAGCACATTGCCTTTTTCTGTTCTTTATTGCAATTAGAAAAAGTTGGCAGTCCTACCTACAAGCAGTGTTACCTCTTGAAAGGTTAGCTTTTGGCAAGCATCAATTTCCAGCAAAGTTAGTGCAGCTTTGCGTACCACTCTCCCCTTTGATGCTGCACGCGGTAAACATGGCAGGCAGGGCATCAGTTGCGAAGCTTTATTTACAAAAAGATACTGCTGTTCATTTTTGAATAGATAGCTTTCAAAGAAGTGCTTTCATTTTTGTACTACAGATGCTTGGATGAGATTATCATGCAGCGGTTTGACTTTGAGCTTCGATAAGTCGTTGACAGGTGCAATTGGTGCTCACTCGAGCGTGCGAAAACTGTCGGGTTTTGCAATCATTTCACAGTCAGTTATCTGCTTCAATAACTTTGTAAGCAGAAGACGTCAAAGCTGCATACATGCCTAAAAGAGCTTGTCTTTACGATACCCCGCACCTTTGCCAATCAGCTCATATCACAGTCTGTGAATATGTCTTTGCTTTGGTCAAATGGCGGTGTGACCAAAACACTGTTGAATAATAATATAATCAATTTGATTATGCATTGCCTGGTTACAATATACAGTACATCGTTACATATAAATTGTATAAATCACAACACCATGATATTGTCTTTCCAAAAATAAGCAAAAGCTCGAAGTCTAAAGAGATAAAAGAATATTGTGAACCTTAAGACCTTACTGTTTTCTCCAAATACTGATTTTGTGTTTACTTTAAACTTTTTCTTAAAGTGATTACGCAAGAACTACGTTTTAGTTTACTGCTTTGAGTTTCGGTATAGATTTTTGAAATGGCTAATGAAAACCAACGAAATTACCACTTACGGTATGTTTTGAAAATGGATTGTGCAACTCCTGCTCTTGACCAGTTGTGTGCGTCCCCACAGACACATGCACATGAAAAGGAGCGCCTGCAATACCTAAGCATGGTTTCAAGCAAGCTGGAAGAAATAATGCTGCATCATAGCGAAACTACGTTAGAAAGTAGGAGCCGGAGTTTGCGCGTTTTGACGAACACTCCTAATACAAGCAAGCTTCTTGCTCATACCAAATAAAAAGTTTGAATGCATCAACAGAAGGTTATGAAGCTATTTTGCTGTAATGCGACAAAAGGCGTTTTTCACAAATAGTAACAAATTTACAGGCATTTAAAGTTGTAGTGGTATTTCCATAACAACATATTACACTGACAAGCTGTTTCTGTTCCACGTTCAGATTTTGTCTGGGAATTCATATCTAAGAATAAATACCAGATATTTTTTTTATTATCTAAAAGGTTTCATCAAACACTAATTTGACAGTGGGCTGTTTTTTTATAAATATTCGGTGAATTTACCCAAGTTCCACTCTTTCATCCCTTGAAAACAGAACATTACTCTTTAGTTTGAAACTTCTTTCACGAGTGAAATAATTACAATTCAGTTTTATGCAGTGATAAAGCTACTAACAATTCGTTCTTCATTTAAAATAAGGAAAACTTACGCAACTTTTTTTTACGTAATTAAAGAAAGCAACAACTTGATTTTACGCAGTGATGCGTTTGCTTGCGTTGTGCTGAGTATACGCAAATTTGTTTACAAATTCAAGATCTTCAAAATAAATCTCAAGAAGATTTTTTTGGCTTTAAAATCTGATTCTGATTAGTTTTAGATTTAAGGACAGATTTGGAAGCTTCCCGCAAAATTATGAATGAAATATTGCAGTAAAATCACCCAACACTTCATATACAGTATATACTTATTTTCTTTCGAAATAACAGTATAAGATGAATAGTTTTTTCATCACGTATTTTCTATACACCCGATGTTATAAATTTGACGACGGAGTTATAAGAAACACTAGTAGCAGAAGCCTCTATGCTAAAGAAACGGGAGTGCAACAAAGTTACAAATAAACAAAAGACTTAGTGGTGTTACATGTTTGATATAAGCGGAAGTTTTTCATTTTCTCCGGCAAAAAAACGTTTTTCTCATGTGTAGTCGATTTAAATACGATAAAAATTGACCAGAACCGAAAACAAATTTTTGAAAATGGAAACGTTGCCAAAAATTAGTTTTTATTTTTTGATTTCAAATCTAGAAACGAAAGAAGTCGCCAGTAAAGCATTGCCAAATTCTTTACAATAAACTAAAAGTTATACTCCAGTTCCTGTTCACCGTCTACAGCCATGACTGCGCAAGTTTTATTTCAGTGTATGTTGTTGAGAATGTTGTCGAATTTCTATTCGACGAACCAACCGTAAGCAGTCAACAGTAGCTGCATCTTCCTTAAGTTTGCGCATGTTTCGGCAATTCAAAGTTTGATATGCTTTATTGGCTCTGCTTCATACCTAACACATATTTTTGAAACTTTGAACTACTTGACTTTTTCACAAAATGTAAGTAACTGCTCAAAACAAAAACCCTCCATCTGAAAACATTTTGATATATATCTGATTTATGGCGATTTAGAACGATCATACGATCTTATCTGTTTGATCATGTGAAGAAGATATAGTCGACAATATCTTTTTAGGAAGTTTCACTACATTAAGAAAAGCTGTCAATCCTCAAAGCGTATGATAACAAATTTTAACGTACACTTCAACATTAATCTAACTTTCTAATGCCCATCAGCTTTACTGGCAACAAATCAAAGATATAAGAAAATAACGTTTTTCGCCAGTTTGATATATTCCTAAAGTTTGTTAAAATTTGCCTCATTTTCTAACTTTCATGCGCCTGAACCTCAAACGTGAGGTTAAAAGAAAGATTGAAAAGTATTTTATAAAGAAAAGAAGATATTCCTAAAATTTTGTTGGAAAAAGTAAAGTCGGCATTTTCTATAGTACACAGTATTTTTGATAGTAATGCATCGAGAAACAACTATGTGTTTGCGTGGAGTGCTTCATATGTAAACCTTTGCAAGCGAAGTTACAAACACGTCAAACTTATCCCCTTCGTATCACATTGCAAAGTTCAGGTCAAAAATAGCATTACAACAAGAGATCACAGTCAGCAAATCTATACTAACGACATTTGAACTTCAGCAAAATCTATGAGAAGCGGCCTGCTGCCAATGTTACAGGAAAAGTCAATCAATCACGATCTGGAGACCGACGCCGCCGTTCGATTGAAATTAAATCATTTCGTCAGCGAAAGACTTTGTTCCTCTTTCTCTCATCGTGCTTTCTGTAAGACGTTATTTAAAATCTGCAGCACTTGTCAAATTCAAATACAAAGATAAAGGAAAGCCTAAGGAAAGAGTTTTGCTAATGCTGATGCTGAAGGTGTAACCTCAAATTGAATGAAGAAGGGTTTTCAGTAGATGCACAAAATGTTTTTATAGAAATACCCGGACACTACCAAAGTGTGCTATGACCCGGAAAATGATATTTACTTTTAGTGTCGAAGCATAAAGTTTCCCATGCAAACGTTCTCCAAAGAGATAAATGTGAATATTGTTGCATTGAAAAGAACGGCTATCTTTGACCAATACTAATCGATAGTAGCGTAAATATTTCAGAACAGCATGAAAAAATCGAAACTATGTTTTCCGAGCCTTCAAGCAACAAACATGTTTTCTGCCCATTACTGTGATTTAAGAAAAAATGGAGTTTGACTCATGCTTTTGACTGCCAAATGCTTCTTTTTTTGCTATAAGGAATGGTTACCCTACTATCTGCAGTGTTCCTTTTTAATCTTAAGGAGTAACCTTCACCTGTTCTGAAAATCTGTTTATACAGTACTTCTGGATCGAAGACTGTCTGCTGTAGGTTCCAATATCGAAATCACCCGGATCTGATGTGGAAGTGTACACTGCAAAAATAGAATTGCTCGTGCCTTAGCAGTAGCACTCTGTGTTCCAAGGACAAGCAAAACTTATTGCAATCGTTGATATTGACGAGTTGTGATGGAGATGGTATTGATAAGGAGCTGAAGAAATGACCTGCTCTTTGAATATTCGTACAATCAAACTATGTAATGAAGGACATGCCACCACAAACGCTTGCTATAAACGTTGCGCAAGTTCTCCTACAGTCTATTTTTCAGTTGGCATCAGAAATACTGACAAAACCTAAAATCGACTGGTGCACCAAATCTACAGTTTGTTAAAACAAAGTTTTATATCTCTAAAACGCAGTGCAGCAGCACACTAACAG
>JGI24158J21664_10008244_pt1 | contig 13855 bp, 11 predicted proteins | sample Ectturendosymbi3_FD_21664 | JGI IMG/M metagenome (IMG submission 21664) | reverse complement strand
AGGACTGAGGATGCGTAATTTTACGTGAAATCGATTTCCTATTAAAAATTTGCTGATCAATTCCTTGCTTACACCCATCGTGGAAAGTACATACTTTCATTGATTTACTACTTGTTTTAGGAATTTCTGTTGCACTGTCTGCCTGCTTTTTGGACTCTACATTTTTATCTGATCCACAAGGTCCAGGTTCTAAATCAATATCTGTGTCCATGATATTTGTACATGCCCCGGAAGTTGTTTCTCTATTAGCTTCCATCTTATTTCCGTATCGGCTCTCTTTTTCACGACTGGCACCAATACTGTCCCCTTTATCAGAATTTGCATCTTTTGTATATATTTCCACATTATGTTGTTTTCTTATCATGCCTACGCTCCTGACTTGTGCAGAGACATATTTCAAATGAACAAATGCTTTAACACTTTGAGAGCCGTATTTAAAATTGTAAGCTTTTCCTTTTCAACTTTACAAATCAAGTTACTTATAATAATTTTCACAGTAAAACTCCACGCTCCCACGAGGAGGCTTGCAGTACTTTAGTTTGCCACTGTTTGCACACACAGCCTTCCGTAAATTACAATTGGGTAAAAAAGCAAAATATGCTCCATTTCTAATAATTTTTATTAAACATTAACCTTCACAAAACTCAAGTTTTAGTAATTAATATGACCTGCTTTACTTTTCATCATTTCCTGTGCTCCTTTGGCATAGATTATAGTATTTTTGGCAGTTTCTTTTATTTACTGTCCCGATAACATACTTGAATGATGGCCTCAGTTAACCTGGTCACGGTGGCACAATCCAATATTTTTAACCGAGATTTTGTCATTGATCACAAAGTTTCAATGGAGTTAAGATCCAGTGAGTTTACAGACCAATCTAACACATATAATTTGTGATTTCTGAACATCGCCTTCACTTTCAGGAATTGCCCTTCTCATATCTGTAATAACTTTTCTTTCAATTACGCCAATGCATTTGTCTGAATACGTCATACCCCCAATTGGCTTAAGTGAACCTGTTCCAGAAAAGCTAAAACTTCCCCAGAACATCTTTTGGGGATGTTTTACATACCTCATTGAAATGGACAGGACTTAACTGCTCACCCTTTCTAATCCTGACAAATCTGTGCTTCCCTTGAATGAAAATATCATTTCCATCTGAAAGCAACACTTTTTTTCCAGTTTTCTACAATCCAATTTTTTAAGTTTTTTGCCCATCATTATCTTTCCTTCTTCATTTTTTTGAGTTAGAAGCTGCTTGTTAGTGGTTTCTTAGCCTTTCTGCCAACCTCCAGTGGGTGGCGTCGCATTGTACTTGAGCCTATATGAACACCAGCATGCATCAAATCCTGTAAATCCAAACTCGTCTTCCGTGCACACCTTTTGCAATTTTCAATGGCTATTTGGATATAGTCTTAGTGTTGCGGAAGCGTAACAATGCGACTCCGCTTCTTAGGTGGGATATCTGGCATTAAAATCACAGAAATTCTAACATGTGTAACTCTCAACCACACACAATAGAAAGAATTGGCTTAATTCTATAACTATTGAGCGGAGTACAATCGTACGTGGCGTCATAAAGCGTATTTTCGACTGTTCCGACACGTCACGCTGTACTTAGTGCATTGGGCTAGCAATGCAACAGCAGCAATTGAGATTTTCCCAAACACACGGCAAAATAAATGGCGATGCATCATATAATGACTGAAAAAGCAACCTCAGTCAGTTAATATGCACAAGGCTGTGTAAACAAAACTATAACAACAAACACTTTGTGCATAATTGCCAATTTCAATTTCGAACTTTGAGGTTCATGGGCCCCCTAGGCTCTTGTGGGCCCCGGGACGGCTGCCCGACTGCACCCCCCTCTCGTGGGGCCTGGTAATGGGTGTGCGTGGATCAGGAAAGGGTTATGGCAACCCGAAGAGGATTTCTTTTTTGTCGGGTTTTTCTTTTCCTCTTTGTCTGGAACCTTGCGGTCCATGACAATTAAACGTTATGGCCATTTGTGCCCGACAAGAGCAACCTCTTCACAATTTGGCCATTAATCCCGCAACCTACATATCGGACTGCGTCAGCACGTCTTGCTGTCGGCACAACCTTCACAGTGGAAACCTTCATCAATATCACCTAATTTACGGAGCACCTGACTAGATAACCTCTGTTTTTCGGTACCCCGGCATTTTTTCTGTTTTGGAGAGTACATCTAGCGCAATTAATTCAGTACCGCCAATTAAATCTATCTATCTGGCCGTATTACTAATTTTTTCAACTACAAGGGGGCAACTGCCTAATTTGTTCGCCACATCCTATGAATATAAAGCTAAAAACGTTTGGATTGACACGGCCTTGCCTTCTCTCCTGCCACGACAACTCGAGCTTGCACTCTAGTTCCCCAGTTATTGAATTGAACTTGGAGTTCTCAAACTGATGCTATGTTTGCATGCCGTAGACTATAGGGAGCAATGTTTATGTTAAATCAAGCATTAATGATCTGGCGTCCGCGGGCCACATACAGTTAAACAAAGTACGTTCTTTCATTCGGTCCACTGAACCTGTCCAAATTGCATTAGAAAAGCCAGTTTATTTTTAATATTATTTGAACGTCCACTCTTCCACAGTACTAGCCACACTGTACACCACAGGTCTCATGCACGCGGCCCGCGATGCGTTTTGGGAATTTTCATATTACAGTATCTGCATTTAAGTTATAGTCTAGTCACCGTTGTTTAAAAGTGCTCGGCCAACGAATGAACAAGTTCCCTTTAAACGAAGGCTGGAAATGATTTGCCTATAACTCACGATGCTTTTCGCAGGAAATAAGATGTAAAACGTGTTTCTTAATAAGGTTCAGGTACCACCATTGTTGCGTCAGGGTCATAATGCGGCCTTCGGGTAACTTTATAGGTCCTAATTTGGTCCTCGGAGGAATCTGAGTTTGAGCCCCTGCTCTGCACCAACTGACCTTTGTCGTGGTGATATATAACACTCCACACTCACGGCCTTTGTGGGACTCAGCTTGACAAAGGCACCACCAGTTCAAAACCTCTATAGCGAACGGCAGCCTGATGCTAACTACACTACCAAGCGGTTAAAGCAAAAACGGGAGGCTGCTTCTCAGTAGTTAGCGGCTAATTTATAGATTCAGAAAAATTTTTTCACGGACAAGTTACGTTTCAAAAATCAAAAGTCAATTACCAAGATAGGATTTCTGCCGGCATTCAAAATGGCAAAGGCTAGAAAAAAAATCTCCTAATGGGAATTTTCAAATAATTCTCATGTTAGAGACAACAGATCTCTTGTGTCACAGGAGCAAACGTAATTTTAAAAGATCAGTTTATCACGCCAAACGATTACTCATCGTGTTGAACTGATTAATAGCCAGCGAGATTAAGCAACAGTTGGAGTCCACTCACTAGCACTGAATGAAATCAACGATGTAAAAGCCATTGCTCAGCATCTAACATTCATCCGAGGGACTTGCGACAAATTTAAAATAACTGAGGAGCTTTTGACTTTAGAGTCTCCGACAGGACAAACGCGGGGAGAAGATCTATATGGCGGGATGTTTGTTGTCGTGGAAATTTTGAAGCTGTATTGGAGTAAACCTGTCAATGTCACAAAGGATGGAAGATACGCAAATCACAAGGACTTGCTTTTCCAAAATCGTGTCCGCCGGAAGTTTGAGCAAAGTTTTTCAACGCGTGTGGGAGCACAGAGGAAATGGGTGAAGTTTTGAAGTTAATGCGAAGTTCGATGCATTTCCTGACCTAGGCGACAAGGACCGGCAGTGCGAGTTTGTCTTTGCTGTAACATATTGTCACACATGAGCTCAACGTGATGCTATCAGGTGAATATCAGTTTGTGCGCGACATGTGGGCTACAGACATGTGAGAGCCTTCAAGTCTAAGCTGGCTCTACTCTCCAGGCGTATCTCAGCCGATCGTCAAGAAATACGGTAAGTCATAACTGGACGACCTGCACAGGAATTCTGCCTTCGGTTTACTGACTTTCATGAAGTTTAGGTGTCACTTTATCTGGTAACCTCACTCCTGTCACAAACCCTAAAACAGCACTACTGAAGCGGCAAAATGCAGTTCATCGATCTTTAGTCAGACTATATCGTAAAAGAGATGTTCAATTCTCTTAAACTGAATGATTTTATGCCTTACATAACAAAATTACGTCACCACGTTGAGCAGGAGTTTACCTGGAAGTAATGATGGCTGACGGGCTTTCCAGTTTTTTTTTAGCATAGAACTCATAAACTGCAGCCCAGTTATCGGCTACACTTTAACGTCATACCCAGGATTAAGGACGAAAAGGATAAGTTTTGTTCGTTGGCTAACTTCACGTGACACATTGTTTGCAACGGAATGTTGCGATTAATAGCGATGGCACGCAAAAAGTTATGAATGACGCAGAGAATAGGATTGGCGTAAAGGGAACTATAAGGGANACAGGGATCATCCAAGTCTGCAATGATGTAAGGTTCGACGAAACATGTCGTTTGNGCAACATAAGCGTCAAGGAAAGCACCAAGCTGCTGAGCGTTATATTCGAGATGCGAAAGCAACAGAAGGTACACGCACTTTTAAAAATCTGGGTGACCTTTTCCAATGAAATGCAACACGAATCAAAAATAAACGCTGAAGTTGGAGTTGGACTGGTGCGCGCATATCATTGTATGCAACTCATTTAAATATCACAACGAACAAGGTGTTTAATCAGTGTTCCCTCCGAGAAAATTGTTGCGCACGAAGAGCATGCAACTGCGCAACCATGCAGACACACAAACAGTGAAGCGTTCCCGACGTTAAAAGGGCTATGCGATATATTGTAATGTATATAGTATTAAATTTAGAATGTTGGCAGTGCGCGAGAATGAGATAGCACTGCGCAAATTGTCTGGTGGTGCTGCGCAGTTGCGCACCTTAGAGGGAACACTGTCTGCAATTTTAAAAGAACTACATTAAACTGTGCCACCACTTTTGTGCAATTAGAAACATCCCTGGTAACACTGATCGCTTGGCGCTGCATGACAAAGCACTTCTCCGCATCCATATTTGAGTGATTTCACCTGTTATGCAATCATTGCGAACTTGATCTGGATAAAAGTGACACATTGCGTTATTATTTTCCAGATAAGAGACTCTAAAAAAGGGCAAACTTTTCATTAAAATACTTAAATCTGGGAATTCACTGTCATAACCAAGTCCGTCAGCAAATGTTGATGTCACAGAAAAGCTGTAGATCCTGCCAAAAAAATGATTGAATGTAACTTGGAGGTCAAACGGTCGCAGTCACAGGAAAAGGCGTAATTTCGGTGAGCGCGCAAGGAAGTCGCGCAACAACTTCCTCCGCCACAAGGGATTTACTGAAGGGAAGCTGACGTACGAGAGTGATGCAGGTTCAGGAGGGGGGTAATGGCAGCCGTGCGTGCATTCGGTGGTCGCCACGAAAGAGATTCTTGATTTGCAAACGGCCGGTAATTTACGCAAATCTCCCCGGCCAATCGCGACACAAGTGAAGCCGTTCCAGAACGTGAGGGCTTGATCTTGCAATAGATCATGCCACGCTGCTTATGACCAGTGCAGGGCGCGTCACAAAAGCTGTTTTCACTGCGCGCACGAAACGAGCTTGAACAAGACTTGATATTGAAGATCGCTTCGTTTCTCCCGTTCGTTTCTCTACGTTCAATACAGTCACAGGTAAATGTCCGAAGGTTTTATCTTAAATGTGCTTTCATGACAAGCACGCCAGCAACCAAGCAATGATTACGCTTTAAAGAGAGTTTTTCGACGAGTAGTCGAACCCGCTTAATAAAATGATGACGACAGACAAATTCTCGATCGCGCCGGCAGTTTGCGCAGCGCGTACGACGCGCTCGCACATTGATTGCACCAACTCCTCTTTTGACCATTCCTCGCCTGCTTGACAGTTTTGACGCTCATCCAGTTGCTTGGACTCCGTTATTTCTGTCGTCTTGGTCGAAGAAACATCCGTGTTGGCAAGCAGAGGTAGGTCGCAGTTACTCTGGGTAAGAAAATGACAAGCAACAGAATAACATCTTGTCTCCGAAAAGTTCTGCATTTTGCCCGTCTCTTTTTCAGCGACGAGATTCTTACAGGTTATGAAGCATTAGAAGGAAAGTGAATGTGGGATTAGGGGCTAAATACACAAAGTAATGATAATCCCTTACCATTCTGCAGCGGTTGTTTCGTTAGTGGCAGAAAAAGAAGCGAAGCAACAAAGATACTGCAGCATTGGTGAAAAAAAAGCATGACTGAAGCAACTCTGGGCCAGTCTGCAAACTTTCATCATGCGCATTAATCAAAGAAGTGCGCAGCGGCGCCAGAGTCGACACACCGAAGTCGGAGATGATCAAGCAGGAAACGCAATGATTTAAATCAAGTCCGGATTAAGCTGCCCGAATTTCAGCCGTTGCACAAACAAACGTTGAACATCACTTGCGAAACCAATGCATGCTGCCCCAGAAGAATGCAGTAGAACAGGGGTCGGCAACCTTTTGCTAACTGTGCGCCAAGATAAGGTTTTAAATCTTTCAGCGTGCCAATAGCATACGTATTTTTATACAAGTCAAGGTCAATATACCTTCTGTGTGAATCACAACGAAATTGGGATGTAAAACTTGGAGCTTCTGCGTGCCATTGAAAATTGCTTGGCGTGCCAATTGTGGCACGCGTGCCGCAGGTTGCCGACCCCTGCAGTAGAACCTAAGTAAATGGCTGGATTTAACTGTATCTACAGAAAAGCTCCCGATTGTGAAGTGTGAGTTAATGCAATTACAGGACACTCAAAATTTTCAACGGCGGCAAAAAAGCAATTGCACGGTTGCAACATAGTAAGCTTGCATAGCACATGCGCCATTGTTCGATCACGTTGAAGGCACAGCGGGCAAGCGTTGCAAACACTTGTTCCGACGAGGCTAGGGTTAATCGGAGAGCAAACGTAAACAAATCTGTTGTCACATAAAATGCTGATGCCAAAAGCGATCAATCCTTCAACAAGGGGTTTGTTTACCACCTATCACTGTCACGGAGCGCGCAATGGACAAAAAAATCTTGCGCGACTCGCTGCATTAATAATTCCGATTGCACTGCAGCCGGTTAAGCAACGAATGCGCCAGTTTGAGATCCAGAGCAACCCGAACAGGTTTCTTACCGACACAAACGACGACGCGTCGTCATCGTTCTGCGCGCTCACAATGATCACCTCTTCAACCGTGTCGCACAATTCTTCGTCCGTTTCGACAATGCTTGCCAATTTCGAGGGGTGCTGGTCTTGCACAGAGTCGCTATCGGCCGTTGCGTCATCACTGCCATCATCGTGCCGCTTTCGCTCTATGAAGGGTAATTGCCTCGTGTGCTTTGAAACGCTCGTTGTAGCGAATAAACACAGAATTTTAATAGCGCCTTAGAAGAGCTCAAAATCTGAAGTTTGTGGCTTTTTGCACTTTTTCTAAAATTTTCAAACGGGTTACGAGTTGGCAAATATGTTCCCAAGGTCCTTGCCCTGGAGTTGTGCGATTGTAATCCCTTGAATATCGTTATCATGGATGTACTGTAATTCGAAACTGCTGAAACGCATACGACAGAATTGTAAGAATACTTGGGAAGCAAATAAACAGAATTGGTCAGTTAAATGACTTTCAATATATGCCCGACGCACACACTTGACGCAATGCCCACCGACAGCTGCCCACCGATCACTTGTCCCAAGAGTGTTGGTTTAGATTGAGAAAAAAAGAAAGCAAAAACAAAACAATATTTACATCTCCTTTAAAAAATTTCAGAAGCGACAGATAAATAATGAAACATCGTGTGTAAAAAACGCCCATTAAAGAATCTACCTAACTCTTTTTGAAATCTGACAGCAGGTTAAGGTGAACTTATCTTTTTTCTTTTCAACTTACTCTTCTGACACAAAAGGTGGAAACCTTTGGCAACTGGCTGGAGGAAAAGTTTCTGAAACACGTTGTTATGGAAAGTCGGTCAGAGTTCCATTTAAGCTGGGATTACACTTTCTTTGTCAGGCTCAGCACCTTGCGGAAATGGACAAACGACGATAGACACCGGTTACGACTCAGCACTCCTGACCATGGGCGTCCGCAGGGGAGGCAAAACGGGCATTTGCCCTCCCTGGAAATTGGGTCTAAGAACCGAAATTTTCTAGAAAACATGAAGTCAGCAGCTCAGTTTCGATTAATAGATGTAATTGTTGCATTGACAGTTTATTTTCCGGTAAGACACACTGCGCAAGAATCAGGTTCATGCACGGTCCTCGTGTCATGCAGTAGTGGGTGAGCTTGCAGTTCACTTGTCTGTTCCATTGCGTGGCCGAACTTGCGAGCGGATACCTCTGCTGTTGGTCTTTATTGCGTGACAATAACACCAAGTTACCATAGTAGGCATTTTGCCGCATGTTGCTGCTTGCTGTTGAACGCAGATATCTTGGCAGATAATGCTGCGAGACAGTGATTGCTGATAGCGGTAAGCCACGTAGTTTTATACTGTGTGGAAAGAAGCTAGAGTGAATCTATAGCAATGCCACCACAAGTTTGAAATATTCATTGCTAGTGTGAGACTGAGTGTGACCAATGTGCCTGAGCGAATAGTGTAATGAAGCGTGGGTCAACAACTTTGTACATACGGGCCATTTTACAAAAACGTGACAAGTCGAGGGCGACTTCCAATAAAATGATGTATAAAACAACAGATTCACAACATTTAAAACTAAAACAGGGTAGATACGTGAGTGTGTCATTGAAATTATTACACAATAGCAATTTATTACAAATCTCTATCAGTGCCAGTGGGATGCCCGTAATCGAGGCTTCTCTGACACTACCTTTCCTTTACCAATACCAGTGTCAGTGGCAGCAAGTCGGGAACTACCGTCCAGTGTTTCGTCTACCATTCAATTTCTGTTTTTACTGTAGATTTGACTTGCTTCATCGTAGAAAATGTACGTACTCTTACACATGTGTGTGTTTCCAAAAGTCGAGAGCATTTTTAGTGCGAAATCTTTCAGTTTGGAAAACCTGTCTTTGCTGACTAATTTCCAGAAGCTGTTTACAGTCTCTAATACCGTTAGTATTATAGCCTACATTTTAGTAAAAGATGTTATGCTTGTTCTACAGCAGGGGTTCCCAAACTTTCTCTGGTCATGCACCCCTTCAGCATTTCGATAGATCAGCATGTACCCCTAAATTTTTTATGACAAAAAGGCTGAGAAAAATAAAAGAAATATAATTACCAATAAGCATATAATGATTTTTTAAAATAATATTCACTGATATATGTACAAATAATTCGAAATGAATAATATATAAACATAATTTTCCCTTTCATTGCTAACTTTAAATGTACCCGTTCAGATAGGTACATGTACCCCAGTTTGGGAACTCCTGTTCTACAGTGATTAAAATTACCTATTGCAGGGATGGGCAATTAATTTCGCTAGAGGGCCACTTTGAGAAAGTCACGTTTAGCGGATAGATAGACAGATTTACTTGGCGGTATTGAGTTCATTGCGCCAGATGTACTCTTCAAGACACCGAACGCCGGGACACTGAAAAAACGTAGAGGTAAGGCAGTCAGGTGCCCCAGCGGAGGGTTAGGGGGGAGCTGTACCTTCTAATGCAATCGTAAAATAAACAAATAAAACAAAAATAATAAAAGTACATAGGAAAGTTATTATTAATTGTTCTTGTGCAAATGCACTTTATCCAGCGCAAGCAATCCAGTGAAACAAATGTAACCTCACACGCTTTTCAACAAATATCAAATTTTAAGATTTTTTCTGAATGCTTCCGCGGGCCATTGAAATCGTTGTGGTGGGCCACATGCAGCTCGCGGACCTGCAGTTGGACCACACTGACTTAATCAAACTACGCTCATGCAGTCTTCGTTTTACACACTGCGTGGCTTGTTTTGTATGTAGGCTTGTGGAAATATACACAAGGTTTAGTTCTGACTGAGTGAGCAAGTGCAAAGATGTATTTGCTCTGGCGAGTTTTCATAATTCATCCGCGTAATTTTTTGAGCTTGCGTGGTGTTCTAATTTTAGTAAGTTCATAAGTTGTCCGATTGTCGTTGTCAACTTACAGCTAAAGGTCTACTTCTCACTGCTTGAAAGAGGTTTGCGGGAATGTCTAACTTTCTTGTTTTTTCACGGCTGCTTATGTTCTGGCCGTTGATTATTCTGAAATTATGATTTATTTTCAGAAAGTGCTCGAAAAATGGACATGAACTAGGTTATGAAAGGAAAAAGCATTTCTGACAGCCAAAGTGTAGAAAACATTTCAGACTAGATTTTGAGAAGTGAGGTTCAACCCACACAGACTAATGTGAGCACCGCAAACGTAGTTGTGGATAGTTCAAGTCCAGGTCAGATTCAGTTGTCTGTAGTTCACAATAATAATGATATTGGATGATAGGCTACCCCAATTCAGCAAAAGCTATAAAAGACGACAAAAAGTAAAAATTTTTCGCAAACTCGAATACAGCTCCACCTAAATACGATTTCAAAAAAATGTGAACGGAACGCTTGCTTTCATAGCAATTTTCTTTGCGGTATAGAAAGGGTAAGGCGTTTTGCGAAGGTCCATTTGCATTGCATCGTTCGCAACCTGAAACAGGATAAGCGAAATGTCGACTTTGCCCCCCCCCCNGGAAAAATTTCTGCGGACGCCCATGCTCTTGACCAATCCACGTGTTGATCATCCAGCAGACTGCAACCTCTTTAAAAATGTAACCTTATCACGACTCTGAATTCCCCAGCAAATCGACCATCAAACCTAAGCCGTTATAGAAAATAAAGAAACTGTCGAGGGGTGCTCGAAGAGACAACCTGGTTGACCATTTCTTTCAGTGTCCCAGCGCTTTAACCTTAATTCGCATGAAACTTCTTGATATTTGCGCCCATAAATTTCAACTCAACTTTGTTAACACGCGCCGTTTTTCACGAGAACAGCGAAATTCATGCTTTGGCAAAATGAAAAAAAGAAAATAGTTAAACATTGATGCTGCAACGTCGCCGCGTTTGCAAGCACCAACGTAGCGCAATCAGGCTACTCACCTTTTCGACGCTGTTTGTAAAGCATCGTCATGGGCATTGGGAGAATGCTGGCCGAGNAAAGTTGGGATGNAGTGCTTCTCACGATATGAGCAATCTCGTCCACGCCGAGAGCTGACCAAACGCTCGACGTGGCCAGAACGACAAATTGTGAATGTTCGCCGATTGCAGCAGTTGCAGTGAATGGAGCCGAAATGACGCACTTGCGCAAAGCCGGATCCCCGTGGTTTCCTTAAGATTAAAGAGCTGTGGAAATCCAACCCATCCCAAAAACAAGTGGTGCAAAACGCTCAAATCGCCTTTTGGATCAGAAAGTCAGCGGTGGAAAGGATTTCAGATCAAGCAGGATATTTGTTTAGTTAGATCGTAAGTGTAAAGGTGTGTATCAAAAAAATGCCGAAAGGTAGAACTTTCTGTGGCTGAAACTGACAGGCACTTGAAAGTACTTTGCCACATAGTTATGTCATAAGCTGTTGTCGACAAGAAATTCTTAGCACTTGCAAGATACCCGAAGCGCAGCCAGGCACGTGATTAAAAACCTTCAGCCAGTACTGTTAATTGCGTTTATCAGTCTTGATTTTCCTCAGTCTATACTGGGTTTAAGTTCTTTATAATACAACGCAACCCGCAAAAAAATTAAACAAGTTTCTGTACAGAGCTTTTGTTTCATCAGAAAAGTTACGAAGTCTATTTTTTCAGTTGCGTTTGTCAGTTGATCTGTTACTTTTTCCCTGTTTTTGGTCAAATCTGTAGGATATATCAAACCCATTAGTCACTTTAAGTCGAGCTTGGTAAGATCAGGTGCGTAACGACGGGGGCTAGAGGGACACAATTCCACGGGCGCCGAATCACTGCGTGAGAGGTCGAAAAGTCCCAAAAATATCACAAGTATTTCTTCAATACAGAACATTTGATTCCTAAAGACCTCAGCTTCGAACATGGGGGCGCCAAACTGTCTTCTTGCAGCAGTGTCAAACAAAATTTCTGATCTCTGCCAAATTTCTGACCTATTCTTGTTTGTCAGTTATTTTGCTTGTCAGAGTATAGGAATAAAGTTTGGCGATGACTTTTTTGATGTGTGTTGTGTAAATTAAAACTTTTTGGCTAGATGTCAGATACACACAACAGGCTAAAGTACGGAAATAACTACAAACACTGAAAAATATTGGACTTAGTCTTAGACCTCAATTATTTTTCTTTTTCTAACCCAAACCTAACCCGACGCACTTACCTAAACACCAAACCCTAAGCCCTAATCATCAGTTTTCTCAGCGTATTTGATATGCAGAATATTACCCTGTGCATGTGCACATGGCGTGAAGTCAGAAATTTCGCTTGACACCGGGTGCCATCTAACCTCGTTACGCCCCTGGGTAAAATCGAAGTGGTTCAGAATCAAAAAACAGAACTACTATCTTCATACCGTTCGCAACCGGTACCAAGCAACAGTAAAGTTGCAATTGCGCAAAGAGTCTAAACGTTCAAAACGACAAAACCTTTTGAAATTCTTCTTTTGTAGCAAGTTTTGAAGCTTTCGAAAAATTTTCAAAGTGGGCGGATCTGCCGGCGAAGCAAAAGGCGCGAAAACATGTCCGCTCGGCGCTCACCTAAACCTCGCGTCGTGGCCGAGACGCTGTTGACCGAAAGTGATCTGCCGGTGACGACCACCCTCCCTCCTTGCGCCTCAACGCGCCGACGTTCGGCATCATCGTGCGCAGTGTGCTTGCGGGTGAGGGGGTAGGGTCGATCATCCTGCCAAATGTACGCCTCCACGTCACCGGCGTTGGAGCAGAAAATACGTCCCGATGTGGAAACGGCTGCACCAGGCGTTTCGCCGGACAGGTGACTTCCATCGCCAGAAGAATCTGCAGAACACCTTGATCTCGTCATCGGCGTGAAAAGCAACAGATTTATCTCGAATTTGCTCTCTAGCGCCCTTATGCGTTAAATAATGACAGTCATGATCTAGAATAGACGATTTGGTATTCACGCGACGCCATTGTTTCGATAAAAGTTTTATGCTCCATCTGAATCTAAACAATTGTCAATTAGAAGGTCGCAAAACTTATATCAACCTTCAAAACATTCATAGAAAGTTCGACGCATGAGCAAAAGACATGGAAAAAGCTGTTGCACCCTTTTTAGGGTTTTTAGCAGCTGATATTTCAAGGATTCCGGTCATCATCCGTTTGCTACGAGAATAAAGTGAAGTGAACCAACTTAATTAGGCAAACACAACATCAGTGAGCAGCAAGTAAACCAAAAACACACAAGCGTCGATGCAACATCCTAAATACAGTGGTTCTTAACCTTTACTCCATCACGCCCCCCTAAAGTAATTTTCCTTCGGCTCACGCCCCCCTTACTTTAAATAAGTTGTAAAAACAAGTGTATCTCTTGGTGAATTGTTTAATTTTAAGGTTTTGTAACAAACACTAAGTCCAGGATTTTGTTAAGGCGTTTTAGGGACCCGATTTGAGTCCCTAGAATTGAAAATCGGGTCTCTAGAATCAGAGAAAATCGGGTCCTTAGAATCAGATAAATCGGGTCCCTACAAGTCCATACCGGGTGCCTAACATTTCCCTTAGAAAAAAACCTGTTGAGTGCATAGAGTACTAAGACACACAGTCTGCACAATGCAGATTGGTAAAACAGACGCAACAGAACAATTCATAGCGAGTTTGGAGGTAGAACAACAGGGTTACAGACACTTTCCTAACACTATTGTTCACTAACCCGTAACACTTGGTACAAC
>JGI24158J21664_10008240_pt1 | contig 13857 bp, 12 predicted proteins | sample Ectturendosymbi3_FD_21664 | JGI IMG/M metagenome (IMG submission 21664) | reverse complement strand
GTCCTTGAGGCAAACCTTCCAGCTGGCGCAATGGCCGCTATAGGTTTGTTGTAACCTTTACTTACCTGTGGCAATATCAAGTAATGGAATAATGCAACGATTAAGCCAAATGTTCGTAACGGAAGAATGAAAAACTGATACTAGATAAAGTCTTTAGTTATCACAGAGTTACTGAAATTGCCGAATATCGTGGCGTTTTTGAAATTTCCGAATATCGTTGCGTTTCAAAAATTAGCTTCAAAACATCTTTTGCAGTTCTTCCTAACATCGTTTCAATATCTGTGTAGGGATGTGGGCAAGTCATGGTGTGTACGGTCGCTACAACTGCTTGCCAAAGCGCATTGTTCGTTGATGCAATGCCAATGATATTTTTGCTCCCTACTGCTCTCACTTCAGAGAGAGCGATAGAAAGTATCCACCTTGCTCAAATAATACCTATTGCGTTGAGGCAGAATTCTCTGTGTGGATGTGCAATATGGATTTTTCCGCTTGCAGGCCTTTCATGGGAAGAATCTCTTGATTGCTGCCCGCCTGGAGTCAAGCCAGCTTGTGACAACGCAGCTAAATCAGTGACTATCACTGGCAACAAAATCGAGGTCCTCACGTTTGTGGAGTCTTTAAAGGAAAATGGGATTTTCGCTCGAAACGTTAACACCAATGACGTAGCCTTTCATTCAAGCCACATGCAGTTGGTCTATCCTGCTTTTCTCGAAGAGCTGCGCAAGGTGTTGAAAACAAACTTGTCTTAATCTTATGATTCCGTTGATGTATTTTCGCGCCCATACGATATCAATTGCAATTTGTTTATTATTAGGTTTTTGTTTTCTACGGATTAATTCACGATTTTGTTTCTATCACGTGCTTGAATTTTTCATCAGAAATTTTTCAGTTTTTATCACTATGCATTTTGAACAAACTTTACCACCGCAAACATTTCAACATCACGCTTTAGGGTAGGTATTAATAAAGTTTGTTGTTTGAAACCCGCAACGCTCTTTAATGCCAGAAAGACATTGAAGTATAACTGGGAGTGAAAGTCTGGCCAGTAGGTTTCAAGATGCTTCAGTATGATCTTAGTTAAGAAATGAGAGTTTGGCTTATTCTTGTTTAAATTCAGACATTCGCGGAAATAAAAAGAAAGTCTGTAGTCACAGCACACAAAATAGACATAAATGCTTAATTACCTTATCACCTGCCAGATTATTCCCAATCCAAAGCAACGTTCAAATCGATGGATAGCAACTTCAGTCACAACTGAAGAAAGTAGCTCTGTCGCAGCAACGATGTGCTCTGCTGAATACCACGCCAATAACTTAAGGAATCCTGTGAGATTCTATAGCGCTCTCAAACGAATACCGGAATCATCGATTGTCATCGAAATTGCTCCAAGTGCTGCACTGCAGGTAAGCTGTGCGTTCACTTAAAGATGCGCGTGTGCAGTACAAATCTATTTGACATAGTCAGATGCATGCATTAATTTGATGTTGAAAATTTGCTCTATTTATTGAATAACAGAAACAGAGGGCCTTAAGTGCACATTTGCTGCAACACCTTTTTCCTCATTTATAATTTTCTGCTGACAAATTCTGCTGTCCTATAATTAGCAGTTGCTCATTCAAATAATATTTGCCATGATTTGACTTATAACGCCTATGGTTCTAATTGTAATGTGTATCCTGTTAGTTATGCTGCGAATATCAACCCAGAAATTTTCTTATAGCCGAGCGTTCTTGCATTAGCATTTTCTTCACAACGTAATCAGCCAAGGGTGTTTTGTCTTGGCACAAGGAAATTGAAAATCTGAGAGAAGACTTTTACATGATCTGCAGCAGAATTTAAGTGCGTATGTCCCATGAGAGTAGTTTTTGAACTTTGGTATGCTCATTTCATTGGTGATTTTTATGCTTTTCATCATTGAGGGTGTCAATCTGCTCTGATATTTAATAAATATATCCAAGCAATTCCACTGTTTCGTTTACATTTTTAGGCCATCTTCAAAAGAGTAATACCGATTACTTGCGAGAAACTTTCTTTGACATATAAGAATGTGGACGGAGTCGAACAAATGCTGGAATGTTTTGGCAATTTACACTGTCTGGGCGTTGACATTAACATGGAACCAATTCTTGGGCATGAACAAACCGGTGTACCAACAGACTTCTTAGAGAGCAGCGTGGACTGGGATCACAGTCAGTCATGGGCGGTCCCTTCCTGGAACGAATATGTGGCTGCGGCTTCTTCTGGAAATCCAACTGAAGCTTGTTTCAAGCTAGGTATTGCTTTGCCAATGTTTTTTGAAAATGATTTTAAACAAGGCAATGTGGAGCAAAATGCAGCACAATGTAACTTTACGCAAATATGGCTTAAACTTATACTTTAATTTTATTATATCCTTAGAAAATAGTGTTCAGAAAGAGAGGACTTTCTTTTTCAAAGCACAGCTCTACATTCCAAATGCTGGATAAAACCTAAGACATTTACTTGAAATCACGCATTGTTGAAAAAACGGCTTAGTTTAATGGCCGATATTTGGTGTGTGTAGCATTAATATGAACGGTAGCTACTACACAGACTTCTAAAAGCCAACACACCGAATTTAATTCAACTAACATTACATTTTTATAAGACTTTAAGACTCTAAAGAATGTTTTGTGAGACTTGCCAGTGGAACGAGAATACTTTGGCAATAACACTCCCATAAATATGGTATACTATACACTATCAAGTGATAATTTTGCTTAATGCCGGAAGAAATACTTTTTTTACATGCATCCTCAGTGTATTGCGCTTTCGAACAGTTTTTCAAGTGATACTGCACCTCTTCTATTTGTTTAGATTTGTCACCAAGTTCTGAAGACCACTACCTTCTGGAACATGTGGTTGACGGGAGAGTTCTTCTTCCTGCAGCTGCTTACCTTTGGCTAGCTTGGCAGACCTTGGCGTTTTACAATAACGAAGCTGTGGATAAAATTGCTGTTCAATTCGAAGATGTAACTGTCCACAGAGCAACAATTTTATATGATACAGGTTAGACAGTGGTTTAGCAAAACTAACACTTTCAACAGAATTTTTAGTGGTTTCAAAAACTAAAACACTTTCCTTTATAAATCTTTCTAGTTAACTGAAAAGTAGTGAATTGATTACGATTTTGCATTCAAGCCTCTTTGCACTCATTTTCTAGAAAGCTGAGGTTATTTGAAAACAAAGTGAATAGTAGAACTGGATAAATAATCGAAAATCGGTATTTTATTCAACAAGCATATATCTTGCACAGATCGAAATAATTACCAGGAACATGGCACCTGATACATTCGAACATTTTTGAAATCTTTGGGTTACTTTTTTAGGATAATGTTAATGATAACAAAGATATTGCAGTGTTTATGAAATGCTATTAGTTGGGGATATTAAACTCCCAGTTCAATGATTGTACACAAGTAAGAAAAATAAAGTTGCGGTAAGTTGTTTGGACTGCATTGTGTAGTAGATGGTACAGAATATTCTCTTGAAATATCATTCTTACTTTTCCACAAGCTTTGTCCGGAATCCTGCTATTAAAAACTCTCTCTAGGTGGTTCATCTGTTTTTGAACCTGTACATACATGTTAAGGAAGACATTTCAGTGACTATTTACAACAAGCACAAAACAACCAAATCTACTAGCATAATGTTTTTCAAGGAAATCGATTGCGCGTCAGTTACGTATTTTCAATCCTTAGTGAAATAGAACATACAAGGGTCCTTATTCAAATAGATTACTAGAACATAGTGGACGCAGCAATCATAATTTTACATGCAGCAATCTAACCATGCAGCAATCAAACATGTAGCAATCAGAATTTCACTGGCCACAACAAGCTGTTATGTGCCTTAGGACATTGTGTTAAATAAAGTTCGTAGCCATAGCTCTTCGAAAAGAATTAAAATCTAACTGCATTATTATGAAATAAAGCGGATAGTGGTATATTTCGCAAAACGCGTTCAGTCTTGGAGTTCAGAATCTACTTGTTCAATTTCATAACGCGTATTACATGTTTTTAAGGCTAGAGACACAAAGGAAATTTGCTTCATCACGTGAAGAAGTTAAAAAAACACGTTTTCTACCTGTTCTTATTTACACTTCCCAAGTCCAAGATAAGTAGCATGAAAATTATTGTGAGTACTCTGCACAAGGGGGTTAAGCAAGGAATCGATCAGCATTTTTAACCTAAAATGATCGGGAGTAAATATTGACACGTAAAATTGTGATTATAGTGTTGCACTACAGTTGAGAAAAAATCAATTGCGGCACATGAAGCAAACCACAGCAATTGGTAAATTTTGCCTTTGAAATCTGGTTTTAGTTTTCAGTTTTTTCCATCTCTTGAATGTTCCAACACAATGTTGGCTCAATTGCAATTTCAGTTTTCATCCAGAAAAAACATTTCTCTTAATCTGTTTTGCAATAGTATAACGGTTGCTGTAGTACGGTGTGTGACATGAATGGACGTTTCCTATATGGAATTCGGACGTGTTTACTGTAGATCGACATGTTCCAACAACTAACCTACGGGCCATTTTGCAAAAACGCGACAGCTCGAAGGCCACTTCTAATAAAATGATGCAGCCTACAAAACAACAGATTCAGAACAGTTAAAAGTAAAAAATGGAGGACAAGTGAGTGCGTCATTGAAACAATAGCAAATAGCAATTCATTACAAATCTCTGTCAGTGGGATGCCCGTGGCCGAGGCTTCTCTGACACGATCATACAGTGTTTCGCCCCCACTTGATTTCTGTTTTTTTATTTGATTGCTTCATCATAGAAAATGTACTCTCACACATTTTGCTGACTAACTTTCAGAAGCCCTCTACAGTTTCTAACACCAATATTACTGTTTTTAAAAAGATGTTATGATTTTTCTAACTGAAATTACCTATTGCAAGGGTGGGCAATGATTTGACTCGCGGGCCACTTTGAGATGGCCGCGTTTAGCGGATAGACAGACATAGTTATTTGTTGGTACTGAGTTCATTGCATCAGATGTGCTCTTCAAGACAACGAACCCCGGGGCACCGATAAAACACAGAGGTTATCTAGTCAAGTGGCAAAGCGGAGGGTTAGCGGCGGGCCGTACCTTCCAATTTGATCGTAAAATAAATAAATAAAACGAAATGGTACACAGAAAAGGAAGTATGCATTATTCTTGTCCATTTGCACTTTATCCAGCGCAAGCAATTCACTGAGACGAATGTAACTTTACGCGCTTTGCAACAAATTTCAGGTTTGAAGATTTTCCTGAATGCTTCTGCGGGTCACTGAAAACGCTGTGGAGGGCCACATGCGGCCCACGGGCCTGTAGATGGACCACACTGCTCTAGATTGAGACAAATATTTCTTTTTTGTCAACAAGCAAAACACTAAACCCAAACCACAGCACCAAACAATACGTGTGTGTTCACAACAGTTTGCTTTGGCTGAATCTGAAAACGAATGGCCTCCTGAAACGACAAGAAATTGTTCAAATCTAGATCTTTATTTCAGGTGAAATTGAACTGGTCGTCCAGATGAATCCATTCCTTAACGAGTTTTGCATCTCAGAGAACAAGCAACTGGTGGCAACCGGTAAAATGCAAAAACTGGACCAAGATGACAAAGCTAACCTGAATGTCAAAGTGGAACTAAAACAAAACAACAAATTTTTGTTAAAAAAGTCCGAGATTTATCGAAAACTTGCCCTCTCCGCTTTTCACTATGGAGAGAATTTCCAAGTCCTGGAGACTTGCGACCAAACAGGTCAGAATAACTCGCCTATTGTTATCTTTTACTTCACGAATTTCTAGCATTTTGAACGTTGGAGCTGCACACAAATTAATTATCAAATATCCTTTACCACAGCTAGTTTAAAAAATAATTTGAAACTCTAAATGTTTAGAGAAACATTCCAAAACTGAACTGAAATCCAGATTTCTAATGTTGTTGCAACTGTTGCATTACCTTGAATTGCAAAGATTTGGCAAAATTGCAGTTCACCAATTTTTGTGCAGAGAATGTTTAAGCAAAATAGCTTGATGTAAAGTAGATTAGTATGTTTGTTGTAAGCAATGGTTTGTTGTTTTCAGCTTCATATGGGACAATTAGGTGGGACAATAATTACATAACCCTGCTGGATGGAATGCTGCAGTTTTATGCTTTTCAAAATCAGGCCAATGTGTTTCAAGTCCCAACGAAACTCAGGCGGATTTCCATATGGCCTTTCATGGAAACCACTGGGATCAGAAACTTGACTATAAAAAGGTACAAAAATTATGTAGTATTTCTTCAAAATGTCTGGAAAAACCTGCAGAAAATATTTAAGCTTAATGATATTGTACATTACGATAATCATGCTACCACATTCAAATTTTTCAAATCAATGTTATTACTAAACAATGAAATCACTCTAAGCAGCGAAATGTTCACGCTGGGATAAGTCATTCACAGAAAATGAAAGAAAACTTCATTATACTCGCTTTGTGCTCCCTGTAAATTGTCATAAGTGTTCTCCGCAAGTGTCCATCTCCGTTTATACTGCGCATTGAGCCAGGCAGCTGCTTTTGCAGTGAATACTACACTGGAGGAAGTAATGGCAACACCGCGCGTAAAGCTTTCCCTTGCACAATATTTTGACCCATCCATTAGCTAGCAGGGGGTGCACGTTTCAAGCACCGATTTTTTAAAGTCTTCTGTGTGATGCACTCAGGAAACGAAATCAGCCTAGAAACAAGTCCAGTATCTCTTACCCGCACATCCCTTTAATGAAAATTACTTCTCAGTTTTCCCAGTGTTTTTTTAGCATCAACTTTACTGTACATATTATACTATTAAAAAGAACACTCATGGCTATAGAAAATCTGCATACCATTTGAACATAAAATGATTGACGGACGATGTATTTCTAAATTAATTTCACTAGAATGAAACGTTTATCGGATCTTGCAAAACTGCCATGCAAAATGTATTTCAAAGATCATTGAACGAATAAATTGCCTCTAATATTTTGCTGCTTGCAGCAATTTCTCCCTCGGAAATTGTTTCAAAAGATTGATCAATTTCACAACTTCCTGTCTACTCTAACAGATCAAACGATGTCGTAACTGTTGAAGGAGTTGCCGAACTGACCGAGGCCAAGTTCACAAAACTCCAACGTCGGGAACCAAGACAACAACCGTGTTTGGTTTACAAAACATTTGTCCCGAATCATCAGAGCGATGTATCACGAAACGACAGGACAGTTGTTTCATACGTTCAAGTAATTTTCGAATGGTTAAAGGAAAATCCAAGCAAGCTGAGAGCGTTTGTACAAAAGGAGCCTACCCAGCGTATTAGCTGCAAAGAAGCAGTTTACTTTCAATCGGATGAACCTCCGTCAACTAATACCATCCTACTTACTCTCTTAAAAGCTGCTGATCAAGAAAATGGTAAATTTGGTTCCAACTTTAACAAAAATGATTTTAGTTGAAATCAGTAACAGTTGATTTTACCAAGCCTAAAGACAAATTTTTAAGTATTACAAACGTCCAAATATTGCACGTTTGAAAAAAAATTGTTTTACTCAAAGAGCCTCGACAAGAATTTGCTTAACTTTATGCAGTGTACACCAAGAAAGAATGTGTTGATAGATTATAATCAAAATGCCTGTGCTTATCAGTTATCAAGGTTCTTTAAAGCAGCAATGCACATGAACCACATGAATGATGAAAATATTTGCATGCAGATCACAGATATATTTCTCTTTTTAGGGGAAGAGCATTTTCAAAGCATTTTACTGCAGAATCTTGCCCGGGTTTCGGCAGATCCTCTCCTTAGCTACTGTTTGGCAAGCGATTCTTGCTTTGCGACAACCCTGAGTATTGCTGTTGAAGATTTGATGTACGAGCCTGTGATCTGTGAGCTTTCATACAAGTTTATCGGAGTTGAATCCAGTAAGTGTGCATAAGTAGTATTAAGTACCCATTTATCCAAAAAAGGCTGCTGAAAAATCCACTGTGATGAGAAAACATAAATGCAATGGATATTTTCCAAAACGCGCTACTCATTTCTAGATTCCTTTAGAATAATTTGTTTAATGTGATCTATGAGAATATCCGAAGATTTTATGAGATTCAGTAGAAACACCTGTGGAGAGTGATGGAGAGTGTTCAAACCCAACTTAATTTTTCGGTAATAACAATGAAACTGATACTATCTTTGCAGCTTTCTTGGCATAGGAATGCCAACAAAATGTTTTTGACTGTCACTTGAAAACACCGATTAAAAAACACCGAATAAAATTTTGGAACAACAGGGTGTGCAGCGCATAAAACAAAAACGGGAAAACTAAACCGTACAACAATTACTTAAACCAGCTCGCAGAACTCATCCGAATGAAGCATATTAACAAAACCTAGCTGTTAATTCCATTTTAATATTCCTTGCAATGTCCACGATTCCCTAGTACAAGGCGACCTCACAATGACCTATGCTGAGTTGTGGTGTATTACTTCTCTCCACGATTTCACTATGGTCTTTTAAAATACGTTCAACGAGATAATACCTCGAAATAATGGCGTTAGAGTAGTGGTTCCTATACCAAGGTTGTTCGCACCCTCCAGGTCTTGATGATAGGAAATTTAACCATTTGTTTCCTTTGCAATAGATATAGACAAAAACGCGGGGTTCGTTCACTTGAATGCACAGGCAGACATGCGTGTTGCTATCAGCTATGTATTCCTACGTTTTGAATTACTTACAAGCAAGAAACAGGAACAAAAGAGTCATTGAACTGAAATTCATTTGCAAACTTTTGGAAGTCACCCTGTTGATTTTATTATTTTGTACATATTTCAAGCAAGTGATGTTTTTTTGTCGAGTGTATTCAAATATTAACCTGTGTCATCTTTTCTACTCCATATGTTTGATTTTTTACACATTATTAAAAAATTTAAATTGCTTTTTGAATGTTTGAAAGCTAGATTTTGTTTATAAATTGTAAGGAGTGCGTGGTGAGAAATTTTTTAGTCGTGCAGGAGTAAAAATTTGGTAATCCCTGCCTTAAAGGGCGCAACTCGACAACGGTGATTATGGCAAAACCACAAGAATGAACTGCAGTTTGCTGTACCCTGATTTGCAACAATTTTGTAAATTTGGAAAACCAGCGAAAGGATTGGTATCTCCATAAAGATTACCGAGAATTTGAAGCTAGTATGGAAAATGTGTCAATGTCACAACGAATGGATCGCCAAATATAACTGGACGAAAATATCGGGCTCCAGAAAGGAATCCATGCAAGATAAGATCAAAGATGAACATCCTGATCACCACGCTATTTTTCTTCACTGTACTATTCGTCAGGAATCTCAAATTTCGAACAAGTCCTTCACCATTTTTCCACACTATCCACATTCAACGAGGCTCGCCGAAACGCACAGAAATGCAGCGAGTAACTAAATGACATGCGCGTGATTGTGGCGTCGGTTTTCCGATTTTGAAAACATTTACATGTCATCTCAGCAGGCAGCCTGCCTCTGTCAGAAGATTCGGAAACAGCAATCCAGGAGCTGCAATTGGAATTGATCAATCTTCAGTCTGACTTTAATTTAAATGAACAGTTGCATTTTCATAACCTAAATCATTTTCACGGTTCACTTAAACGCAGCTGCGCTTCTAAACCTGGCACAGAATATACTGCCGTTGTTTGTTTCAACGTTTGCCTTCAACCACATGCTCGGCGTCATGAATACTGACAAATCTCGTCACAAACAAAAATAAACTGACTAACACTTCAGATCTATTCTAACTCCAGAACTCAATGCAGTAGCTAAAAAGAAGGATCAACAACACTCTTGCCACTAAAACTGAAAGTGAATGTTTTTTTCTGTGTTGTGAAATAAGTCATAAAAAAGATTTCCGACAATATGCTTTTTTCCTGATGTACTGTAAGATAAAAATTGATGTAGTGGCATTTACATCTTATACACAGTAGTTTACACAAACACTCCACCCATTTACCCCGACACCACTCGTCAAATTTTAGATTTCAATGCTGCCCGCGAGTTGAAAGTTGACCAGCTTTGTTCCACAAATACGGTGTACTATATTGCTGTTAGAACTGTACATGTCTGAAGCCCTACGCAAGTTTTCTAACATGTTCAGCAAACTAATGTCTTTCTTGGTGAACAGAATTAATCCGGAGATTTTTTCTTATATTTCGAAGGTTTATCAACGAAAACATTTGCTATCTTCAAATCAGTAGCAAACATGGTGATCCATTTCTTCCGTCTTGGCTCAAAGCAGGATATGGCTGATGGATCAATACCAGTGAAATGGGATCCTAAGTTTGACAGTAGAACTCCTGAAGCAGTAGCGCAATGCAACATCTTGCTACTCAACAATCTATTTCATAATGGTATGTTTTTTAGCGTAGGCTACAAAACAAAACATTGTGTGATACGCTAGCTTTTCAGCAAACCGGCATTTATCCTGAAATAGCACAAAAATGATGCACAAAGTTTATATCGTAATAGTAATGATTTTGAACGAATGATTATGGGCAACAAAAGTGTGAAATTCCAGCTGTCTTAAGAAAGGCGGTAGGGACAACATTTTCAAGATCATAGTTTGCATAATGGTTGCTGTGTTTCATGTTCTGAGTTACTGTTCGAAACAAGCGAAGTTGAACTTCAATCAGTTGGTTTCTTACTTTCAACTAACCCCGTGTGGTCTGTTGCCTTTCTCGCTTTACGAAATATAAGTCTTAGCACCGCGGTTTGTTGTGATAATCTTGATGCCTCATGATTTTGATCACAGTTCGCAAAATATGATTTAAATCATAGTGCACAATAGCATACGTCTTGATGCCTCGACATGATATTAATCACAAAAAACGTCTTCGCTTTCTATCCCAAAAACTGCTAAGTCATAAATTTTAGATTGCTTACATACCACGCATAAAAAACAGGGTTCGGAGTCGGAGGTAAAATGTCCGAATCCGACCTTTCCAAAGTTTCTGTCTCCGACACCTACTCCTTAGCATAAAGTGAATGAAGTTCACCTGTCCAAAATTTTGTAGCCCAACAATCAATGGAAATGGTGGCACACAGTAAGACTTATATCTGTTTCAACAAAAGTATGAAAAGAAATTGCACCATTTCAACATGAATTCCCAACCTAAGAGTGTGATGTAAAAACTAATCCAATTGGACTTCCTGAGTCGGAGAAAAAATCCGACTCCGACAGCGACTGTGAACCCTACTGTTGTTAGGAATCCGACTCCGACTCCCTGTACGTTGGTGGAAAAAACAGTGTGACATTCCAGTCAAAAACAAAAAACATGCTTTTAATAGAATGAAGCGCACCAGATTGCAATGCGATATTATTATTTTCAAGAGATGCAGAGCAAAGGCTTTCACACACAAACCCTCCGACTCCTTGGGACTCCGACACCGACTCCGCAACCCTGATAGAAAGTCATATCATAAATACGCTCTTATTATTAACCTTCAATTTGTTATTTTAGACTTCTTGAGTTTCAACAGAAATGAGCAAGGTCGGATGAAATATATACGTAGGTCGGGGCTATACTCTCTTAGATACGTTACGTCCCTTTTCTGGCCTTTGTTTCCCAAGCTGTTGTTTTCTATGCTGAGCAATTTCCATCTTGGCAATTCAAAAACCATTCAAAATCCTTATAATGAAAATCACGGCCAATGAAAACGATATCAACGACATATTGCAAACGTTTCGATAACTCCTGTTATCATCATCAGTGCATTTCAATTGAACTGCAGTGATTCAAAATCCACATTCTGTAAACCTACCAATAAAAGCGATTCTTTTCGTCGAAGGATAACCCTGTTTTTACTATTCAAAATTAGTGACCAAATATGTTTTTGATACCAAAATATTTGGTTTCACCGTTAAGAAAAATCTGAAAGCCTATTACAAGATAGAAGTAATGAAAAAGGTTGAGCAATCATCGTCCTCGTCTAATTATTACTGAGTGACAAGATGTTTTCAAAAACAACTGCGACATCGCGAATGTCCCGCTGTCTCTAACTGCCAGATGTCTTATCGTGCTTGACACTATGAAATTACTACAGGGCAAGAGGAAGCAAGAAACACAGTGCAAAAACTCACCAGCAACATAACATCGCAATTGAAGTTTATTCTTTTGCATCAAATAACCAAACGCACCAAATACCAAGAATGTCTGGATAATTTTTGCCGAAAATGTGATCTTCAGTTTGCTCGGAACTATGTTGAGGGGGATGTGGTAAGTTCTTTCGTTCGTGATAAATCTCCAATCTGTTAAACGAGAAAACACCGTCGCAGAAAACACATTTATGCGCTTCTTTCCATGCGTAGTTGCTTCAGTATGCTTTGATCCCAGGTGATTTAATCGTTTTGGTCCAAAGTCGATATCTTCATTCCCTTTCAATCATTTTGGTTGTGATCAGTTTCCAACAAATGAACAGAAAAAAAAATTCATCATTGTATGTCCAAAGTTGCATTCAAACGCTTCGGTTAAGTGCGCAAAAAACTGAAAAACGCACATGCTGATGTTTGCTGCTTTGAATGTTTCTTCGTTTCACTCAAATCTACTTAGGTCTGCTTACTGCAAATATTCTGAAGTTTGATTTTTCACAAACATACTCAAAAAGCTTCATACCATGACTGAGACAGTTCGTCTGTACTGTTTGTGTGGATATGCATGTTACTGTGTGACACGACACAGTCTGTGTCGTTGTTTTATTTACTCGAGTGTTCATTCGAGTGATTGTCTTTATTAACAAGTATCGATAATAATTAAATCTTCTTCCTTTGCCCTACTCCATGACCTAATTCAAGCAGCGAAATGCATTGATTGAAGTAAAGATTCTGTAAGCGTGAGGATGAACGTTTAATTTGTCGTTTATTTCCATGTTTTTGCGTTTTGCCAGATAGTGAAAGACGTTGAATCATTGGGCTTCCAAATTGTTGCTTGGAAAAAAGACGACAGTTTGGGAAGCGATCTCATGCTTTTCAAGCGGACATCTGCCGAAGAGGATGTATCAGCACACAGTGCTGTTGAAGTCAGCCGGCATGAGTTTGGATGGATGGATAAGCTGAAAGTAAAACAGCATTAGAACATAAGGCAATTCCTGTCTAGAGTATGTTCAACGGTCCTTCAGATTCCGTAGGATTCTTGTGTTGAAACGACTGAAATTTTTTTCATAGATAACATGGCAGTAAAGAAGGCAAAGGCGGAGGCCGTTCAATGACGCTAATGCATCTTGCGTCAAAGAACAGATCTTTTTTAGAAAAAAATTGCCCCGCTTTGGAATATTCTACATCGATTTAGCGCTTTCCAACAAGCCACCACTTTCAAAAGTAACCGTGGGCCAAATAAGCTGTTCCAATTAATGATTTTCACAGGAAGAACTAAATTCTCGTGAAAAGAACGTTTGGCTGATTGAACGAGAAAATTCAAGTGGCGTCCGAGATTTGACGAATGGTCTGCGCCGAGAACTCGCCTCAGACAAGCCTAAGTAAGTAGTTGTGGTATCGAAGATGTCAGTAATAACTTAGGGTTATTGTTTTTCATGAAAACAAAACCACCCTTTTACTGTCCAACGTTATATTTGTTTTTTGTACCAAAACAACAACCCATAGGCCTACTTATTTTCGCTCATCAAACGCACCAAGAAACAATAGGGTTAGAGGAAGATTTTTACTGAGTTCAAATTAGAAGCTTGCCACAGCAACAAACGGATCTGTAATTTCAGGTGCATCTTCAACTGCAGTTCCGATGAAAACTGTCAGTTGCCGACTGATCTGATGCAGGTGATGAAAAGAAATCTGGCAGTCAATGCTTTNAAA
>JGI24158J21664_10008239_pt1 | contig 13857 bp, 11 predicted proteins | sample Ectturendosymbi3_FD_21664 | JGI IMG/M metagenome (IMG submission 21664) | reverse complement strand
TTCTCAAGCTTGTGGCGTAGTGTGTAAAATTAGACATTTTGCTGATATGAAAATTTTGCGTTTGATCTATTTCAGTCTCTTCCATTCACATTTACAATACTGCATAATTGATGGAGGACGAGCGCATAAAACTGTTATCCGACCAGTGCAAGCGCTACAAAACCGAATTTTGACATACATGACTTTTAGCAATAGAACATCAAGTGCAAACAATATTTTTAAATTACTTAAAATTCTCAAAGTTCCTGATTTATACCAACTTAATTTGAAAAGTTTATGTATAAGTATAATGCCGATATCCTGCCCTCTTCTTTCGATAACTTTTTTTCAAAACTGTACAACATACATGATCATTGCACAAGACAACAAGTTTTAAGAAATTTTCATCATAAACCTGTTGGAACTGATTGTGGTAAAAAATGCTGCAATATGTAGAATCTGTTGCATTGGGTTGGATTTCCAAAAATATTAAAATATTACCATCACATACGTTTGCATATCACGTAAAATCACGACTGCTTGCTGGTATTGACTCTTAGGTGTGATATATACAATACGTGATTTGTAAGATGATTTTGAGAGTTGACCTCAAACTGAGCACACTTTTGTTTTTATTGTTTTGTTTTTGTTTCGTTTTGAACTCGTGTTTTATGCTTCACATGTAATATTGAAACTTGACAGTCATCGAATGTGGGATGGGCTTGATAAAGTGACTGCTTTGGCCGTCTTTCGCCCTACCTGTGCTGTTTGTTTCAAGCTCTGTCGATTGAAATGTGTTCTACTGCTGAGTACTTACAGCGCAAACGTGACTTGACTTGAAGCGATACGCCCAGTTTCATTAGCTTGGCACATGGGACAATGCTGGGGCCACATGCAACAAGCTCAAAATTCAGATGCTGACAACGATTTGCAGCACTTTGGTTTTTTCTTTGTGCAACTGGACTGGAAAAGCGGTATTCACTTGTTGCCAATACGAGTCAGGCAACTTTTTGAGAAGATATCTTTTAGTTATTGGTAACTACACTCCTTCATCAGATTGCTTTTACCTTTTTGTGCAAGAGATTCGGACAGTAGCTTTACAGTCCGATCTGGTTTTGTAATCAAAACAGCCTTCGTGTCGACCCAATCTATGAGAAACCCTGTGTCCACCATTATTGTGTATTTGTAGGAAATCTTTTTGATGACTGCTACATGTGCTGAGTCATGCACACCAACGAGCTTTCAACTTTGTTTGCTTATTTTCAGTTCAATCATCTTGCCCATGGTGTTAATCGTTGACTAACGTTGAAGTAGATCAACATAATCACGCGTTGCTTACAAGTCAGAAATTGTGCGTAAAAGATCTTGCGTTAAATGTATATGAACAACACCAACATATTTAACAAGTTAGGAGCATCAAATAATAAAACGCCAAGACCCAAGAGTTAATGGTGACTACAGCTACACCGCACTGCAAATCAATCATCTAATCACCACGCTCAGCTTTATTTGTCCTGACGCTCCAAATGCATGGTGGCATTAGATCGTGACCTGATTCGGTGAGGAAAGACAAAAGCACAGCTGTTTGCTTGTACTGCACAAACACGTTAAAATCCGCGGCAACGTTTATCCAGCTGGAACCCTACGTAAAGACAATTTTGATGATTTTGCTGAAAGCTGTAAAGTGTCAGTTTATACTGCTGCTCTGCACACGATGGAAATAACCTGAATCAGTCAATTCTAACGCACTTAGAGGCAGCTTTCCTGATTTTCTAAATATCTTGAACGGGTCGTGGCAGGTTCAGTTGCTTCTTTACTATCGCATCAAACAATGAAGAGCACCAAGATGGTTTGTGGTGTTGAGCGTGGTTACAGAGACGCTGCGTGTTTGTCATATGAACAGTCACGATTGTTTTTCTCCTAGCTTAACCTGTCTCCACAGCAGGTTATGAAGAATATTTGAAGGAATCCAATCGATGCTGTTGGAAAGAAAGATATGCTAAGTTTTCTGAAAAGCTTTTGCATCACAAAACATGTAAAAGCAGCGCGATGTAAAATTTTGATTCAAAAACTTTGAAAACACGTTTGGACAAGGGCTGTTGGCAATCAAGATGAAAAACTAGTTTGTAATCCATTTTGATGTTACAAAAATGAGGGAAATAAAGTTTGTCATTATAAAATCAATCATTCTTACGTATAGAACCAATTTCTTTGTGTTACTGAATATCACCTATGCGTCACCCATATACAAACCAATAGAATTTTCTTCAATCTTATGGATATCGCGCATGGTGTTCGTTGACCACGGGACGACACTCTTTTCTGCTTTTCGTGGTAGAAAAAGCATGTGTGTAAAACCTTCCCATTAGCCAAGAACAATATTTGGTCAACTTCAAATGGAAACCAACGAAAGAAAAGCTCAAGTTAGATTTTAAACATCCTTAGATGGACTATATTAAAACAGTAACATTTGAGCAATTGCCAGGCAAAGCAAGCAAGGGTAAAATGTCTTTTCGAGGACTACTGGTTTTACGATGTAATTATTTTCGNTTTGTGACCGCGAATTTACGCAAGCAGCGAGAAATATGTTGATCACAGCTATTCAAAAATACTTTAGAAGATGTACTTGGCGTCGTCCNACGCACAGAGACAACTTTTTCAATAGATTATTTTCAAACAAAAAATTAATCATTATGAAGACATCAGGATACCCTTGAAGATTGTTTAGTTAGCAATAAAACCGCGATTTTGATGGAAAATAGCAGAATCAGTTTCTGACTTTGATTAAAAGGTGCCTAACATGATTCGGAGAAAAAAACGCAATTGTTTCATCGGCTAAGTATTTTGTGAACAGGGCGTTGTGAGTCAGGTCAAGCTCATAGGTTAGCTACTTCAATACATTTACACACATTTGTAAATCTTTATTTCTACATACTTCAGCAACTACAGTATGTCCAAAACAAAAATAATTATCTTGAGTGTTACACTAGCGGTCGTCGGCGTTGGAGTTGGAGTCATCATTGGCTACTTTAGTCATCCCTCTGCAAAAAATGATTTTTCGCAACCCGAGGAAGATGCTTCCATTCAGAGCAAGCTGATGAATGAAATGAAGAGTGAAAATATACGCCAATACCTCGGGTAACTATGGACTTTCAATTGAGAAAACTTAATTTTTTGAAATTTAACTTTTTTTCAAAACCAAATCTCTGTTTAGAGGAAACTATTTCAACAAAACGAGGATTTTCAATAAAATTTATGCGCTTAATTAAAACTGAAATAATATTCTGCAGCGGTTTCCAGTTTCGGAACTGAGCGAATTATGTAAGATTTCCAATGTCGTACGGGAGAAGATTCGTTTGTTCATCTTGCGTTAATCTTTCTCAAATGACTGTTTGTTTGATAAAATTTGTCCAAGAAGTTATCTTCATGAGGGATAAATTTATGTTGTTGGGTTCATGAAAAACACACTTGAAGGTCATCTGACAAGAAAATCATCAAATCTGTTTTTTTGATCGAAATTGATAAAAGGTGCCTACATGAACATGCTTGTGAAATTTTTCCGCATTGCGAGCTGAAGTAGCGAAGTTATGGGCTTCTAAACATGCGCAATCGGGTCAATCGTTGATTTTGCGCTTTTCTGGGTGATTCATAGGCGTGACGTAATCGCCGAACATGCGCTGAAGCGCTCTTGTGCATTGTCAGAAACCAGCTTGCTTGANTGAGTTGCATTAGTAGGTTTAGGTGCGTAGCATTATGACCGTGTTTATACCACCAGAAGGGTAGAATTGGAATAGTATTGTTTATTNTTATTTTGTGTAGAAATGTTAAACTTTTGTTAGTGTTGGTTTGGTTTACTTTTTAGGTCTATGTGTAAACCTCATGGCAAGTCANGAAGCAGACTGACTTGCTGTCCGTAAATTTGTTTAGCAAGTTACTTTCGGCAGGGCTGCGGAACCTGTTCTAAAATTTCGGGCTCGGCTCCAGCTCCGGGCATCAAAATTTTTTGGCTCCGGCTCTAACCTCTAAACGTTTTTAGCTCCGGCTCCAGAACGATTTGGTCCATTGAAAACAAAAAAAAACATTGTATTATTTGCGTAACTCTCTTGCCCGACGGCCAACAAACAATGTTTGTTAAGCCAGGAACCAAATTTCAGGCTCCGGCTCCAGCATCTGAAATTTATTGGCTCCGGCTCCAAGGAAATGTTCCTTTGCAAACCTGTTTTACATGAATTTCAGTATTTCACCCACATGAAGAATGACAACACGTTTGCAATGTCGATAATTTTCAAATATAATCGCACGTACTCATGAATGAGTTCGTTCTCCAAGGGAAGTCCGGTTGCATCTTGATATTCGGAGTAGTCAGCTTCCAAAACGTCTATCTCGAGGCAAAATACATCCTGAATACTCTGTTATGCAGCCTACATTGTTTTTCATTTCGTATTGAATTGCGAAAGAGTTGCTGGAAACACACCATCTAATAGTTGAAATACCTCGTATTTTCGCATTGCCCACAGGACAGGATGTAAAAAGATGATTTGCTCTTTCATAGTCTTAGGAGACGGGGGTGCCACTGCACCCCAACACTTGACAAGTTTATTATAAATCGGATAGAACAAGGTAAAAATCGTGCAAAACTTTTAAGGTATGAACTGACATGTTTATCACATTTTAGAGAAAATAATCTGAAAAAGGAAGATTGCCCTTTGCTATCTCAGCTGTGTGCAAAGAGGTGGAAAAATCCGTCAATGATTGTCAACCATGGTCGGCATCACAGGAGAGAATGTTTACCCGGCATCCCAACGCTCAATGCCAAACAATAGGCATTATACATTGCATCTACCTTTTCCGCACCCCATTTATATGCTTTTCCCTTCCCCGCAGAATATGTTTCTGGAACCGACGCTGTCATTAATCAATGCTTTCACATTCTAAAATCTCTCTCAGCTGCTTAAAAGCTTACCAGTTCTCAAAGTCAGGAATATCCACCTCTAAGCCAGCTTCACCTTCACTGACATCGCTGCTGCTTGCAAGTTCACCAGCTTCCAAATGATTAGATGCAGGCTCATACTGCTACGGCAGCCACCATTCGAAATATATAACTCCACACTGTCATTCTCAAACAGTTGTGCCATTTATAGGGTGTGAATACTACAAAGTGTGACAAAGTGAAGTGACAATGTGGAATTGTTGCTGCAGCGATAGTTAAAACCCTAGTACAAACGTGTTGTGTTGGCAGGCGGCACGCTAACTAGCAATGCGATAGCGATTCAACGCGAAGTACGCGCGCAGAGCAAGTTCGGCAGTGACGTAGTAGCACTGTGAGTCACCGTTCAGCAATTGTCAAACTTTGTGTGCTTCTGACTGCGTAACCGCGGTACCAATGTTGATAAAATTTAGTGATTTGGAATCAGAACGAAAAGATCTGTCAATGCAAACAAAAAAACGAAAGAAAAAAAATTAGTGACAGATGACCTTTAAACTTTACAGAAGGCTTACCGAACGTCCGCACATTGCTGGAAGAGATGTAGACGAAACGGATTTGATGAATTACATTAAAAACGAATGGAAAAGCTATGGCTTGGATTCTGTTGTCACTCCTTCTTACAATGTTCTTCTATCCTATCCAAATCAAGAAGATCCCAACTACGTAGCAGTATTAAGAAGTGATGGAAATGAGGTGGACAAGTCCCAATCAAAAGAGCTTGTCATTGACGAGGAGCAAAATGATCCGGATGTTGTTGATCCGTTTAATGCCTACTCTGCTCCAGGAGATCCAGAGGTGGAAAAAGAGATATTGTTGTTCACTTTCAGTTAAACATTGACATCTTCTTCTTATATCACTAATACAAAGTAATGCCTGGAATGTTAGTGCTTTTGTTACCAATAGTTACATCATAAACCAAACCCGTTTTTCACTGATGAGGATCGAAAAGAAATCTGGCAACTGATTTTGCCGAATATAACTGATTTTAAAAAGCATTTGCCTGAGCATTTGCGGTTGCCGTATGAACGATAGATTCAACTAAAAAACCCAAACGACAAGCTGGTAACAGGACCGGCAATGCACAACCGGGGACTGGTAGAAAAACTATCACAGAATGGTTTGAAACATTTAAAGAACTAAAGGAAGAATGACGACACACCTAATGGTGACTGCTGATTTTTGCAGTTTTGCAAAAGGTAACAGAAGAGCAGCGCAAACAAGGGGACCAAACCTGGCTATTATGCCACTTAAAACATCTTTGCAGTACAAGATACCTGCCATTTCATTTTCAGCACAATGAAACCAAATAAATCTTGTTTGGATTTGGTGTTGGTCGTGGTTGTTTTCACATTTTTCAAGTCGGTACTCATCCTTTAAAGGAGTGGTGTTCAACCTTTGTTTGTACCGCAACCCATTAAAGGAACCCGCTATAATCCTACAAGCCCCATCTAAAACTCAAATAAAGTAAATATAATACAGCTGTGCACATGAACTATCTAGCTGTGCACATGTATTATCTAGCTGTGCACATGTACTATCTAGCTGTGCACGTGAACTATCTCGCGACCCCTCCAAAAATGCTTTACGACCCCTGTGGGTGTCGCGACCCAAGCAGTTTGAAAACCACTGCTTTAGACAAGAGCAACCACTGATATCAAATCACTCTCATTCAAGTAAAAACTTGTAAAAATCTGTTGCAAGTTCTACCCGATCTAGAAAATTAAAGTGACTGGTTTACTAGTTTTTTGCCGGTTACAGCGCAAAGAGCAGATTTGAAATTAAGGATAATGAAATCAATCCTGCACTCATTTCAACCTGATTTATTTGCATTCACATTTATTGATGTATTTCTTCATTTGACGAATTCACTATGGGTTCCATTGCTATTATTCCTTTTTGCTTTTTGACTAATAGCATATAACTTCTTTTGTGCAGGGAGATATGGTGTACGTAAATTTTGCCCAAATAGAAGACTTCATGTTTCTGAATCGAACACTGCAAATTGAAACGCGAGGAAAAATTTGTATAGGAAAATATGGACGTATTTTCCGTGGAGATAAAGGTCGGATTGTATCAGTTGATTTGGCGTTAAACATGTTTTAACATTTGGCTACGCATTACTCCCACGTTGCTTCCTAATATATATTACTTGAAAAGAGCCAAGATATGTAGTATGCGCAAAGATGATCTTGTATGTCAGCTCCACGAATCTTATTGTAACAGCTCAACACGCCGAGCAATTTGGTTGCATTGGCCTTATCCTCTACTCGGATCCAGCGGATTACACAGTCCCATGGGCCGGAGTCTACCCTGACGACTGGTACTTACCGAAGACCGGAGCGCAGCGTGGAACGCTTTGGACCGACAATGGTGATCCACGGACACCCAACTACCCTTCTATAAGTGAGTTATTTGCAATGAATTTTGTCGCCGAAGTTTTGATATAAAGCAGGAATATTTTTTTGTGATTTCTGCGTAATGGTTGATTTAAAGTTCAGTTTCGACGCGTAAAACTTCAAAATTTGAAACGCAAAAAGTACGTACGCTGTTAGACCCATTCAGGTTATTTTGCTATGAAAACAACAACGGATTGGTGTTTCAGGTCTTCAACAATTAATTATTACATTGATACCACTTTTACAACAAAAATGATACTAACCGTTCTTTTCCAGACACCGCTTATTTCCACTCAGAAAGCTCTTTGACACTGCCAAAAATTCCTGTGACTCCCATAGGCTACGAGGATGCGGAGAAGTATCTGAGCAGATTAGCAGGTGATGAAGTCGCAGAGGACTGGCGTGGGGGAATCAACATTACTTATCGATACGGTCCAGGATTTATAGCACCCGATCAGAAAAGGTATGCAAAAAGAAAATAATTATTTGTGCATTATATTTCATATCTGATTTTCTCCTGGGGGGGATCGCAGGGACAACGTCACTAGAAGGCCTCAAAGTACCATACGGTTTTCAGCAATCTGTCATAGTTCTATTGGCTCCACACCGAAACAGGACCAAGAAGGTCGAAGATTTAATCACGTCACATGGTCCTTGATCGGCCTATAGGGCGCATTCACGTAGTTGTAGCCAGCAAGACTTCCGTCGACAATCTTCGTCGGACATTCTGGTCACGTGGTCGAAACATCGCAGCTGAAATCTCTCTGTTCGGAAGAAAAGTCGCTCTGCAATGCATTCAAAGTTTTACGAGTTTCGCACTTGCACACTTTGTCGCGAAGCATCACACCGTGAACTTTTTCGCAAATATCCCATCTCTGCCGCTTGTACTTGAGATATCACTCTTTCAGTTATAACACACAATTCATGAGTGTAGATGAGGATAGGAACAAAGACCATTAAAAACTGAAAGTTCTGGGATGTTTGAAAGCTCCCATTTTGTGACCACGGTACGATAAAGCTCACGCAATACAGTGTTTGCTTTACCAATACGTGCATCAATCACCTTGTTCTGCCTTCCGTCGCTCGTGAATGTCGCCGAATGGCTCTTGAATGTCTCAACCTGCTGCAGTGTATTGCCGTTTACATGCCGCGTACACTGGCTTGGTTTTCTGGAAACGCATAATATGTTAAAGACTTTTTAGTGTTAAATTTAATTCCCACTTGATCGCACGCACCAGAATTTCGATCAAGTGAATTTTGAAGGCCTTGTTCAACAGACGTAAGCAACACCAAATCGACCGCAAAAAGTCAACGGTTATCCTGAAGCTTCCAGCAGTTACACTCACATCGACTGGGCTGTGACTGTCAGAAAATTCATATAGACAATGACAAGAGGCAACGTTGCATATCCCTTTCGGTTCGAACTCCTTCGGTGAACCGTTCTGATTCAACTCCGCCGGCCATGGACGCAAATTTCTTAGAAGGGAATACAATGCCTTGTAGGCCAATAAAAGACAGCAGTCAATACCGCGTACTCTCGCAACACTCCCCAAAGCTTTTCGCTATAATCAAAGTCAAATGCTTTCTAGAGGTTGATAAAACATGCGTAAATATCTGTAGCACACATCCAGGATTTCACGAGAATTTGTTCGATAGTGAAAATTTGGTCTGTGGTGCCCCGGCAAGACAAAATTGCATTGTACATTCTCTAAATTTGGTTCTGTCAATTGGTTGCATCATGTTTCAAGACACTTGGCATACACTTTTTAAGTGAGGTGAGCAGAGAAATCCCTCAGTATATAGTGTCTTCCTCCAATTCCTTTCTTTCGTATGGGGGTGATTTCTCTAGGTTGCCAAATGTTCAGTGCCTTCCAGATCGCTAGGCCACTTGACGCACACCAATCCGTTAATGAATACCTTCTCTGTTCAGGGCTTTGCAACCGTCCCAGTATTAAGCGTTTTCGAGAGGTAGAGAGACTCAGGCTTCAGTGATGGTATTTTGCTGTCCGAAATGCATCTCTGGTGTGTCTGATAGTGTGACTGTGACAGAGTTCAAAAGATTGTTTTTTGGTTTATTATGTATAACGTCTTCACTCCCACACGCAACGGGCAAGGTATAAGCATACATCGCAGTGATAAGGAATACACAAAAACATGTATGAACTCGAAGATATATACGTGGAAGTAGCAAAAAAGTATACGTTTGATGGCGCTAATACATTTACTTTGATAAAACGCAAGCATATACGGCATACNCATGATTGAAGCCATCGCTATTTTTATGATGTAGTGCTGCGATGACTTTCCAAATGCACCGATTTATAGAATGCATGGGGGATNGTGGGAGGCTGCGAAGGACCAGGGGTCATTTAGGCTGCAGACCTCCCAAGGGCGAAGCTATTTTGCGTGTAAAGGGAATAGTTTATAGTAGTAAGTAAACGTCTTTTGCTCTGAGTATAAAATTTAATTATGCGATATGCGGTTATGCGTTTTATTGAAGCAAGATGCGTTGTAGGCAAGCAAGCCACCAGAAGAAAATGGTTTGTCATTGTCACATTGCAGATTTTCTGTTTTCTCACATTTAAAATATTCATGAAAGCTAGAAAGAAAATGAGTCAAAATTTATAAACTAGTACAGCATTACAATGGTGTCACGGGATTTAAACGGGTTGAGAACTAGGCGTGCAAACATACATTACGGAAAAAGACTTCACAGTCAACGTCGCGAGTCACGCGTGAGAAAGGAAATTCGTTTGCAATTTAGTAGGCAATGGTTTGCGTTATGCGGGTAGACTAAAGGCACCCCATTGCTTCATACAAGCGTTTTTTTGCGACCAATTTTAGTGAACACACCAGAAGCTAAACTGAGTATAATAAAACAGCGATACTTCTTGATTTGATTGTTTCCATTGTAACAGTGTTAAATAGTTAGATCAATCCACGTGTTTTATGTACTCCAATAAAAAGAACACAAACAATGTTTCTTATAGCTGAGTAATACATAGTTTTTGTATTCCGCTAAAAAGAGTGCAAAACACTGTTTGTTTTTTATTTCTAAAGAAATTTTTGATAAGATTTCTATTCCACTGTACTTTATCATTTTAGCGCCCGAGTTTCTACGTGCTTTTGGTAAAGCAAATTGTCGGGTTTTGATTTGTCTTGTATCATACAGATGAACATCTGTAATGAGTTTAAAACAATTGATATATGTAGCCGGTAGCTGAGAATTAGCATTGTTGCACTGTACATGAATTGCTCACTTCAAGGTTATGTAAATCTTTTAGTTGGAAAAGTTTCTGCATATTATAAATAGTAGCAATGTTGTTAGTCTCAAGTTCATTTGTGTTTAAACCTCTCATGGCGCGATTTGAAACAACCGATATTGATTGTATATGACATGAAGCTGCTTTTCCCCAGGCAATAATCCCATACTGTGCTCGTGAGTTTAGCTGTGATACAACATACGTAATGCCTGGTCATTAACATAATGTTTAAGTTTATACATTATACCACCACACTAGGATACAGTACAAGACAAATGTTTACAATGATCTTTCCAAGTCAGTTTTTCTATCTGCAATTACACCAAAGTATTTGTAAATTAAAGTTCATTCAATACGATTACCCTTGATTTTGTTAATTTTGGTGACGGCAATTGGCGGCAGGCCTGAGCCTGAATTGTGCTTCTTGCTGGGGAGATTGAGGTGAACGCTCTTGCCCAAGGAGCGCTATGGCAATTCACTCAGTGGCTGTGGATCGAACACCCAACCTTCCAACTGGAAGGCGGACACTTTACCCCTGAGCTAATACCGCCCCAATCGCCGTTTGCATTTATTGCAGAAGATTATGTGTTTACACGATTTCTTCAAGCTTCTCTATATTTTTATACAAATATCTTATGTTACAATGTAGCAACGAGAGATCATTTGACATCAACTTATCAACATGGCTCACAAAGTCAGTATGTGTAGCATACTGTGAGAGAGGTGTAGTAATAAGTCGTATCAGAGTGGTTGTTGCTACTTGTTAAGTATTCACAGTCAGGAAACAATTGTGCATTGCAATGTTCACAGTCATTCATCAAGGTTTATGTAGGAAGCACATTGTTTGCATCGCTAGGCCAGCAGCCATGTATTCAGATCATAGAAAGCATTCCAACATATAAAATTAACAAACTTACGTATGCATTTTGCTTCTGGCAGTTTGTTGTTGAAGTGTAAGTAGTCGCTTGCATTGAATGTTTTGTTTCAGAATTCACAGAAGGTAAATATCTTTGCGGTAGAGTTAGATGTTAAGTATTTTGCCACAGCCCATCTGTTCATAATGAACATCAATTCCGTGTTTGAAGAGATCATTAGGTGAAGTGATGGCGACCCATTTTTTCAGTTGTCTTGAGCTTGGCTTTTATATTGCCGTTTCGAGTGTAGCAAGAGATAAATGTATCAGAACAGGATTTTCGCATGTATTTCAGTAGCTTGTACTGTAGAGGTGTGAGATCCTCACAAACGAAGGCGTGCTGTCTTCCTTCGATATTGTTGAGATCCCTTTTGTTAGCATGAAACTCGTTTCTTTTTTGTATGACACAAATCTTGCAATGATTGGGCATGGATTCTCCTTGTTTCTTCTTTTTTGTCCTAGCCGATGTACTTTCTGTATGTCACGATCTTGGAGATCGATTTCGAACTCATCTGCTATTTTGAACAAGAGCTTTTCCTCATCATCGTTGTCTTCTTTATCTTCTTCTACTCCATAAATAAGAATATTTTTTCTTCTTATGTATTGCTTTTGTTCGTCAAGTTGAAAAATAACACCATGTTCCAAAAATCTTTTTTTCTTTGTCCTTGAAAAATAATGATTATAACCTGTTTGCTTATGCCGTAAAACTATGAAAAACCTTTACTATGCCACCAAAGCTTTGGGTTTGTGTTCCTGAGACTACTTTCAATTTTTTCCTACCTCTCATCCTTAATGGCCATCGTTATAGTAGTATGCTATGTCTGGTCGTAGTTGCAAGTACTCAGCAGATTGCTTATGCTATGTGTGTGGCGAACTCATTGAAAAAAAGCACTGTCTGGGGAGCTGTATCTATGCAAAAGAAGCGTATTATGCACAGTTTGGCATGCTAATCGGTGACCAAGGTAGGCCTTGGGCACCACACATCAAACAACATGTGAATATTACAGTCGTACTCTTGAAGGTTGGTTCAAAAAAGAGAAAATGGCTATGCGTTTTCCTATCCCCCATGTCTGCCGTGAGCCTTTAAACCTTCTCACAGACTGTTACTTCAATATGGTAGATCCAAGCAAACAATGCGCTTTCCATCAAATACCCTGGCATTGCATCATCTATTGCACCTGTGCCCCACAACACAACTGACAAGGCTGTGCCACAACCACACGTGAGAGATGGATCTTTCATAACCGACGCAAGCTGTACAGATTTTGAAACGGAGCAATCTTCTGCTGCATGTGTTCGATGCCAGTTGCTGGTGAAAGGTGCTCCTGCCACCCCAACGAAGAAGGCATTGATGTTCTTGTCAGGGAGTTTTCATCGACAAAGTTGCATACTGAACTTCTCATTTCCAGAGTTAAGCAATGGGACTTATATACTGGATAACAGTGTTCGAATTACTTCACAGAAAAAGGGAAATCGTGGGTTTTTGGTGTTCCACATGTTTAAAGGTGGGTTATGTTATTGCCGTGATAAAGAAGGGCTCTTTCTTTTAATGGCATCAATGCAGAACATTTTATTGCTGATTTACAATCTCGGTTAATCTCCAAATTAAATTTTGATCAGCTTACCTCTGTCAATTTACAATTAGAATTATTCTATGAAACTTTTCATACAGTATTGGAGGACCATGCTCCATTAATTAATCCTTCACGAAAACAGCAACAATTATCTACAAAAACATGGATGACTGCTGATATTCATAAATAGGTAAGGAAAAAAAATAAAATGTTTCATAAAGTTTGTAACAAAAAGCAAACATATGCCTACTCTGTTTATAAGCAATTTCGAAATAGTCTTAATAGGACAATGAAGATAGCTAAAAACTCTTCTTATGAGAAACTAATCAATCTTAATAAAAACAACTCAAAGAAATTATGGCAGTGTCTAGGACATTTGGTAAACTTCAAAAGTAAAACAAACATAGTTCCACAAAGTGTAGTAAGTGGCCAAGGTGATGATTTATATGACCCTTTAAACATTGCAAATGAACCTATTAATTATTTTAATGAAATTGGTTCTAGAATGGCTGAAAAAAGTCCTCCTCCAAATGGTATGCCTGAGCATACTACTACCTTTTGCTCATCTTTCTGTTTATATGACACCTCAAAGGAAGAAGTGGTACGTTTAATAGGGAATCTCTCAGATGGTGAAGCTATAAATGAAACTGATATACCAACAAAGATTATTAAGTTAGCCAAGTTTGTCCTAGCGCCAATTCTTACACGTATTTTTAATAAGTGCATTAACGAAGGTTTTTATCCT
>JGI24158J21664_10008238_pt1 | contig 13857 bp, 4 predicted proteins | sample Ectturendosymbi3_FD_21664 | JGI IMG/M metagenome (IMG submission 21664) | reverse complement strand
TCCACGTGTCTCATGGCATTTCCCTCGAAGGACGCAAACGTCGCTAGATTATGTTTGGAGTGGACTTGGCGTAAGGTTTTAAAGGTCTATGAGATTTGAGGAATGAAGCATTGCTTTTGCCAATTTGGACAAAGTGTACCATGTTTGTGACCTACAAACAACCAGTCCCTTCCACTGACTGGGGACAATCGATGCCTTTCGCGACGTGCTGCTGAAAATAGCAATAAAACTATTTTTCTTCAATTCATAATTCTGGATTGCTGAATATACGCTATGAAAATTGCATCATTCAGCAAAAATCGTTTTGACCTTGGTTCCTCACTGGCTTAACTGCTAGACTACCAAGTAAATGTTTGCAGTAACTCTTACTTTTGTGGGTTTGTGATTATCAAGCCAAGCATCTACAGTATACCCTCTAGAGTTTTTGGCGAAGCCATTATGAATTACTACTTTGTTAATGTGCTGGGCTCACCTTGTATATAGAGGAAAAGTGGACCTGTACAGGCTGCAGTGTTGCAGGTTAAACCACAATAAATTATATACTGTACGAAATAAAATGACATAATATGATTTACTGTAAATAATAACAAATGGAAAGCGCATGCACCAGTGGATCTCCTACTAGACTACCACCAGAATGGGATGAGCAAGGGGAGGGGGTAAGGTATCGGTGGGTGAGCAAAGCAAGCAAACAAGTTTCTGTATTTGTGAATAAGTGTTGTTTTTCCTTAAACATTCTTGCGGAAAAAAGGGTCCTGAAATAACTCAGACTTCTACAGTGACCGGATAGCAGTTACAAATGTCGGGCGATCTAAACTGAAAGTGTTAATGATTTAGGGTGCCTTTAAGTTTTGAAAGCTTGTGTGGAAAACGCAAGCAGAGCGCCAGAAATAAAACTGTTCAAAACTATTCTTATTTTGTTCCGTTATTTCGGTTCTTCGAAACTCTAGATTTCTTTGTTGGAACTAATAACTCTAGATTTCTGGTTGGAACTAAACTCTAGATTTAGATTTCTCGAAACTCTAGATTTCTGGTTGGAACTAATATCGACAAGCAAATAATGTGCTTGTTGATAAAAAATTTACGATTTTTCTTTTTGAAGCACATTTGTTGGTTGAACAGAAAGTAAAAAGCTGATTGATTAGGAAGGCCAGAGTGTGATAGCAAGACTGTCAAAACGATTCTTGTCAACGCTCACAAGCTAACCAGAGCTTGTATGGCACAGCGTACATCACGTATTCGCTGCGAACTCACTTGAACTCTGCAACACAAGTCGGCGGCGCAGGCAACTGCAAAAATGTATCAGTGCAGTATCAAAATCGATGTTAATAAATTCAGTTCGTTTGCTTTTTGAGGCAGTGTTGTGATGGCACTTTAGGACAACTGCGGTCTTTCATCGCCGTAACGGAGTTTTTACAAGGTCTGGTGTCATGTGATAATTTTTTGCCGCCTCGATTAGCCCCGCGGCTCTTCCGCATGTCGCATGTGGTAAGAAGGTTAGAGTGGTTTTCAGTAAGACCGGGTCGAGAGACGAACTCCAGACATATAAAACCGAAGCGGACGCACTTAATGTAGACTGAGGATCGAGCATGCATTTTTTTGTCGCCAATTACGAGCTTTGGAATTGATTTTATGTCAGTGATCCCCAGTGTTCAACACATCGACGCATTTCTCGAATCGACAAATGTACGAGACGCCTGGTGCGATGCGATGAAATTACGTTAAAAATGAATGATTGAAACGCGTGCCTCAATAATTTTGTTATTCGCAGCACAACTGGGAGCAGTAGTAAATAAGCGCACATTTTCTGAAATGCAGAGCTGAAATGAATTGAAACTTTTCCAATCAAGCCTTCGTTTCGCAAAAAAAAATGATTTTCCGAATGAAAGACGACATGAAACGAAACACGTGCTTTGAAAGTGTTTTCCTTGTGAGGCGCAAACAATTCAAACCATCAAAAGTTTACAAAGTTTACAAACTTATTTTTTTTTTTTTAAGTTTACAAACTTAAAATTTTGACTGAGTTTACAAAAGTTTACAACCTTATTTTTTTTTTTAAGTTTACAAACTTAAAATTTTGACTGAGTTTACAAAAGTTTACAAACTTATTTTTATTTTTATTTTTAAGTTTACAAACTTAAAATTTGACTGAGGTAAAAACAGCTGACAATTTGTTACAGAAGCATTCGATCAACTGCGTCTGCGCTCGCTCGCTGTCGACGCAGACGCAGTCGATTGTTTTATGGGAAATAGATTTCACGTAGGTGCACGCATCCTCAGTCCTGAACTCTGCAAGAAAAGGCTTACGAGCAAATTCTAGACTGAAATAAATTTGAGTTCTGATGAATAAAGCACAAAACAACAAGCAAGCTTTATTCTCTATTTTTAGGAGTTTTTCATGAAACGAAGAAATGCAGCGCTAAGATCTTGATATATAAAATAATATTTTAGTCATTTTTAAAGTAGCAAGAGGAAGAGAAATGAAAAAGTAGCGTCTTAAAAAGACATGAAAACAGTGCAGCAATTTCGTCACACACGAAGGCTGCAAAATTCCGTTCTGTAATTTCGCACAGCCCAAAAATTAGGAAGTGGTTCAGTTTTCATGGGGACTAAAATTTTGATTGTTCCTGCCGAATTTGAGCTTGATCATGTATAGTATTCTTCTCATGCGTTAACCCTCTTCTCCTGCGAACTTTCACGCGCTCAGTGCCAGGCTAATTCGGTCATGAAATCGGCTTTGAAAAAAACAGTTATGACGTAATTAATAAATTTTTGCTTTTGCGTTTACGCTTTTCTTTCTTCTTTTGATCGATTGATGTATATAGCCTTTGTAATGATTCACGGACCGCTACCGGCGTTGCTATCTTTCTCAACTTTAAGCGCCATGTCGTATTTTTGACAGTCAATAAATTTGTGTTAATTCGTAGAGTCTCCTGTATGGGATATGACACAAGTCGATATATGTTAGAGCGTTGAGATTGATCACGTTGCCTAGTCTGATTGGTAGATTTTCCAAATACCTCCGGAAGAAAGATTAGAATGTGGGATGTTGTCGCGAGTGATAAAAAATTATTAGGGTTGGTTGTAATTGGCATGTTGCGTTCATTCTTTCGGTAGAGACAAAAGGTCCTTCTAAATAGAGAACCTGGTAATTTCAAAGATTGGTTCTCAAACTAACATAAAATTGTACTAATGAAAAACCACCAAAAAGGGTATTTGCTGCAACAATGAACTTTTCTACCTGCACAAAAGCTTAAGACAGTGGTTTAAGTCGGGTTCAATCAACTAAGTGCTGCTTTGCCGCAGGCGCCGACTGACATTCAAACCTTTTTCTAATTGCTGATTGATTTGTCTTTTTCGAGTGCTTCTGAAGGTTGGCGCGAAAAGCAGGAGGAACCAAAGAAGGATTCAAGCCAATTTTGTTGATTCTTGAGGTTTGTTGCAATATGGTGGTCAGACGTCATGTCGGTATATTTAAACAGGAAGAACGTTTTGAATTCTCAATGGTGCTAACTCGTTTCTCATAAAAAAATCAATTCTTCAAAAATCTTGAATTATTTGAAAGCTTTGAAATAAAAACATCTTTGAAGTCTGTAATATTCTTTCGTACTTATCGCAGAATTTTCCTGCAGGTTAATCATGGAGTGAAATTAGTGCGGATACCGTTATCCTTACATCATTTTAGGAACGAGCAGTTTGTTCATTCAGACTAAAAAGACTCTGGTTATCTGTGGCTTGTTGTTTTGTTTTTCCACTAAGTCATCTTCTTTCACGGTTACGTCGTTAAGAATTACTGTTTTATATGAAAACACAAAAGCCACTGGGCAGAATAAGAGTATAAACAAATTAATAATTCGCACAAGCGTTTCTTTAAGTAGTTCAGCAAACAATAGATGGCTTATTTACTGTTTGTAGCAGATGAAATTGTTTGTGCTAATAGAGATTTAACTCACTGTAGAATCAATTTAAATAAAAAGCTATGATTAAAGAACAATATTTCAGTGGATTTGCATTTTGCTATTATCGCTTTTCTTTGTAATTTGATTTTTATACCTTAAGGTTGCGAAATTTTTTATTACACGTGAAACGAATCAAAATGTTTTAATGTCGACATAAAAAATTACGTATAGTTGTTTCATGACTTCGCCATAAATAAGACGTTAAAAACATGTTTCTGTGACTTGTTTTTGTGACTGAATGTGCATCACATCTCGGGTCGATGTTAGACATATTTAAACAAGTGCTGACAGGTGAAATTTCGCGTCCGCATCGGTTTCCCCTGATAAGGTAGGGTAGCATTGAAGGTTCTGCGACTTGCAGAAGTTTTAGCGAGCAATTGGCAAGCTGGGGCAGGTTTATCAAATGAAATCAAGAGTTACTGGAGCTCTTTCGAAACCTTTCGCAAAGTTTCAAGATCTAGTGCAAGGCTGCCGAACCCGCGGCACTCGAGGTGGCCCGCGATGTAATAAGTGCGTAAGCAGACTTTTTCAATTTTTTGTATTTTTACAGGCTCAAATATATTTGCCATCAAAACACACAAATTATACCTGTTGTTTCTGTTATGGGCCTACCACCCAAAAACCTGTATAACAAACGCTTCGAAAATGTCAATTTTTTAATTTGGTTTACACCAATGCGAGCTGGCAACACTAAGTGCAACTATAGGACTCATTATCACCTCGTGTTATCGCATAAAACTGATCAAAATCAGGGGATTTGTTACGTCACAATTGCTTAGTGTTACGTCAAAAAAAGTTTGTGGCCCGCAGTAAGTTTCCTCATGTGAATGTGACCAGCAACGCTAGAAAGGTAGGGCAGGTCTGGTCTAGTGTTTTGTTTGAATTCTTCGGCATCCTAAATTTGCAAAACTCTTCTTTCACGCGACGGCGTACCAGTCGAAGAACATCGGATTATTCTTACAAAGTTCTGACGCACTCATGGACAAAACAACATTTCTCACACTTGTTTGTTTTTAAATATTTAATCCTCAAGCACGCAAAAATGTCTTGTTAGATTGTGTTCAAATTCCGATTACTACAGCTCTTGAAGAATTCAAAAAGTTGCCTACGTCGATTTTGCTTCAGTAAGATTGTTCATCGCTGCTTTTGAGCAGAAATGAAACGTGCAGGTACGTTTCTCATCTTGAAACCATCAGAAAGATATATCTGTGATTAATGCTTTTTCTATAATCACTTCGGCGATCAATTTGAGTTCTTTCCGTGTCTCGTCGATGGTATCATGCCTGTGCGCCAACTAGAGGTGTCCGCAGTTGATTTCCGTCATCAAAACACTCTTCTGTTTAGACTTGAATCCCAAGGTACGAAAAAGTCCCAGGTAAGGTTGTGGCATGCATGGCGTCGCAGACGACACTGCAAGTGAAAGCAATCGGGAGGCGGTCCACGGATAAGGGGGCGTGATCCCAACATTGACGAGTTTCGTTGTGCCTTCGTTTGAAGCCAGATCAATTTGCAAAGATTGTTGAGAATAGCGATTTTGCAAATACTTCCAGATTAAAAGGGCTGCTACTTGCCCAACAGTATCGAAAGGAAATTGGATATTAAAGAATAAGGAGCAAAATGTGATCATCGCATTAATTAACCACATCTATATCACAAACGATGATTTCCTTATTAAAATATTTTTCATTTCATAGACATACTATCATGAAAATTCCTTTTTTCCATCTTTGTATTTAGTATATTTAATGTTTTAAGAATACATGCCGTAAATTCAAAACTGAAGGTTGTAAAAGTAAGTTTTCGAATAAAAGCAAAATTTAATGAGGTTAAAATACCAAGGTGTATTTTAGACTGCTATGTAGCTCTAGTCGTGGCAGTGGTCCTGATTTGCCAACTGCTTTCATACGAACAGGCTGTTGTATTGCACCTGGGAAGTTTTCCGTACAGTTTTACCTTAGTTTAAGTGAAAGCAGCTGTGGAGAAAGTTTCCGGTTACAACCTGATTCATGCTGTGTTTGCAACGAATTTTCCCCTAGCCATTGCTTGATGCATAGAATCTTTATAAAAACACCATACTAGGTGTAGATTTTGATTTATCCTATAGATGGTACACATTCATCGTACAATTTTTATATCTTTCCTGTGTGTGCTATGGATAAAATAACTGTAATTTTGATTTGTTTCCGTTAAAAAAGAATTTTACGTGCAGCAGACAAACAACAACCTAGTCTCAGCCATGGAAGCAAAAATGAAGATATGCAACCAAAATGTCGTCGAATGAACACAAAAGCTGGAAAAGAAGCAAAAGATCAAAGAGTTTCCGTAGCAGTGCCGTCGACAAACAACGCTCTGCAAAGAAGCAATATTCAAACAGGTGCTTTTAAACCCCGACAGCCTTAACATAAAATAAAAAAAGAATTCTAAGTAAACAATTAAGTTGTTTCTATTTGAATGGCCTGGTAAATTTTAGATTGTGTTTCAGCATCCAGCACAGTGGTTCGCAACTTTTTTTGCCCACGTCCCACTTTAATCACCTCTAAATTCCTGGTTGCCCCCGTGGGTCGCATATCAATTTTGTGATTTCCAAAGTGAATTTCATTTCATTAAGAGGACCAAAACGCCAAAACGTTGGTTTAAAAAAGGTTTTGGATCCAGATCTGTTCCGTCCGCTTGGATTCCCCCCTAAAATTTAATTCCCCAGTGGTGCGTACAACCCACGTTGGGAACCATTGATTTAAAACATTGTTCAAAGGCCAAAACTACCACCTTATTTCAAAAACCTGACATAAACTACTTTTTTATTTTCGCACTTAGCTTCTAACTGCAACACAACGCACCTGCGATGCAATTGTTTATGGAAACACAAATCGTTCCATTTGTTGCGACTATACTTGAAATATGGCTTTTCTCTATTTTTTCTAAACAATATGATTAATATCATCAAGAATTTTTTCATTGAGACAAAAAAAACAACAATGTGAATACATAGCTTAAATGGACAAATTTGGAAGTAAACAACTTTTTCATTTTTAAGTATGAGACTTACCCTTACATTTCACTCAAAAATACAATATATGCAATAAATGCGCGCTGGGGAGTTTTTTACTTATTTTGGCAACGTGTGGAATACGCTAGCACTTTATTATAGTGCTTTGCGTATACGTTAACTGTTGCGCTTTGTGCAGTGGATGCTCAATTTTTGAGAATGTGGTTATTTCCTGTTTTTCATTTCAAGACGTAGGACTGTTGCAACCTCTCCGGTGGCGTTGCATTAAATGNGTGATTCACCACGAATGNGATGTGCGTGAAGAAAAACACTACTGTAGATATATACGTGGCGCAAACAAGCAATAATAGGGTGATCTCGTCGTGTAATTTCTATTGATGCTTGCTGCCACAGTGCGAAGCTTTCCCCACATGCCGGTCGGGATTTCCGATCGCAACATGACTATTTTCAATAAAATGTAATTTCCCCTCATATCTATAGGGATATTCGCATAGTCAAAAATTGTTCAAGTCAGTTTTGACTGAAAAAAGAACTGAAACGTCTCTATTTTGTGAGCCAAAAGTCACTGATTGTTTGCGTCACTATGTATTTACTCATAGGCAACATCACTCAAGTCCGAGTCACTTTTTTATTCTTTGTTGAGTGAACGGCACAAACTTAAATTTGATTCACCTTTTTGTAACTCTTGGAGTAAACATCACCTTCTTTTGAGTCACTTTTCTTAACTCTTCTTTGAGTTGCAGTATTTTGACTGACCAAATGACTTGATTCAGTTTGATCCACTATTGAATTGCAGCTGTTTTTCATTTAGTCAAATCTCATTCTACAATAGAGTATTTCAATATAGAATACAGTATTAGAATTTTTAATTAACCATTTTTAGAGTGTGCAGCGTAAAAATATACTCTGAACTGAACTTGTTGAATTTGCTTTTTAACCTCAAATCCGGTTATAGGAAGTGGCACACTGTATGTATGCGACTGAGCTATTATAGAAGAATTGAATTGCACCAGCTGGAAGGAAAACATTGGGATCGCGTTTTTCTCACTACGAAACTAATGATATTTTTTTGTTAACATAACGTGAAAACAACATTGTGGGCACGACAATATTAACTTGTACAAACTGATCATGATGGAAAACTTGTCGGCTTTGCATTTAATAACTGGACCACATCGGCTTCAACATCAAATATTTCGAGTTGTATATAATAATTGTTTCAACCAGGTAATTGCGAATAGCAAAGCTACGGTTCGGTGCTTAACAGCATCAATATATTTTCAAATGCGAGTGAGCTAGTCCAAATGTTCCTTTACGATATTTTTGGGTAAAAACGAAGCGAGCTTTGTTTTACGCGGCTTTGTATGGCAATAAAAGCTCTGAAATAAGGAACAATTTCAAACTTTTGTTATTTCTGCTACCGGTGAAGTCTTGTCAAGGTTACACGTGGGGAAAAACGAGGAGCGTGTGCTCCAAGACTTTTTACGAAGTTGCCTCTTCCCTTCCTGATTATGAAAGTGCCTGTTTATTCGTAGTTAGTTAAATTATCGCCATTTAACAAAAATGCTTATTACTGCTAAACAGCGTCATACACATTTGCAAAAACACTTTCATGTTACTCTTAGACAACACGCAGTTGATATAAGCTTGTATCAAAACGTTTTTATTCAAGCGAAAATACGATGCAACCACGTTCCCGTGTTAGCACGCCCAACCCTCGTATTAATTTTTAGTCAGGCTTTGTTTCATTTTTGAAGGTTGCAACACTAATCCTCCCAACAGCACTTCTCATTCGGATAAATCAACGCCAAGCCCTAATTTTTATAGTCCTTCAGTCAATCCAGCCATTCCTACTCTCCCTGTTTATGCAGCGCAAGCAATGGCGACTTCTTCAGCATTTCATAGACATCTTTTTGCATCAGGTATCTTGAATATGCGTGAATGATTCTTGAGAAGCTTATACCGAAAAACCCTTGATCACGTTTCAATTGTTGCACTTGAATATTACTTTCAGTATTCTAAGTTGTCACAGGTTGTGGCATTAGCTGCCCCTACCCGTGCTCACTAGCTTCACCGCTTTGCGAATAACTCACCAATTGTGTAATCACTACACAAAACATTACATTGCAATGTTATTTGTGCAAGAACTATTTATCTGCGTCAATCTTGTGCTGATCAATTTCGCACAGCACAAGAACAATACTTTTTGCGGAGTAAATCTGCGGAAAAAGGATTTTGTCGTTGTCTGGGAGATTTACGCAATAGCTATAAATCAGCGGTTACTAACCGGGGAGGAATTTCATGAGTTCAGGAGAAGAATTTCCACTTTACATTTAAGTTACCCATTAATTGGAAGTGTTGTACAGTACTCCTTTTAAGTTTACATCGGCTATTTCAGTTATTTATATCACTTTACATTTGTAAGTTATTCAGTGGACTATCACACATTTTTTGGTTACAAACTTCAGTGCCATTATTTGACAACTTAGCTTTTGTCCCGCTTAAGTTATTGTTGTCAATAAGGACCATTGTTTCAAGTGTACTTAATACTAGACGACGAACCCGAACAATAAGGGGAGGAATGAAAAGTTCAAAAATTAACAAAGGGAGGAATGCATCAGAAAAGGTTGGGTACCACTATAAATAAACTTAATACGGCACACATCTCAGGCCATTTAGGTGGCACTTAGCTAAACAAACACTAAGTACTCGAATCCGATTCCGACGGACTATGCCAACGGAAAATCTGCTGCGATTATATTAAAAAGCACAGGAAATTATTTTACGATTATCTTTCGCGGCTTAGCTTTGTTTTTGAATATTTTTTCGTCTTTCAATGTACAATCATAATATTTGGTTTTGCTGTTTCTTCTGCAGAAACAACCGCTACAGTCTAGTTTGAATCCTTTTGATTTTAATGAATCTGTAGACGGATAGATATATTTTCAATAACCCTTTTCACGTTCGTGATACTGTTTTTATCCAGAGAATTATCTGCCGCTGCGTAGAGTTGAAGATACCCAACTTCCGTTTTCACGGTTCAGTGGTTGGCGACAACTGCTCTCAAACTGGCCATTAGTGAACCCGTCGTCATCCTATCCTTCCTTGCCGATGCCGTCAAATGACTTGCTGCATCATTTGAACATGTTTCAGTGGATCAATAATCGCTTATTTTCTACAAACCAGGCCATACGTATGCCAAACGAAGGTTCATCAGCACTCAAAATGGCCCAAAACCCAACAACTCAAAACAACGTAAAATTGAGCATGCAGTCAAGCATGTCGGTTTTGCGCACTCCAGCACCACGACAACAAAGTCCGTTAACTTTACAAGAAAGAAATAAGCACAGTTGTCAATCACTCGCTTTTTCGCCTTGCGCATTTGCCGCAAGATATCAAGCAACGCCGCAACGTCCAGCAGTGTACCAATCTTTTCCACCCCATCAATCTTCGTTTCAAGAAAAACGAGTTGCCTCACAACCGTTTCGCTGCAGCTGTAACGAATTGCAGAAGTCAAGCAATGTCGATGGATGTGGCAGAACTATCGAAAGAGTATCAAAGCCTTTTCCGCAAATGAAAGATGTGACAAATTTTCCAAACGCAAATCATCTCTGCTCAAGAAAATCCAACTGTGACGGTGGGCGGACCCCCTGCACGGAGAAGGGTCTACAAAACGCAGCACGAAACATCTGGAAAACGAAAACAACTTCACCGAAACAATCAGATGAAGGTATTACCAAAGAGAATTACCCAAAGCAAGTACTTGCAACTGGATTTAATCATTTACGGGAAAAACAACTTGCCACCTCAGGTCATAACCAAATAGATCTGCCACTGGGTGGCAGCGACAATTCGCGCAGTTCACCCGCAGGCGTTCAGCACCGCTCACTTACTATGCAACCCAAGCAAAGCGTTTCATGCGACAAGTCCCAGAGACTCGACTTCATTTCGTCTTCTGTCTCTCTACCGTCCGGTGATCCGACTTCGTCAAATAGTTTCACTCCAAGTCAAGTCTTGTTTCAAAATGACATGTTTACAAAAACAAATCCCCGCCCAGCTGCTTCAAGTAGTCCAGGCAAAGCATTGGATCTACGGAAATCTAATCCACCCCCAAACGAAACGGTTTGTTTTCAAGGCAAGTGACTTCTCAAAACTGATTTTTTTGCTAGCAATAACGCCTTTAATTGCGATCATTTTTTGCCTGTTTTCCTTGCTCAGTGTTCATATTTCTTTAATGCAAGAAAGATTAATCCAAGCTTCCTGCAGCAACTTGTACGCTTAAAATGCAGTAAAATTTTCTTCAAACCAGCCTCTTCAAATAACGCAACATCTCCACTTAGGCCGGTTTGCACTTTGCAAAAACCTTTAGAAATTTGGGTGAGTTTTTATCGAAAAGTCTTTTGCAAAATATGGATTTCGTCCACTAAGAATTCACCCTTGGCTATTGTTTGAATATCATACAGTTTTAGTTGTTTACAAGCAATTCTTTTTGTCTTTCAAAGCGACGAAAAATTACCCAAAAAAGTCTAACCAGGAAAGTTCATGTCAGAGTCAGCAAACGCAAAATGAAGGAGAGCACTATACTTATTCACAGGGACACGGCTCTTGTTTGGGTGATTATGAAGCGGAATTCGGTAAGTTGAATTACTTTTTATGTATTTTGAAATCTTTAACGTTTTCGAGCATCATCCTGTAATTGCAGTACTACCAACCGGTAGCGTAGCCAGCCCAACATTTGGGAAGGTTGAAAAGAATTGGGGAGCGGAAAAATGTTTGATTGTAGGCGAGTAACACTATTTCGTTTGGGATACCGCCTCTCAAAGCACAAAATGACTGTGCTCTGAAAATTTGGGGGGTGCATGGCCCCCTAGCCCCTCCCCTGGCTACGACTATGCTACCAACAAATACAATGAAACACTGCATTTCATGATTGGGGTTTCTTTATCTCGGTCTTTTTGAACGTCTGTGGTCGAAACTAAATAAATTTAATAACTTCATTCTAAACTACTAATTGGCTATATCAGTCTTTGATTTGTTAAAGACGAACAAAGAAAGCATTCTTAGAAATATCAAATTGATCGCTTTTACTTTCTGGTGATTGCTTTTTAATTGTACAAGCAGATCTGACTATCGCTGTGACTGCGTTCTTTTTTCTAAAGCAATATTCACGCAGTCACAGCAAGTATAAAATTGCAACTGATTTCGCATTGATCAAGCAGATATCGAATCAATTCTGCGTTGCAGGATTTACACTGAGGCTGGTAATGAACGAAATCACCAATGCTGATTCTATTTTTACGAAAAACATTTAAAGCTTTCGTAAGCGGTCCAGTGTACTGCAGCCACCTCGGGAGGTGAATCGGTAATGCAGAAAAGCTAAGCAAGTGGGCACCCACCACTAATAGTAGAGATTAAGCGCAAAAATCGTGGCTCATTATTTTAGCGACTTGCAATCAACATTTTACTTACAACATTTTCAACTCCATCATCTGTATTAGAACTAGGTTTTGTTTCAATCGTTGCGAACAAACGTCAAAGAAATGGCAAAAGTTTTGCTTACCTGTCAGAAGGGTTATTTCCATTTAAAATACGAAAATGTTTGAACGTAATCCTTAGATAGGGTCTTTGCTTTTTCATTTAGGTTTGAAGTTGTTTTGCATCTAATGTGAAGTTTTTACTGCTTTGACAAAACCATAATCTTAAATGGATCAGCGGCGTAGTGATAAGCACAGTTTTGTTTCCTCCGCTTTCTAAAAGTTCACCGGAAAAATGCTGTCGTAAGTGACAGCTGCAGTGATGGGATTTTCACAAATAGTTAAAGATGCAATACCACACAATTAAGCCTGCATTTGTCAAATTGGCAAAACCCTGGAACATCGAGACGCTTTTGCAAGTAGGGCAATCCCAGTTCGTGTGGATCGGCCCTGTGGTCAAGGTGCGGCAAGCAATGCCCAGGCACGTTGTGCGGGCTAACTACATACGGAAAGGCCCAGGTGCAACCCGAAAATCAGGCAGCACGAATGTATTTCTGCCTTTCTGTGGAGCCAGAATGAGGTTTCCGAGAACGTTTGAATGGCTTGAACCGTGGTGGATCCAGGAATTAGGGGGCCCTAGGGAAAATTTGTTTAAGGGGATCTAACAGAACTAAGCAGTAAGGCTACTTGAGAAATCAGCAATAACTTGCCTACATTGTATCATACGCATATTGAATCCTGCCAATTGAAACTACTGGTGCAAACATAAGCAATAGTGTTGATTGTTTTTGGAAGTGCCACTAATCATAGAATGTTGCCGCATATCGTAGTAACTTTGTTCTACCCATTGACAATATTATGAATGTTTGCACTTCCGATTATTCGGTATTGATTTATCAGCCACGCACAGACAAAAATAAATCACTCGTCATTCACATTGAACTCTGCAAATTCATGTAGCCTATGCTCAAATGGCCGTTTTTGCATTTTTCAATGTAAATTAATGTGTGCATATCAGAAATATACTTGTACCTTGGGTATGTCTTTCTTTGTTTGAAATTCACTATTCAAGCTCTTTGCACTGCATGTTTACAAAAAGACAATGCATAAAGTTGTTTAGGACTTTTATAACGTCTTAATTGATCATTTTATTCAAAAATATGTAATAAAAGCTTTAAACTTGACAATTATGTGTAATATCTTGTGTTTCACTCAACATTTAAAGATGTAGCCTAAAAATAATGTTCAGAACATATTGTGCAGAACCAGTAACTATGAAAATGTTTACGCAAGAAAGAAAGCACAATCACACAAACATCACATTTACAAAAGTACTTGCTAATCTACTGTAGAGTTGCACTTGCAAAAAGTAATGCACTGATGTTCAAACCGTTAATGAAACAGACTTGGGCGAGAA
>JGI24158J21664_10008237_pt1 | contig 13858 bp, 10 predicted proteins | sample Ectturendosymbi3_FD_21664 | JGI IMG/M metagenome (IMG submission 21664) | reverse complement strand
GCCCGGAGTCGGAGTCGTTAAAATTTTCTACGACTCCGACTCCTCAGGTTGAAAATCCTTCCGACTCCGACTCCTCGACTCCGATTCCACAGCCCTGCTTTCACTGGCGATGTCTTAATCGTTTTTTCCTGTTTATTTCAACATGTTGCTGCTCGGCACAGAGGAAGCCAGGGGTAAAAGTCGTCCTTCCGAAAAAATTACGACAACCAACATTGTATATGATCGTTGACGGGCCGCGTCAACTGCAGGAAATCCACAGCCGGTGTGCGACGCCTACAGCGAAGGGATTGAACCTAACCTTTTTTTATTTTGAAACACTTTTCAATTTGCAAACAAAAATGAAAATAACTGATTGACAAACTTTTATTAATATTGCTTCCGTCTGATCCTACGACACAAAACGATTCAGTCCCTGCTTTCGCACTACAATTAATCAACGGTCCAGGAAATTGTTTCAAACACGAATCAAATCTTGGTCGCCATACGAAAGCAACATTTACTTCGACCACATCGCCCAGCAAAGCACCTTTTCATTTTCCTCCAGTGCTTCTTTAAGAGCCTTGCGTCTCTGTTCAGCCAAAAGTTCCCAGTATTTTTCGGTTGGTTCTTCGCTGCACATTAGTTCAGCTGCATCATGCGAGGGCGTTTGGGTAGCAACGTTTTTTACCTGAAGAAACAGGACAGAGGAATATGTCATACTGCGTTTGCTTAGTTAAATTGTTTGAAGCCATACCTTTGGCCATATCGAAAGTGCAGTAGGATGGCAAGATGCAAGGCAGTGAATAAACAAACACAGAAGCGTTCCAAGATCTTTATATGTTTCAAATTTGATTTTGGTGACGGCAATGGGCGGCAAATTTACTTCTTGCCGGGGGGATTGAGGTGAACGCTCTTGACCAAAGAGTGTTATGGCCATTCACTGTGGCCGTGGATCGAACACCCAACCTTTCAATTGAGCAGCGGACATTCTGCCACTGAGCTATCTTTACATTTCTTCACGAGTTTATATTTATCAGCAGTAATGGTTTTCATTTATGCCGAGACGACGAGAACGGTTCACGAAAGCAAGAAACGTTTGTAAAAGATCGAGTCGGAAACGTTTCAGGCGAAAATCAGTCAGTAATCGCTCGGGGTCGAATTTGAGGAGGTCACCCCACAGGACAGAGACAACCAAACCTTTAAATTACTAGAACGAAAACCTCCAGGTTTGCTGTAAGCTTTAGACGAATAAGCCGACCAAGGCTCTGCTTTTATCACTTTGCGGTGATTTAGACTTGCACGTATCTATAAAAGGTTTTGAATCCATCAGCAGACTATTTAATAGGAAATCGATTTGACGTAACACTACATATCGTCAGTCTTGAGATTCATTCAAATAGGATTTATTGCGGCGTCAGCTTTAATTTTGACCTATGAAGAGCAAGCACTCACAGAGTTCAACGCCCATCCAACAACCTTTCGCCTGCCCTGACATATCACAATTCCGCGGATCGACAGACCTGCTGCTCCGCACGCATCACAACAGACATTGTTTACGGAACAGATGATGATTAGTGCAAACGTTTGTTGTCACAATTCAAGCAACAAACTTCAGTAGCGATTGATTGTCCTTTAAAGAACTACAACCGGAGATTTATTCCCGATCTTGTTTTAGACTTTGGTGTTGATATGAAAAAGTGGTCCGAAATATTGCACTGGCTTTAGAAAGGGTAGTTTTGCAGTTAATTGGATAAATCTGTTAAACTATCAGAACACAGCTACTGTGGGTTCGACCAACAACGCTATTGTAAACATTATCTCATTCCTTCGACGTTAATCTTTCAACGGCTGCAATATGTTCAGTCAGCGCATCGAGGTAAACTTGTTTTTGTAGCAAAAGCTAAGCTTCTATACACTCAAAACCAATTCATAGCAAACGATTCACATCAATCGACAAATACTAGAAACCTTGATCTGCTTCCGCGAGGGATCGTTGAAGATGGGAAAATTTTTTCTGACGCCAGAGCTCCGCGGGACATTCGTTATTGAATGAAGAAAATCTGTAGGAATTCTGGAATCGGCCGATCTGGAAAAACAGCAACAAACAAACATTAACAGGCGGCAGACATTAGATTGGGAAAATATCAGAAAGAATGTTTGTTGAAAGGTCAAAAATTCCTTAAAGATAAGGTCAGCTATTGACATTTGACTGAAGTGCCGCATTGGCAGAAAGAACTTCAGCAGTTGAATATCTGTGCAGACAAGAGCGGGAGAGTGGCCAACCTGGCAACCATGGAGTGGACAGGTGTGTTTGTGACTGCGTCACGTGGTCTGATTGATGATCGCCAGCCTCGCGAAGAAAACAATAAAAAGGTTCGTTTGCCGTTTTTTTACCCACAAAAACACTTCCACGCAATGCTTGATGTTAATTCTCTGCACGAAAGCTCCAGGTTTTCTGCAAGATTTCGAGAATCAGTCGACTGCGCTCTGCTTTCATCTTTTTTTGCGATGATTCAAACTGTGGCATATCTGTATTCAACCAACTGCTCTCCACAAGACAGTCAGCAATTCTTTTGTTATGAAATCAATTTCACGTAAATTGTACGCATCCCCAGATCCATTTTTGTCATTGGCGTTTTCACTCTTTTTTTTTCAACTTTTTTTGCATATCACCGTATTTAAATTTTTTAATTTTTTATGGAAATGAGAATGCTGCGCTGGACTCTTGGTTTTACTCGCTTGGACCGTATCAGGAATACATCAATAAGACAACAACTGGGAATTACAGCCATTACAGAGAAAATGCTGGAACACAGACTACACTGGTACAGACATGTACGGTACTGAGTGCGAACCGAACCCATCTACAGTTGCCAGCTTAGCCTATGACACGCACGTGGATGGACTTCGACCACCAGCAAGATCAAAACAAAAGCGGTTGGACACAGTAACTCAAGACAATTGACCGATGCTAACAACAGACAATTATGGCGATCATACAATACTCCAACGGAGCGGGCCCCGCACCAACGAAACAAACACCAGGATGAAGAAGAATCTTGTTTAAATATTTTGGCATTTGCGATGTTCAAATAAACTTTATTTTGTCATTTCGCAGTGCCCAATTACTTGATCCAGTTTTTTTCCCGCGCATTTAGAGATTTATTTGCAGACTTTTTTGTCTCCTATTTCGACGATTACCATTTGAAAGTCCTCCCTAGAGCAAGTCAGTCTAAAGACGACTTCACACAGAATCCGTTTACGGCTTACAATTCGGCTTATGGCCAACGGCAGTCTTCACACAAGCTCTGTTGGCCGTATCCGGCTGAATTTTCTCGGTTTCGACGGCTTCCGGCTGACTTAAAATTGTTTTAAGTAAGCCGGATTCCCGGTGTTGTCGGTGATGGTGTTCTTGCTACATGTGGGAAGACTGCCGTTGGCCATAAGCCGGATCGTAAACCGTAACCGGATTCTGTGTGAAGCCGCCGCTGATGACCTCAAGACCGCTTTTCTGCTCCACACTTGTGTGTCGCTGCCAGATCTGATTTGATTCATCGCCGCATTATTTAAAGCTGGTTGTGGTTGAGCTGCAAATGGCGTCAGTTTGTTTTCAGCTTTAGTGACAACAGCTTTATCAGACCAGTCTGTGTTCCACTTGCTACTTGCCGTAGCTTGGGCTTTTCATTTATTGCAAACTTGCAAACGCAGAGGTAACGTTCTTTCGCTACTCTTTGCTTTGCTTAAGATCTTCAGCATTTCACTCGTAAGCTTTTGCTTAACGTATTTCGAGACTGATGATGCGTATGATTGACGTGACATTGATTTCCTATTAAAATATTTGCTGATTGATTCGCTTGTTCGACATCTTCGTAGGAGAATAACATTTTGAAATAACATAATGTTTTATGAACTATTCTCTGTCCCTCAAACTCCACATGGGTGAAGAGTTGGCAACATCTGCTGGACCACTGCGATTGTAATGAACGGAAGACTAGTAAACAGAAAATGTCCACTGCCAAGCCTGCCTGAGTTATGGTTGTACCCATTAACTGCAATATTGTCAACAACGTCAATTAAGCACACAGTTTACATGCTGTGATGCAATAACTGTCACTACGAGGATTTGCTTATCCAAACTTTCAAAAAAGTTACCAAAACCACTTCTGCCAGATTTCATAATCAACTGGTTCAGTTCAGTTTGTTATTTGGGAAACTGACAAAGAAGGCTCACGAAGATAAATAAAAAAACAAGCAAGCCAAAAAAATTACGCACCATAAACATACAAGCACAATAACAGACAGCTTTCGAAGTTGAGACAAGATTAAATCATTGTATCGTCTTATATCAAGCCCGGGCCACTCTCAGAACAATAGCAACCCAATCAATAGCACATAAACACATTTCCCAAGGAGATTAATAGCATGTTTGCGTCTGTCCTGGGCAACCTAACATAATCGGGTGGTTTTCTATTTACGTCTCTCAATATCCTTATGGTGAGAAAGGGTTCTAGTAACGAGGACTACATAAGGTAGCGTATCTTTTATGCTAATATGAACAGTTTGAGAAGGGTCAATATTGCTTTAATAGGTGTAATTTGTGTTTCCTTTTGATAATATATAATGGTTGTACTTTCAAATTTGGATCCAAACACTTGCAAATTTTAATCCCTATATAAGCAAGATATTTTTGTCCAGTAAATAGTCTTGAGACGTTTTTTGTCTGGTACAGTGGTTTTCAACCTGTGTCGCTCGCCGTTTTTCAGGGGACGCGAGAGCTTCTGACAAAAAAATTCATAATTAGTTCAATATTTTATATTTCACATGTGGAACCACTTTTTGTTGTATAGCCAGAATAGTAGGATCACCTGGAAAAAATGATACAACTATTTTTTCATTCAAAATTGCTTTAAGTGTGATTATGACCATTACAGTACTGTTACGTTTGGCAACGCACAAATAACTTTGTGACGTAACAATGTGTTGCGTTGGTAAATTAGATATCTGAATGCGGTAGCTAACTTGGGAGTTGTTCCAGTTTTCAATGAGTTGTGCTGTGGAGTGATTTGTATACGGCACGGGTCTCTCTCACTGATGCTGCCATGTGCATGGATTTAATAAACGAGTCTTTATTCAACATAGCAGTGATATCGTGCGTTATTTTTAGATATCGACCGATGTGGCTTTCTTGAGGCCGATACCGATACATCGGCCCATTCATGGGCCGACAACCGATATTTTCAAAAATTTTAAATCTTGTTTTCTGCTTCAATATCAAAAATATAATGTATTCTCTGCTTTTTTCAAAAAGTTAAAAAAACAGGATTTATGAGGCAAAAGTTTTCAAATCGCAGCAACTTCTTCAATATTTGATTAACTTGTTAGCATTTTGTACACTGTCTGCAATGAATAAACACAGTGCCATGAATGAAAAAAGAATGTTAAAATAACAAAACAATAAGAACAGAACACTGAGTGTAAGAGAACTGACTATGGTGCTTAAACCAAAAAAAGCAAAAACAGTGCTTGAAAGTTGAAAGATGGTGAACAATGAAAAGAAGGAAGTACAAAATACAACACTGTATTCAATTAACCATTGCCAAATATGAACTTTTTTTCAAGAGTAATATGTTTGTTACCAGTTATTATACTACATAAATCTTGAAATTTTGTTTTGGTATATATTTCACAAATCAACCTTTCAGACTCTTCTGCAACTCAGTGGGTTTTCAATTTGAAAAGTCAATGCAAGTTTCAAATAATCATGTTTGGAATTTTGATGTAATGTAACATTAAATAACTGCATGTCCTTAGAAAAGCAAACTAGTTGCGTTAGTTACAACTGAAGTACTGGCACTGGTAAATGAAATGAAATACCTCAACTGATTTTTCAATACTCAGTAGTTCCATATCACCAGTTTAAGATTGTCATGCAGAAAGCAAAGTTTTTCTGCATTTTCACCAAGTAGCCTGCAGTAGGTCAGCCTGTTATCTACAACCTAGCCTAAACAAAATTATTTATAAACAGCACTAGGGTCTAACCGATTACCGCCCCTCCGCCAGAAGTAAATTCTATAAGAACAAGTCGCCATAACATTAGCTAAGATGCACATGTTCGCATTACGTATCCGATGATTGTGCAATAATGCCGCGGTCGCTCTGATCCAATCACAAACACTGCGCTTTTAACTTGCGTTGTTGCAAACACTGCTTTTGCTGATCGTGTTGAACAACAGCAATTGTGATGCAGCAACGAACACTGACTACCGCGCTGCTATCGGACTAATCGCCAAATCACCATTTTAACGATTTTGTGAAATGTTGGAGTAGCGCTTCCGTAACTTGTGAGCCACATCCACAATCCAGCGCGTTGCAACATCTTGGATTGTGAGATCACAATTATCATTATCACGCCTCTTGGAAAATGTCGATTAAGTTAACCCACGAACACGATGTTTCAGCTTGCGTACAGTACAAGCCAGCGCGCTTATAGCTTCATACATCAAGTTAAGAAAACTATAATCCTTTCAGATGTTATTTGCAACTGCTTCACAGCGACTGTTGTCATCACTCGTGAGTAACGATACAATTGCATTTGTAATCATATTCATAACGTCATAAATGTAGCTTAACATTACGCAATTCATTTGTCGTGCAAGCATTTTTTAAATTAATCTGCGCTGAACTAGGCATCGATTGGACTTCAGCACCTTAAGTACCAGTCAAACTTTGCGTGCTGAGAAAACTTCCGGAAGTACAACGGGAGTTTATTCGTACACAACACCTGCACCTGGTGGCTTCAAGCATTGCGAAACTTCCCGATGGTGCGTTTGTTTCGGCTGCGACGGCTGACGCGTGCTCCACGGTTAATCTACTCTGTTTGTTTATCAAACCGCACCTGCTAGCGTTGCTGCAAGATAACTGTCTTGACTCGCTTCGTTGTGTTTTCTTGCAGTTGTCTGCATGGATGTATTGGTAAAACCCACATATCGGCCAATATACCGGTCGACGTATAGTTATTTTTAGTCATTGTGATTTTCTATTGTGCAAACACAACTGCAATTCATATGCCTGACATGAAATTTTCGGAAGGGGGTCGTTAGGTTAAATTGGGTTGCAAAATAGGCGCTGCATGAAAAAGATTGAAAACCACTGGTCTAGTATTACAATCAAGTTTAAAGCCACTGGTCTAATATTACAAAGCCACTGGTCTAGTAATACATGCAAGTTTGTCCAACTTTATGAGTAATTTAATCAATGCTGATGGTAGACAGCTATGCTTGAACTGATGCATCATTTCAGCTATTTGCAGTTTGTAAATGTCATTAAAATGTAAAATTTTAAGCCTTGTATACAGTTTTTCCGCATTTCCTTTATATGAGCTAAATGTAGATACTCTTATAATTTTATTTTTAATCGTTTTTATCAGTTTAAGTAGGTATAAGCTGATCCCCAACTAGCTATTGCATACCGAAGACAGTAGACTGGACTATAACATAGAGTTATTAAGGAATTAGTGGTGAGGTCACGTTTAAAGCCAGGGGGTTTCAAACTCAAATTGCTCAGAGGGCCTCAAATTGCTCAAATGAGGACTTACAAAGCAACTTGTGGGCAGTATTATGATGCTGACACAACATTGGCAGCACCTAAACCTTACTAGAAACAGCTTTCACACATATTTCCTTTTAAATGTATCGCGAGTGGCAAGTAAATAATTTCTAGCCGTCTCTACACGTTTGTTTAAAAGGAACTTGTTCACTTGCTGGCCGAGCACTTCTGAACACCGGCGAATAAACTAAACAGCGTAAATGCTAATTTTCTGAAATTTCCCAAAAAGCAATGCGGGCAGCACAAAGTACTCTCGTGGGACATTTGCAGGCTACGTGTTTGAGATCCCTGGTTCAAGCCTTGAAGGAGTTCCTGTCTTTTTGTGTTTGTTTCTTCCAGAACAGCTTGTTACCTAATACTACTCCCTAGTATTTAACATTCTCTACTTTGGATAAAACATGTTTGCTCGTGTTCATGTCAAAGTCCAAAGGTAATTTTTGTTTTGCAATGAGTTGTGTTGTAATTCAGAGATAGTTTATTATTATATTTAAGTCCTGGTTAACCTTATTTTTAGATCAGAGACTGATTTTGTTTGAAAAGAACTGTGTCATCTGCAAATAACATTGATTTAAATTTTGATACATATGCAATATCATTCACACAAAGTAAAAAAAGTAAAGGCGCTAGAGTTGAGCTTCATTCTGTAGCACACCACATGTTATAATTATTTCCTTGCAATTGAATACCCTAAATACTTACAAATGTGGTCGTTTCCACTATTTCATATAATGCACATTAGGGTTAAAAACACAAGATCTTATTAGCCTAACTTTGCCACAAAAACTGCCTAATAACAAACATATTACCTTGTACTCTCTCCTGAATTTTGAGACTTTTGTTGCAAAATAGGTTTAGATGAAGTTGATCTGAAATTCATGTCTTGCTTCTGAAAAACAAGCATTTAAAATATTGTCAAAGTATTCATGAAGAGAAAGTCAAAAAATCTGATCAACACTGGCAAAACTGTTCAGGCAAAATGGACTGGTTAAAATGACTTCTATGACAAAATGTTTTGCAAAAATTTAGTTTAACTCTTACATATGAATTTGAGACTGAATGATGAAAAACACACTGAGATCATATATACCAGTGCTTTTCAAGTGGGCATGTAAAACACCAATGTGTAGGCCACATTGATCACCAGGGTATACCACTGCAAAATAGTGTACCAAGGGTGCAAAAATATTGATATTAACTGAAGAACAGGTTTTTGAATAAACGTTGAAGGTGGCACCACAACAAAAAGGTTAAATAATGCTGATCAATACTCACAACTGAAGCATTCTCTTTGCCAGTGCCTTTTGAAGCCTTTGAGATTGCAGTTTTGGTAGAAGGCATGTTGGATGACAATTGTTAAATTAAAAAACACTAGTAACTGAGGCTGGGACACAATAAAGTTGCACAAAACAGCTTGATACAAATTGACAATATCAGACTGATCATTTTTAACTTGTGACTCACACCAAACATTTTTTTCAAATTCAGTTGATGTCTAAATTTTTCAATGTTAAAAGCAGGGGCGGCTCGTCTAGATGGGCTGCAGCCCTCCCTGAAAAATGTAAGGCAAAAGATTCCGCCAAGCAGCCACACTTGCCTTAAGTTTGGATTTAGTTATGAAATTTCACAACATAATCATTTCCTGTACTTCCAACACGATTTTGGCTCAACGTTTCCTAGGAATCCAACAAAACCAATGTTTCACTCTTTTCCAATGACGCTGCATATTCGATGACGTTTTCAGCACACTTGTTGATGAATTTGGCAGTTTCGGGGCTGTCTTCGGCACAGCCCTAAATGAAAGAAGCCAAGCAATTGGCTACAAGACAACATGGTGGTATATCTGCCTACTGCAAAGCATTTTTGTTATTTTGACGATAAATTTTTAAAGAAAAAATGGAGGAAATATGATCTTGACTGTTTTTTTGCTACCTGATTTTCTTGGATGTTGAATTTTATAATTAAGTTTAACAATGCTTTACTAGCACTTTGGCGATATTGGCGGCATTGGATTCAAATGTGATCGCCAATCTCGGGCTGCGAAAATACAGCCCTTCATTTATCTGCACCAGTGCAGCTTGCAACAGCAGGTTTAAGCTGATGAGCTGTCTAGGGTTAGTATTTGAAGATGTCACGGCAGTAGTTGGTGGATATCATTCTTGGACAAGAAAAGGTGTGACTGATTTTATACATTGAAATGTGAAAATTTTGAAGCATGAGAAATCTGGCAAGCCTATAAGCATTCAAGAACACCTTTAATTTTTTGGTAAGGTGAACATTGTAGCTGTAATTGATTCGGGATACAAACTTATACTGGAAAAGCATAACAATCCAGTTAAAAAAAAAAACATTTTGTGTAAAATCATAAAGTGTGAAATTTTTTGGAAAATGTAAACTTCATTTGAAGCAACATGATTAAAGTACCAGCTCAAAGAAAGTGGCTCTAGCCTAGGTCTGCTGCCATGCCACGGTTTGATTACAATGCTAAGCTTTGTCTTGTTAACAATAACGCCTTAGTGGTCGAGTGGAATGTTCCAGGTTCAGTATGCGAGTGGTGCTTGGTTTGACTCTCGCCTTTGCAGCTTTGATGGTAGTGGTTGTGCGTCATACTTTTGATGGGACCGGTTCAATTCTTTTGTGTTCATGTTTATGCTTTAGGGTTTGGTTTCATTAAACTGAAGTGAATGTTTTCTATGTATCAATAAGGACAAGTGAAAATTACAATTTTGATGAGATTAGACTGCTGGAGTGACTGGAAATGCCACTAATTATAAAAACAGCCAGGGCAACAATCCCATATGTTCAACCAGAGATGAAATTTGGCACCCTTCCCGCCAATTTCACCACGAGGCGCCACTGGTTAAATGCATGCCTTGTGAGGAAAATCGATTTTTGGAGATCAGTAATACAAATGAGAAAAAAACAGCAGATTTCAACCATTCTTAACTTATCGATGCCTTTTTACACACTACAACAAATCTTTTGTTTGAAAGAAAACACTGCCACTTCCATAAAGCAGGAAAGGACATATCTTGACCTGACATGTCTAGTGGTGTCATTATCCCTTCATTTTTGGTATAGAAATATGAAGGAAAACATAAAATCATCAGCCTATCTACATTTCCACTGCAAAACATATTTTTGATGCCACAGCACTCTGACCCAAACATCTGCATACTGAACTTAACAGCTTCATAGAGTTTGGAGTGAATAACAAGCTATCAACATTTTTGCTTGGATTTTCAAGGATTTGCACCAGATTTTCAGGGATTTTACCCAGATTTTCAGAGGTTTTGCCCAAATTTTCAAGGATTTTGCCCAAATTTTTGACAAATCAAAACTTTTGGGGCCTCCCGTAGTACCATGTTCAGTTACCTGATTTTCTAGCAGAAAACCATTTGGGAGGCTTAACAGGTAACAAATCCCTGACAAAAATTTGTTTCAACAGTTTTTGAAGATGAAAACTATACCATTTTTATAAAAAAATTATCTACATGATGAAGCTTTAAATTGGGCAACACTAGGACCAGGCACATGGGTGTTTGCAAAGGGGGAAAAACGGCCATTTCCCTCTTGGAAATTGGGACTAAGAAGCAAAAAATTCTTGGAAATGCGAAATCAGAAGTTTAATTGCCAGTGAAACACTTTGCACGAGAGCCAGGTTCACTGTTCTAGTTCTGGTGTCATATGCAGTGATCAGCTTGCAGTTCACTCATAACTGTTGAACGTAGACATCTTGGCACGTAATGCAGCAAAACAGCGACTGCTGATATTAGTAAGCCATGGAGGTTTATACCAGGGGTCTCAAACTCAAATTGCTCCGAGGGCCAAATGAGGACTTATTAAGTAACCTGAGGGCAGCACAGACGGTGCTGACGCAACAGTGGCATTACCTGAACCTTACTAAAAACATTTAAACCAGCGAAAGGTATCGTGAGTTACAGGCAAATCATTTCTAGCCATCTCAACATTTGTTTCAACTTTAAAGGGAACTTGTTCACTCACAGGCCGAGCACTTTTAAACACTGGTGAAAAACTCATTGACATAAATGTTGATCATTTGAAAATTTCCAAAAAGCATTGCAGGCCGCATGAAACACCTGTGCGGGCCACATGCTGTCCGTGAGCCGCACGTTTGAGGCCTGGTTTATAATATATGTGTAAAACAGCATGAGTGAAAAAGAAACATTGCTGCCAACAAAGTGCGTTTTTTTACAACCAACACTCGCTCTGAAGTGTGCAACTGTACAGACCATTTGTGCAGTGAAATCTGATCTCGTGCACTTGCAACATTCCAAATCATAGAAAAAACACAAAAACAAAAGCTATTTGAAGTAAATGTGTTCTTTGTTTGTCTTTTGATAAGATTTTATATACTTATTCAGCTTTTTTAAGGAAAATGTTAGGTTCCTGGTATGGACCTGTAGGGACCCGATTTCTCTGATTCTAGCAACCCGATTTTCAATTCTAAGGACACCATTTGGGTCTCTAAATTGTCTTGAAAAAACCCTGTACTTATTCTAATAATTCACAAAGCTTGCAATTCATTCAGAACTCTGCTAGCTCAGTCTTAAAATATTCATGCAAACTAAAACAAACATTTGCTCAGTGTAAAATTATCTTAGAAAGAAAACCCTGTTTGCAACTGTTGCCGTAACTTTAGGCGTTTTCTTTTAGGTATAGAAAGGGTGAAGTGCTTTGTGTACGTCCCTTTCTGCTGCATTGTCAACAAGCCGAAATGGATAGGCCGAAACAAAATTTTGACTTTGCACCCCCCTGGAAAAATTTCTGCGGACGCCCCATGCTTATGACTAATTAAGCAATTTTAATAAGAACTGAAAAATAAGCATTTGATCAACAACCCAATTCAAAAGATTCTTCAGCTGTATTTTAAAGAAATCTCTAAAAATACCTTCAATCTGCCATTATAAACTTATCACAATACACTGTTGTTGTGGAAGGTATGGCTTTGTAATTCCATGCTTTCCTCATACCCTCAAATCTAATAAACAAACTGCACAATGCACACTTGCATTTTTTGTGACTGAGTGACAGATTAAAATATAGACTTTGTATTTCAGGTTCAGTTTCATCATGTACTTGCTTTGCACTGCCTATCGTAAGTCTCAAATCAACATTGCTCATTTCTCAATGCTTACACCAGAGGTCATGGAGTTATTGTTGTGGTGAATGCTGCACTGGTAACCAAAGCTTGACCGATAAGGCTTTTTGGGTTGCTGTCGATGCTTATCATTTTTCATTGCGGATAACTGATATATCTGCATTACTCAAGCAACAGTTCAAAGACATTACAGTGCATTTCTTTCATCAGTATGTAGGTCACATATAAACAAAACGAATAATTACACAAGTTACGAATGAAAGGGCAGAATGTCACTGTGATAAACATATTACAAATAGGCAGTGTCTACAGGCACTGGAGCTGTTTTGCCTTTATCCAAACACATTTGGTTGAAGTGGTCACATGGAGGTTCAGCACTCATAACTTGCTTAGTTGTCTACTGTGACGTCTGTAACGCCTCAGTCTGATGAACAAGGGTTGTTATGGTTTTGATGCTGGAAAGCTGTTAGCAGGTTCTTGTCTGTGTTGTGAACTGCAGGTTAAAACCCTAACCCTTAACCAGTGGTTCTTAAAGTAAGCCAGCATCGTCCATTTTTGAGAGGCACGGAGACAAACAAAACAAAGGGATGCAATAAGGGGGGAAAGCAATGCAAAAGTGGCAAAAACGCTCAACCATTGCCACTGAACGATCATTGAGTTAACTTCAATGGGTCTGGTGTACATTTCACCCTCCCCAACTTATGCACAGGGCTAATGAAGCCCTGAAGCAACTTGGGTTTGCCTTTTGGTCTTACTTAGAGCAAGGTGCCCATAGTTTGTCAGTTTTTTTTACAAATGCTGCAGATCTTTTGCAGGTAACCATTGCCTTCGTATTGAAGATTTTTTTCTTTCTCTGATAAAAAGTGAGAATTACATGTTTTTGACAGCCATTGTTGGGATGCAGCATGCTGTAGCAGAATGAGCGAAGTTCAAGATTACCGGTGTAGTTGACTAGCAATGAAATGGTGTAGCGCCTTCCTGGCTCTATGTACAATTTCACTTTGAGCACTTTGAAAGAAAGACATGGTTTTATTTGGTTTCTCAAAAAAAGAAATTTTTGGCACTCTCCCACCTCTTTTGATTAAGCCTATGGGTTTCATAACAAAACTCTTGGAAAAACAGTTCAAAGATAGTCCTTAGAAAAGTACTCCCAAC